>Ga0210065_1000239_pt1 | contig 15567 bp, 15 predicted proteins | sample Muzzi_PWB_D1_FD_185533 | JGI IMG/M metagenome (GOLD analysis project Ga0210065, IMG submission 185533) | Wetland microbial communities from San Francisco Bay, California, USA, that impact long-term carbon sequestration - Muzzi_PWB_D1 (SPAdes) | ecosystem: Environmental > Aquatic > Marine >... | reverse complement strand
GGCACCGTCGCGCAAGTGGCCCTCAATTTCCTCCCTCAATGCGGCATTGGCCTTCGTAAGGTCTGTCGCTATCTCTTGCAGTCGCTTCTCCATTTCCCCGGTATAATCCTGCATGACTCGTTCAGCACGCTTCTGCAAACTGATGTCCTCGACAACCAGAAATGCGTAATGCTCCTCTTCCGTACCGTCCTGATATTGCGACTTTCTGCCCCGACACAAAGATGAACGCAGGTCACGCCCCGTGCGTGAATCCTGGTAATAACATTCCGCGAACTCGACTTCCGCGAGTTGTTTCCACATATCTTCACATTTGTTTTTCAAGATGCAGCTCCGGTCATTGCAGTCCGGATGTAATACCTCGTGCATCTGTTTTCCTTTTACCGAAGTGACGTCACCCAGCCCCCAGGTTTCCAGCGTTCGATTGGTCCTGATTACATGTCCGCTCCTGTCCAGCAGGCACACCAGCTGCGGCAACGAATCCAGGGTGCTTTCCCATTGATGTTTAGCCTGCACCACCAGCTGCATATTGCGTAAATGCAACAGCTCTGCATGCTGACGTTCGATGGTCAGGCTCAACATGTTCATGATGGCGTGAATAAAACCTGCATCCACATCCCCGAATCCAGCCCCCTGCTCAGGACGACCTGCAAGCACCATCAACCTGTCATCCCTGCAGGGCACGATAACGAACAGACCAGTGGCAAGATTATATTTCCCCAGAAATGCGGGGGAAGGAATATATATTCTGCCCTGCAATTGACCCACATCAGGGGTGACATCCTGCAGCTCGTCTGCATCGGGGTGTTGTGCCCATTCAGCAAGGGTTTCCCCTATTTCCACGGAAAGCAACCGCTCCCAACCGATACTTGCGTTGTAGCAGGAGTTGCTATCAACAGAGCTGAGATCCTGTAGCAGTATGTGATCCGCAGAAAGAGCAGTTGAAATAATCCTTGCAGACCTGCGTAACAGGTTATTGATGTCCGTACTGGCGAGTGCATCGTAAAGAAAGTCGGTCATCTGTGTTTACCGGATGACTCTGACAGGCCAGACTGGAACTGTTGCCACACGAGCAAACAAACGGGCCGTATACAGGTCTTCTATGATCGCGGCATGAAAACGGAAAGCGGCATGATTCTTCATCACTATCCTTGTCTGGCGAAGACGGTTACTCTTTGATTGTATTATTATTTACATTAACGATAGCATACAATTACAGACTTGGAGCCAGGCAAGTCTGATTTTCTCCAATGGAAACAGATTTCTGCCTCCCTGGCCGGAACACAGGGTGACCTCGTTGCGAAGCGACACAGAATATCAGGATGCGCCTGCACCCTTGAACTGGGAAGGATTCAGGTGATGCTTGTGCAGGAGTTTGTAGAATTCCGTGCGATTACGTTTCGCAATGCGCGCGGCCTGGCTCACATTACCATTGGTAATTTGCAATAACTGCGTCAGGTATTCCCGCTCGAAACGGGAACGCGCGTCCGCAAAAGCCGGCATTTCACCGTCAGCCTCGCCACGAAGGGCACGCTGCACCAGGCTGGCCGGTATCAGCGATGTGGTGGTAAATGCCACTGACTGCTCAACCACATTGAACAACTGACGCACATTACCGGGCCAGGGCGCCGACAGCAGCACTTCCATGGCGTCCGCTGAAAAGCCTTTGACGGATTTTTTCAGCGCATCACCCAGGGTGCCCAGAAAGTGGTTGGCAAGCAGGGGGATATCTTCACGCCGTTCAACCAGTGACGGGATTTCCAGTGTCACGACGTTGAGCCTGTAATACAGGTCCTCACGGAAAGTACCGTTTTTACGCAGCTCGTCCAGATCACAGTGGGTTGCCGAGAGAATACGTACATCAACATCCTGCGACCGGGTCGCACCCACCGGACGAACGCTGCGCTCCTGAATGACGCGCAGTAATTTCACCTGGAATCCGAGCGGCATGTCACCGATTTCATCCAGAAACAAGGTACCGCCATTGGCAGCCTGAAACAGCCCCTTGTGATCGCGTGTCGCGCCGGTGAACGCGCCTTTCACATGACCGAAAAATTCAGACTCGAACAGTGCTTCCGGAATAGCGCTGCAGTTCACGGCAACAAATTCATCCCCGGCACGCGGACTGGCCTGGTGAATGGCGCGTGCCAGCAGTTCCTTGCCGGATCCACTTTGACCGTGGATGAATATGCTGGCATCACTGGATGCAACCATCAGCGTCTGCCCCAGCAAGTCCTCCATCAATGGACTGCGCGTCACGATTCCCTGTCGCCATTCTGCACCGTCCTGTTCCTCTCGATGTTCCTGGTGCTCGCCAGTGACCCGCAGGGCACGTGTGATCTGCTCCAGCAGATCCTTGCCGTCGAACGGTTTGGTCAGGTAGCCGAACACTCCCCGGCTGGTGGCATCCACCGCCTCCGGAATGGATCCATGAGCCGTAAGAATGATGACCGGCAACGCCTGATTGCTCTGATGGATCTGGTCAAACAGCGCCATGCCGTCCATGCCATCCATGCGCAAGTCCGTGATGACCAGGTGCGGTTTGAAAATGGGAATCCTGGCAAGGGCCTTTTCGCCACTCTCCACGGCCGCGACTTCGTAACCCGCGGACGACAAACGCATCGACAACAGCCGCAGCAATGCAAGGTCATCATCCACCACCAGGACACGATAGCGACGGGCGGCCATTACTGCTCCGTCTGGCTATCGGGTATTTCACGTTGCTGAATATGCTGCTCGATAGTCGTCAGCTCTTGCAGCTGGAGCTCCAGTTCTTCAACGCGTACCTGGGAAGCCTTCAATTTTCGATTCAACTCTGCCATTTTATCAATCGACCAGCGTTGCTCCTCGATCACCTGCTTCAGCAGGGCCGCCAATGCCCGGGTACTGGCACTTGCCTGCCCGACGTCAAGCCCATTGAGTAATTTTAGCGCACGCCCCTGATCTCGAACCGGCTGTGGTCCCTCCGCCAGTAATAACACCAGGCGCATACGGGTCTCCGGATTGGCCGACTGCTCGAATTCGTGCTCCCTGGCCTTGAGCGTCAACAGCAGTTGATCCTCGGGCAATGCAATAACCCGATGCCACTCCTCAAGCCAGTAAGCCTCATCACACACCCTTGCCGCGACCGGTCCGGCTCCGCCCAAATGCTGGACGTTGATGGGCTGACACGCGCTCAAACCGGCAATTACCAGAATCCACAGCAAGTTACGCACACTTTACCTCTGATTGTTTAATTGGCAGCACCACCCTCAAGCACGCCCCGGGACCGTCACTGTCTATCACCTCGATGTAGCCTTCGTGCGCCCGGGCATATTCCCGGGCAATGGACAGGCCCAGGCCAGTGCCCCTCACATGACCGGTGGCCGATGATGACCCCTGATAAAAGGCATCGAATACCCGCCGTCTTTCCTCCTCGGGAATTCCCGGACCGGAGTCTGCCACCTCGATGATCGCCTGCTCACCCTGTTGCTCAAGCCGAACGTGCAAGCGACCCTGCTCCGGAGAGAACTTGATGGCATTCGAAACAAGGTTATCTATGAGTATCTGCAGTTTGGCTCGATCGCCATTAACCTCAACCGGTTGCAGGGTGATATCCAGTTCAAGCTGCCGGGCCAGGGCTGCAACCTTGTGATCGGCCAGTACCGACTCAATCAACGGACACAAGGATACCTGTTCCACGTGAAGTTGCGAGCCCTGTGAACTGGCGATATTGAAATCCAGCAGGTTCTCAATCAGTTTCTGCAATTGCAATGTGTTATCTCTCAGTATGGCGACAATTTCACCCTGCTGGGCATTCAGGTTTCCGGTAACTCCTTCGTTCAGCAGTTCAGCTCCTTCCCGAATCGCAGTCAGCGGTGTTTTCAATTCATGGGAGATATGATGCAGGAAACGATTTTTATCCTGCTCCACTTCCACCAGCCGGGTGCGCATCCAGTCCAGCCGCTCACCCAGTTGTTCCAGATCTCGCGGCCCGGCTATTTGTGCCGGTTTGGAGAAATCACCTTCTCCAAGGCGACGTATAGCCTTGTCTATTTGCCTGACAGGGCGTGTAATCAAAATCGTAAATATACCCGTAAGAATCATTGCTCCCGGGACCAGTGCCATCGCCTGCGCCATCAGGACACGCTGTACCTGCGCCCCGTTGGCCTCCAGTCGTGCCACTTCTCCTTTCACCAGCTTGCGGTTATCGATCAGCATTTTCCGTGCCTCACGATCCAGGTCGGCAAAACTCTTGACCGCCGCGGCCACTTCCGGCGCATCGTGAGGAAAACTGATCAACGTGCTATGTACTCCGTCTTCTTCCGCGGAAATCTTATCCAGGCGCTCGCGCTGCACAGCCGGCAGATTCAATGTCGCCAGCAGTTTGGCGGTGTCGAGAAATTTCTGATGATTATCCTGATAAACCTCCAGCAAGGCGTGATCACCCAACACTTTGAACTGCCGCGCGTTCCGCTCCATATCAGTAATGGCATCAGCCAGTTGCTCACTGCTATGTGTCGCACGCACAGTTGCAAACAAGGCACGTTGCCCCTGTACGACCAGCTGGTCGACCGAATAGATGGTGTGGATTAATGCCATTATCAGCGGGACCACCACCAGCGCGAATCCAGCCAGTAACAGGCGACGAATGGATTTGGGGCGATACAGACGCATGGAGGCAACCCTTCCCGGATAGGCCCTCTATTGTGGGTGAACTGAAGGCAGAATTGAATTCAGAAACCACTGATTTGTGTCACCTTTTAGCAACGAAATCTTTCTTTTCCAATCAGACAGATAAGTACCTTTACGAATAAACCGTCGGGTAACGGCGACAGAATAGACGCTGCCGGGTGTGCCAAAACCCGGCCCAAAGTTTCCCAGTGCCTCATACATCAGGATTTTTCCTGCCTTGAACAGAATGGCACAGGTTATGCACCAGGTATTACGAAAAATGCGGCCAGGGCGACGATAAGCAATGAATTCATGTCTTTTATCAACAGTAAGGAAACTGATTACCAGGCAACACGGTGGTATTGGAGGAACCGGCAAACGCAGGGACGAAGGCACATGGAGAAACTGCAAGGTGCTTTGCCACCAGATTAACGGCGACTATTTCATCGTGGTTACACGTCACAAAAGGCACGAACCAGACTGAATGGAGGAGTTATTAATGTTCAATACCCTGCTTGTCGAGGATAATGCCAGCTACAGGCAAACACTCTCCGACGTATTGCTCTTGCACTTCCCGCTGATTGGCATCGATGAAGCGAGCGATGGTTGGGAAGCGCTGTGCAAGGTGGAATATCGCCGTCCTGATTTAATCTTTATGGACATTAAGTTGCCCGGGGCCAGCGGGCTTGATGTAACAAAAGAGATAAAGCGGGTCTACAACGATATTGTAGTCGTCATTTTAAGCAGCAACAGCCAGCTGGAGTACCGCCAGGAAGCCTATCGGAACGGAGCGGACTACTTTATTTCAAAGGATGACGCCTGCTGTATGGAAAACATACTGACACGGGTCGATGTGGCCCTGGCGAAGGCATCAAACCACTGAAGCGAAGTGCCTGATCATGTTCGCAACTCGGGTGATTCGGAATATCACGAAATTCTTTTCTCCACCTATAACCCGGTGACGTCTATGCTTCGAACTGTCTATGCTTCTTTATGTGGCGCACTCATACTCTTTACGGCCTTGATACCACCCGCTATTTCCATTCTTGATAAAGCGGGAATCTGACTGCAGCGCATGAGGTAATGCATGAGCCAGCACAGGCCAACACATCGATGGGAGGATATTGCCATCGTCTTCATGGTAATGCTTATGGCGGTGATTATTTATCTGTTGGATGAATAACCGGTCTTCCGGATCAAGCGGCGTTTTGAACAGCTTACTCTTCCCGATGACACGCATCTGCCTGAAGTCATGTGCGCCAGCCTCAACCCTGCCGAGACGCAAGACAGAGGACCATCAATGGCTGAGAAAGGCATTAATCAAGTTGAAACGTGAAGGTGTCAGTGTGATGGAAGTCGGGCTTACCCGGAGGGTGTCGCAACGCCCAGTAAGACAGTAGGCCATCCGCATCCTCCACAACCGCGGACAGTCCCAGCCGCAGCGGACGACCCGGCGGTAGAAACTTCTGACAGATCTGCGCATCCAGCTCCAGTCTGTTCATGCTCCGGCGCACCACAATACCCGGGGCAAGTTCGATCTCCTGTTCCCCACCGTCCCGATAGCTGCGAAAGGCATAAGCCGCCCATTCCCCCGAGGGTGAGACGTTGAACTCACGATACGCTGTCCCCTCCTCCGCCATGACGAACACTTCGAAGCAGGTGTGCCGCCACAGGCCTGCCGCGCATCGGGACGGTCCGGGCTGAGGGATACGCAATCGGGCAAGATCACCCTTCAGACTGAACGTCAGGGCAAGCATCTCATCCGGTGCCATACTCACCGCGGCATCGACACCGTGTACTGACTGAGAGCGGGATTGTGGATGGCAGACGAGGGTGACAGGCACTGGGCCGGCAAGGGCATTCATGGATGGCAAGGCTAGCATTCGAGCACCTGATTCGCATCCGGATTAAACCGGGACTGTTGTCCTGCTGCCCTGCCAGCGCGGTGTACCACCACCGTTGCATCGACACGCTAACAGCCTGACATCAAAAGGCATGTCATTACGTTGGCGCTGTCGGAGCGCCGTTTGAATACCACATAACCATATAATTTATCATGTATTTTTCCGGCCACACCGACTTACGGACAATATACAGGCAGTGCGTATGGCACTAGCATTACAGGTAAGGTCAGGCAGTCAGGTCGAGTATTACTGATTGATCCAGACGGTCAACTGATACAACCCTCGGTTACCACGGTGGGCCAGGAAACAATAAAAGCCACCAGGAGTTACTCAGTCATGGGTTTACCAAGAATAACAAAATGGATAGGACTGCCGGTTATTGCCATGCTGATTTCTGCATCGCTGACCAGTCAATTCATCCAGTCGAGCGCCCGCCAGGTCGGCCCCTCCGATCCATGGCGTTCACATCAAGTGTTGCCGGCAACCGTGTATGAAACTTGCTGCCCGTACCGGTTGCCCGACAGCACTTCGCCGGCCGTTTTTCTTTTGAAGAAAGCAAAACCCGATGCAACATCTGCAACCGTGCCAGAACTATGGGTGCGCATACGCACGGGGTTTGAATTTCCGAAAGTCAAACCGGCTGAAGTGCAACGCTACATCGACGAGTACGTCAAGCATCCACACCTCTTCGAAGCGATGTTGAAACGCGGCGAACCCTACCTGTTCCATATTCTCAACCGGGTCGAAACCGATGGCATGCCCGCCGAACTGGCCTTGCTACCGCTCATTGAAAGCGCATTTGACCCCTTTGCCACCTCGCCGACCGGTGCGGCTGGCATCTGGCAGTTCATGCCGGATACAGCGACTGATGCTGGACTGCTTCAGGACGGATGGTATGACGGGCGTCGCGATGTCGTTGCCTCTACCGAGGCCGCGCTTGATTACCTGGGCGCACTGCACAAGCGATTTGACGGCGACTGGTTTCTGGCCCTGGCCGCCTACAATGCGGGCGGTGCACGGGTGCAGAGAGCGATCAGGCACAACCGCGATCTGGGCAAGCCGGCTGATTTCTGGCATCTTGCGCTACCCGAAGAAACGCGCGCTTACGTGCCCAAGCTGGTCGCCCTGCGTGCGATTATTGAAAACCCGGATGACTACAACATCACGTTGCCACACCTTTCAGATAGCCGTTATTTCAGTGCTGTTGAAATCGAGGGACAACTTGAACTCAAGGTTGCCGCACGATTAGCTGAAATTCCCCTGCAGGAATTGCAGCGGCTGAACCCGGGTTACGGCCTCTCGATAACACCACCCGGCAGGACACACACACTGCTTGTTCCGCTTTCAGCAGCACCGCTCTTTCGCATGCGCATCGCCAGCTTGCCGCAAGACCAGCGCATACAGTCGATCCGGCACCGTATTCGCCTCGGCGACAACCTGAGCACCATTGCGCAAAAGTACCGCACCACGGTGTCAATGTTGCGCAAGGTCAACCGCCTGCAAGGAAACAAGATCATCGCCGGTGACTTGCTTATCATTCCTGTCGCGGAACGCGGTGATACCCTCGCGGCCAACACCCGCACATAGGGCTGCCGGCGCTCGAGCCAGACCAGGGATTCTCAGCGGAGCTCCACTGGATCGGCAAACAAAAAGGTCCCGCACGGGGCCTTTTTGGCTATTGGTGTCTGGCACGGTCCGTCACGATTTTGGCAATCACCCTCTGCAGTACTCTCACAACACCAATTTTCGAAATCATTTATTACACTTGAGAATAAACCGGAAACTGGTGACCGGGCATTTTCGGGAACACTATCCATGTCAATCGATTGGGCAACGGCGCAGATAATCGGCGATCGTGACAACCAGGAAGACACGCTGGCCACGCATGCGCTTGAGGCGAATAACCGCGAGCGCGCAGGCGAACTGCTGCTGGTACTTGCGGACGGCATGGGCGGTCACACCGGCGGCGAAGTGGCGAGCAAACTGGTCGTCGAGCATTTCTTACAGACCTATATTAATAGTCACACTAATATTGTTGAGTCCTTGCGCAACAGCCTCGATAGCGCGAATGAACAACTTGCAAATACCGTGGCGTATACGCCCGCACTCGGAGGAATGGCGACTACGCTCACGGGCTGTGTGATCAGTGAAAATCGTATGTACTGGATCAGTGTGGGCGATTCGCCACTGTGGGTCTTTCGTAAAGGGACATTGCTGCGCATGAATGCCGACCATTCGATGGTACCCCTGCTGAATGACATGGTCAGAGCCGGGATCATGGACGCCGGGCAAGCGCGAGTGGATACTCGCAGAAATCTGTTACGGTCAGGGGTATCCGGCAAGATAATCGAACTGGTCGATGTGTGTGAAAAACCCTGGCAACTGGAAACAGGCGACATCATCGTGCTGGCCAGCGACGGTGTCGAGACGCTGTCGGAGAGTGAACTCACCGCCGTTTTGGGTAATCCAGATAATGAATCAGTGCAGTCCCTGGCTGCTCACCTGATGAACCGGATCGGGGCCGCCCGCCACACAGGCCAGGATAATGCATCGGTTATTCTGTATCGCCATCAGATGGATACGACCCGTAAAAATTGAACAGGCAAAGCCAGGAGATTGTGTGTGCAATGCAGGTTCGTTTGTTTCTTCTGATCGTGATTACACTGTTCTCTTCGGCACAGGCAGACACGCAAACAGAGACCAGACACATGCCCGACCCGCGTATCGATGCAGCCATTGTGTTAATGAATAACTTCGCAGAGCGCACCGGGCTTGCCTCCGGTGGTTCCCGGCATCGCTATCTGTGGACGGATGCCTTCGCGGTCTGCAACTATCTCGGCCTGGCGCGCAGCACCGGTGAGCAGCGCTACACGGAACGTGCATTACAGCTGGTTGACCAGGTTCATCACACGCTGGGCCGGCACCGGGAGGATGACCGCCGCTCGGGATGGATCAGCGGACAGGATGAGCACACGGGCGAGCAGCATCCGACCCGGGGTGGACTGCGCATCGGCAAGGACTTGCCTGAGCGGGGCACGCAGGAACCCTTCGACGAGCGGCTGGAGTGGGACCGGGACGGCCAGTATTTCCACTACCTGACCAGGTGGATGCATGCCCTTGACCAGGTGACGCGATCCACGCGACAACCCCGCTTCAATACCTGGGCGCGAGAACTTTCCCGACGTGCATTCGAGGCCTTCACCTACCGGCCTGCTCCCGCAGGTGGACCATACGCAATGTACTGGAAGATGAGCATCGACCTGACACGTGCGCTGGTCCCGTCCATGGGACAGCATGACCCGCTGGATGGCTACATCAGCAACCTGCAGCTGCTCGCCACCGCGGCTGCACTGCCGCAACCAGCCGGTGGGCCAGACCTCAAGGACGAAACCCGCGAGTATGCTGCGATGCTCAAACGACGCGAATTAACCACCACCGATCCCCTCGGTCTGGGTGGCCTGCTGATCGATGCCTACCGTTTGCAGCAGCTGATGCTGCAAGGCGCAACACCGGACAGGCCATTGCTTGAGCGGCTACTTGATGCGGCACTCGCCGGCCTGCAGCACTACGTACAAGGCGGTGAGCTGCAACAGCCCGCCAGATACCGGCTCGCATTTCGCGAACTCGGCCTTGCAATCGGACTGCATGCCGTGGAACGCATGCAACAGGCAGCCAACAACGAAAGCGGGCACGCCCTCACCGGCCCCCGAATACGGGCGCAACTGGAGGCGCTTGTACAGTACCTGCCGCTGCGCGACGAGATTGAGGCCACCTGGCGTGAACCTGGACAACAACGCACTGCCACCTGGACTGAGCACCGGGGCATCAACGAAGTGATGCTGGCGACAAGCCTTGCACCGGATGGCTATCTGGTGTTGTTGCCGCTCAATGACTGAGTGTTATCACGTCCAGGCAACCCGGCGCCTGCTGACACTGGTTAACTGTCGGTCACAGAACAGTTGCAGAGATAGACCATCCAGCCCGCTGGCCGGGACCGTCGTCGTATCATTATTGATGTCCCGGGCCCGTGATACACCCGCACATTCGGGTATCAGTTCAAGCCGCAGACGCCGCCCGGACAGCAGCTTCCTGTAGTACAGGCAGGGGCCGCGCCGCTGCCGAGATTGTTGCTGGAGACGACGTTGCCGCCCGTCGCCAGTCGGTGAACCGGGCTGTCGGCCGGGGTGTCGCCGGGCGCCACGCCGGCACGCTCGCACAGGTCGCCCCACGTCGATACGGTATCGCTCATGCGGTGGCTGACTTCCAGAACCTCGCCATTGGCGTCACAGCGGTAGTCATAAGTGGGCATCAGAATCTTTCCTCTTCATATCGATGAATACCAATTGATTCGTATTATATTTGGCAGACTTGCAGAGGCAAGCTTCGCGCCTGCGGCACTCAAGTCGAACCGGGGGGCCTCACCAATGCCTCTCTGCTTATTGGCGATGGAGGCAGTCTGCTGCGAACTCGTCTCAGCATTTCACTGATAAGGGCAAATCTACAGGGAATTTCATCTCCCACCGACCAGATTTATGGCTATTCCGTGAAGTACCGGGTGAACCCCTGACAGTTCCGCAGGTCTGAAAAATATCGGTTTCCAGAGCTAAACTATGGACAAAGTTACGCGCAGGCGATTCCTTCAGGGCACTACCGGTTTATTGGCCATACATACCGTACCAGGACTGGCGGCCTTGCGAAGTCCAACCCCGCGTCAGTCGGCAGGCCCCTTCTATCCGGTGGAATTGCCACTGGATGATGACAACGATCTGACGCACGTTGCAGGGCAGGAACAGACGGCATTAGGCCAGATCACTGATCTGGATGGCCATATCCTCGACCAGAACGGGCAACCACTGGGTGGTTTACGCATCGAAATCTGGCAGTGCGATATCAACGGCCGCTATCGGCATCCCCGTGATTCGGGTGACCACCCGATCGACCCGGCATTTCAGGGTATCGGGCATACAATCAGCGACAAGCTCGGTCGGTACCGCTTCCGGACAATCCGCCCGGCGCCGTATCCCGGACGAACACCCCACATCCACGTTGCGGTATTCCCTGCAGGTGAAGAACCCTTTACCAGCCAGCTCTATGTTGCAGGCGATCCCCGTAACGCGAGTGACTTTCTCTACCAGCGTGTCCCTGAAGCCTATCGTCACCTGGTGACAACAGAATTCAGGCAATCTGGCGCAGCTAATATCGATTTCACCGCAACCTGGGATATCGTGATGACTGTTACACCGGGCTGAGTCCTCACCAGCGGATGAACAGCGTACCGTGGCTGAGGCCGATAGCTGCCAGTGCCCGGTCCCCCGGCCGCTATACGGTTATTCCACTGCACACAGGACCTGTCTTACCATTGTGCATATGGTCAAAGAGGAGCACAGCCGTCGACGCATTGTCGCAGTAACCGGCGCCAGCGGAGCCATCGGTACGGCTATCGCGCGCCAGCTTGCCGCAATTCCCGGCCAGGAGGTCGTGCTCATATGCCGCGATGAGGACAAGGCGGCCCGCTGTGCAGACGGCATTTCACGAGCAACCGGAAATCCGAATGTACGCTATGAACTGACTGACCTGTCGCTGCGAGCTTCGATTCAGGCATTAGCGAATCGTTGGGAAGGCCCGCTTGACGTGTTGATCAATAATGCTGCCATCGCGCCGCGTCGTCGCATGCAGACGCCAGAAGGCATTGAAATGCAATTTGCTACAAATGTGCTGGGGTACTTCTGGATGATCGATGCTCTTACCGAACATCTCAGGCACGGGTCGGACGCGCGGGTCATCAACGTGGCCAGCTACTGGGCCGGGGGACTTGTTCCAGGAGATCTCGAATTCAGAAATCGGCCGTATAACAACGATGCCGCCTACCGCCAATCCAAGCAGGCTGACAGAATGCTGAGCGTCGCTTTCGCTCGTCGACTTCAGCCGCTTGGCATCACCGTCAACGCATGTCACCCTGGCGATGTCAATTCCACGCTGAGCAATAGTCTCGGTTTCGGCGGACATCAATCACCGGACTCTGGAGCAGAAACCCCCGTATGGCTGGCGGTCGGTAAGACGGGAGGCCAATACACAGGAAAGTACTTCGAACATCAGCACGATGTCAGTTGCACTTTCAGCAGAGACCACGAGGCAGTGGAGGCATTGTATACCACCTGTCGATCCTACTAGGCCTGTGCGAGAATCAATGGAGATAGACTCGTTTGGTCTCACTATCCAAATCATGTGCTCTCCACTTATTGGGCGCGAACTTGAGAATTTCGCAATCTCGAATTAGCCCTGCGAACCTGGCTCAGACATGAGCAGATAGCTCATGTCCTCAACGATGTTGTCAAAACCCCTGTTGCTGTTATTGCCGGGAAGGCAGGTTCCCGGTAGCGGTATTTATTTGTTCCCAGGCCACATGCGCCCTATTCGGCCACGAAATCCGGACACCTGTCTCGGAGCATCGTAACGTGATGCTCCAGGGTTCCTTGTCTGTCCCTGCCCGGTCTCCTGTGGTAGGGTTCTGCCGGCATTTCAATGAGCATATCAATGACACAGAACACGCTGTACTGGCACGATTACGAGACCTTCGGGCTGGATCCAGCGCGCGACCGGCCGGTGCAATTCGCCGGCATCCGTACCGATGAAGACCTCAACATCATCGACGAGCCGCTGAATATCATGGCACGGCCGGCACCGGATACCTTGCCGCACCCTATATCATCGCTGATTACCGGCATTACTCCGCAGCAGGCGCTGGAGCATGGCCTGGCGGAAGCCGAGTTTATCGCCCGTATCCTGGCGGAGTTATCGCAGCCCGGAACCTGTGGTGTCGGTTACAACTCGCTGCGCTTTGATGATGAGGTAACACGCAATACCCTCTACCGTAACCTGCACGATCCCTACACGCGCGAGTGGCAGAATGGCAATTCTCGCTGGGATATCATCGACATGGTGCGCGCCTGTCATGATCTGCGCCCGGATGGCATAGTTTGGCCCGGTCGCGCGGATGCCGATCGGCCCAGCTTCCGACTGGAGGAACTCACCGTTGCGAATGGTATTGCCCATGAACAGGCACACGACGCCCTCTCCGACGTCTATGCCACTATTGCGATCGCGAAGCTGATCAAGGCAAAGCAACCGAAGCTCTATGATTTTCTCTACCGCCTGCGGCGCAAGCAGAAAGTCCTCAAGTACATTGACCTGAATGAGATGACACCGATCCTGCATACGTCAGGGATGTACGCCAGCGACCACGGCAATACTCGTCTGGTGGTACCGATTGCCTCCCACCCGACCAACGGGAACAGCATCATCGTCTTCGACCTCGCTCAGGACCCGGCATTGCTGCTCGATCTGGGAGTTAAAACGCTGCGGGAGCGACTGTACACCGCGAACGAAGATCTGCCCGAAGGAGTTGAACGCCCGGCGCTCAAGCAGCTTCTGATCAACAAGTGTCCGGTTATCGCCCCGACGTCGACCCTGACCGGCGATACTGCGAGACAGCTTCGAATCGATCTCATCACGGGCATGCGCAACCGCCAGACACTGCTCCATGCACGCAAGGAAATCCAGCAGAAGATAGCCAAAGTATTCGAGCCTCGAGAGTTCGAGCCGGTTACCGATCCGGATCTGATGATCTATGCCGGCGGGTTTTTCAGTGGCAGTGACAAGACACTGATGAACACGATTCACGAGAGAGATCCATTCGAACTTGGCAAGCAAAGCTGGAGCTTTGCTGATAAGCGTCTTCCGGAGATGCTGTTTCGTTATCGGGCGCGTAATTACCCTGAAACGCTCAACGCCGACGAGCAGAAACAGTGGCTGGAACATTGCCGTGCTCGCCTGGTCGACGGGGAATCAGGGTATTTCACTTTCACGGATTTTTATGCCGAGATCGAGCAATTACGGACACAGGTGCCGGCGGACGATCAGAAAAACAGGCTACTGAATGACGTAGCAGCTTTCGGTACCGAGCTGGAGACCTTTGTCCAGCCGACGGCTGATTAACCGATCGGCAGCGTTACAATTACACGCATGATGGAATGTACACGTTGAGGGTGATTCCGGTTAACGCTCCTTGAAGGTCCTTATTTAACCGGACTACCTCCAGGACTCCCCTGTTTCGCTGCATGCAGTCACACCGTGACTCCTGAGCACTGTCATCCCAGCACTTACAACATGTCCTGTACCAAGAGCCGGAGCCGATCATAACGTATTGCGTTATATGTCGCCTCACGTTATAGTCTGACCATGATCCGGCATTTCAAGGACAAGGAAGCCCTGAAGATCTGGGAAGGACACATTTCACGTAAACTGCCTGGCGATATCCAGGCTATTGCGCGCAGGAAACTCCGGATGCTGAACAATGCCCAGCAGTTGAGGGACCTCAGAGTGCCGCCAGCCAATCGTCTTGAGGCACTGAAAGGTACAAGAAAGGGACAGCATAGTATCCGGATCAACGATCAGTGGCGTGTCTGTTTCGTATGGAAGAACGGTCAAGCTGATGCGGTCGAGATCGTCGATTACCATTAGGAGCATTTATCATGAAGACACTACCCAATATCCACCCCGGTGAGATCCTGCTTGAAGAGTTTCTTAATCCAATGGGCATCAGCCAGAATCGCCTCGCTCGTGCCATGGACGTTCCACCGCGACGCATCAATGAAATCGTCCACGGCAATCGTGCCGTCACAGCAGATACCGCTCTCCGACTTGCCCGTGCCCTGGGCACCTCTGAACAGTTCTGGATGGGACTGCAGGCTGACTACGACCTGGAAGAAGCCAGGAAAGCCACTGGCAATAAACTCAAGAATATTGAGCACATCGCTGCCTGAAAGAACGGATCCGGCCAGCGGCTGGCCGAATAAAGCCCTTGGAAGAAAGCCGGGGATACGCGCAGACCTTGCATGCAATTACGGGTCCACAAAAAGAATGACTCGCCGTAACCGAACCCGCAATTTTGCCGTTTGAGACAAATCACCCGTTCAGGGAATATTTGTGAAGATCAGTTCAGTTTGGCGGTGAA
>Ga0210065_1000238_pt1 | contig 15579 bp, 12 predicted proteins | sample Muzzi_PWB_D1_FD_185533 | JGI IMG/M metagenome (GOLD analysis project Ga0210065, IMG submission 185533) | Wetland microbial communities from San Francisco Bay, California, USA, that impact long-term carbon sequestration - Muzzi_PWB_D1 (SPAdes) | ecosystem: Environmental > Aquatic > Marine >... | reverse complement strand
ATGGCCGATCCTGGATAATTGTGGTATGAATTCCTCTGTTCACCATTCCCGGAATCCTCTCCCACCCCCGGAGATTTCATGCAGCCCGGCCAGACACTTGCGCACTATTCCGTGGTCGAAAAAATAGGTCAGGGCGGCATGGGCGAGGTCTACCGCGCCCAGGACACCAAGTTGCGGCGCGAGGTCGCCCTCAAGTTGCTTCCGATCGAGTTCACCGACGACCCCGAGCGCATGGCCCGCTTCGAGCGCGAGGCCCGTTCCCTGGCGGCCCTGCAGCATCCCAACATCGCCACCATCTACGGCCTGGAAAATGCCGACGGCCGCACCTTCCTGGCCATGGAGCTGGTCGAGGGCGAAGACCTTTCCCAGCGTCTGGCCCGGGGACCGATGACCGTGCCGGAAGCCCTGTCGCTCACCGCCCAGGTCGCCGCCGGCCTCGAAGAGGCCCACGAGCACGGCCTCATCCACCGCGACCTCAAGCCGGCCAATGTGATGGTGCGCGACGACGGCCAGGTGAAGATTCTGGATTTCGGCCTGGCCAAGGCCTATGCGGGCGACGCCCTGGACCAGCAGGAAATTTCGGCCTCGCCCACCTTGACCGCCGCCATGACCGGGATGGGGGTCATCCTTGGCACCGCCGCCTACATGAGCCCCGAACAGGCGCGCGCCCGGCCCGTCGACCGGCGCGCCGACATCTGGGCGCTGGGAGTGATCCTGTTCGAGGCGCTGACCGGCCGGCGCTTGTTCAGCGGCGAAACCGTCAGCGACACCCTGGCCGCCGTGCTGCGCCAGGAACCCGATTGGGATGCCCTGCCCGCCGACCTGCCGGCTCCGGCGAAGGCCCTGCTGCGGCGCTGCCTGGACCGCGACCCCCGGCGCCGTCTGCGCGACGCCGGCGAAGTGCGGATTGCTTTCGAGAGGCCCGAGGATATGGAGGGCGAGGAGGCCGCCCCGCCTGTCACCGCGCGCCGGGGCCGACCCGTCCTGTGGCTCGCGGCCCTGGTCGTGGGGGTGGTCGCCGCCGCCGGGGCGGCCTGGCTGGCCAAGCCCGTTCCCGAGAGCCCGTTGCGGAAACTCGAGCTGGGTCTGCCGCGCGAAGCGAAACTCGATCCCGAATTCTCCGGCCTGGCCATCTCGCCGGACGGGAACATGGTCGCCTACCTCGACCGCCACCGGCTGTGGATCCGCCGCCTGGACGAAGCCCATTCGCGGGAGGTTCCCGACTCGGAGGGGGCCGGGAACCCCTGCTGGTCCCCGGACAGCCGCTGGCTGGGCTTCTCCATCAACAACGTGATCTGGAAAGTCCCCCATGAGGGAGGGCAGCCCATCCGGATCGGCGAAGCTGCGGGGGTCGTCGGCATGGCGGGCGGCCTGGCCTGGCTGCCGGACGACCGAATCTACATCACGGGGGGCGCGGCCGGAATCGATGCCCTGGCCGCGGCCGGCGGCAAACCCGTGGTGGTCTGCGATGTGGACCACATCAACCAACAGGACTTCCACGACGCCGCTCCCCTGCCCGACGGCCGCGGCATTCTCCTGGTCATCCACCGCCTTGATGACGGTGTCAGCGCTCTGGGGGTCTGGGACCACAACCAGGTTCACGAGATCCTGCACCTGCCCGGCGAGCGCCTCAAGCGGCCGTGCTACTCTCCCTCGGGCCATATCATCTACACCGCCGGCGAAAATGACGCGACCCTGTGGGCTCTGCCGTTTGATCTGGAGAATCTGGCCGTTACCGGCGAACGTTTTGTTCTGGTGCAGAATGCGGATGTCGCCTCGGTTTCCGACACGGGCGACCTGTGCTTCCTGTCCGGGGGCACCATCCAGCGTACGCACGAAATGGTCCTGCTCGACCGCGCGGGCGAAACCGTGATCAACTTCGGTACCGCGGAGAACATCTGGCCCTACCCGGCCCTCTCGGCCACCGGACGCGAAGCCCTCGCCGCGTCCAGCATCGAGGGCATCTGGGACGTGTGGCTTTTCGACGACCGCGGCGCCCGCGTGCGCCTGACCGACACCTTCGCCGAAGAGGACTGCCCTGTCTTCACGCCGGACGGCCAGTCCACCTATTTCCCCACCGGGAATTCCGCCAACTGGCGGCTCGTCAAGCTCGCCCTCGACGGCACGACCCCTCCGGACACCCTCCAGACCGGAGCCGCGCCTCCCGCCTACACCGGCTGCAATCCCTTCATCACGCCCGACGGCTCGCGCATGCTCTACTCCTCGTCCGCGGGCGAGACCGGCAATGACATCTACGAGATCAGGCTGGACGACCCGAACGCCCAACCCGAGCCCCTCCTCGTCACCAAGGCCAGCGAGATGGCGCCCGCGCTTTCCCCGGACGGCAACTTCCTGGCCTACATGTCCGACGTCCCCGGACACCAGGAGGTCTTTCTGGCCCGCTATCCTTCCGGGGCAGGCCGGCGGCAGGTGTCCGTCGACGGCGGCGGTTGGCCCAAGTGGCGCGAGGACGGCCGCGAACTGTATTACATCTCGCAGGACTCCCTGACCGTGGTCGACGTGGAACTGGGGGACCGTCCGCTGATCGGGACCCCCCGCCGTCTGTTCTCCGTCGGTGCGACCGTGAACAGCATCGGCACGGGACTCACCAAGGGCTTCGATGTTTCAGCCGACGGCACCCGTTTCCTGGTCACCCGGGCCGTCACCACGGCGGACGACCAACCCGAGGACACGCGCGCCATCTACGTGAGCAACTGGTTCAAGGAGTTCGAGGGAAACCGGTAGGGGCTTTGCCATCTCTCCGTTGTCGCGGTTTCCCGAGTATTGAGATACCTTTTTTCGAGCCCCCGGAATTTCCCCCAGCAGGATGGGACCGACCCGTGAAGCAGATGCCCCTGAACGTCCTTGGAACCGAGATGGAAGAATGCAGCCGCGACCCGTTGACCGGTTTCTACCGCACCGGGTGCTGCGAAACCGGTCCCGATGACCACGGTCACCACCTGGTCTGCATCGAGGCCACGGCCGAATTCCTCGTCTTCAGCAAGGACCGGGGCAACGACCTGTCCACGCCCCTGCCGCAATTCGGCTTTGAAGGCATCCAGCCCGGCGACCGCTGGTGCCTGTGCGCCGAGCGCTGGCAGGAAGCTTTCGAAGCCGGGGCCGCGCCGCCGGTGCACCTGGAGGCCACGCACATCCTGGCGCTGGAATTCATCGACCTGGCGGATCTCAAGGCGCACGCGGTCAGGCCCGCGGGTTGAGGTGAGGCTGTCCTTGTTTTGAACCGCACCAGCATCCCCATCCATAATTCCGGGACCCAAGGGCAACCTTCTCCACACGCTCCCGTACTCCATCAGGTCCCATCAAAAACACATAACGCCCTGATTTATTGCGACCTGGAGGAACCCCCGCGATGAAGAAGAAAATCCTGTGGATCGGCATCCCCATCGTGCTGGTGCTGGCTGTCGGTGGTTTCATGGCCAGCCGTCGCGGTGGCGAGGAAGCCCTCACCGTCGAAACAGCCAAGGTGGACCGCCAGAAGATCATCCAGAAGGTGAGCGCCACGGGGAAGATCCAGCCCAAGGTGCAGGTCAAGGTCAGCGCCGACGTGAGCGCCAAGATCACCAAGCTGGCCGTCGTCGAAGGCCAGTGGGTGGAAAAAGGCGCCTTCCTGGCCGAACTCGACCGCGAACGGTATGTCGCGGCCGTGGAAAGCGCCCAGGCGAACGTGCGCGGCGCCCAGTCCAATGCCACCCTGGCCAAGGAGAGCATGGAACAGGCCCAGAAGGAATACCAGCGGACCAAGGAACTGGTGGCGCAGAAACTCGAGTCCGATGCCGTCTTCGAGGACAAGGAGTCCGCCTACCAGATCAGTGTGGCCCGCCACGAGGCCGCCACCTTCCAGGTCGAACAGGCCGAAGCCGCCTTGAAGCAGGCCCACGACGACCTTTCCAAGACGACCATCTACGCGCCGATGTCCGGAACCATCAGCGACCTGCGCAAGGAGCAGGGCGAGATCGCCATCGGTTCGCAGTTCCAGGAGGACGTCATCATGGTCATCGCCGACCTGTCGGAGATGGAGACCCAGGTCAACGTCGATGAAAACGACATCATCTCGATCGCGATCGGCCAGCACGCCGACATCGAGGTGGACGCGCTCCTGGACCAGGTGCTCAACGGCGTGGTCGCCGAGATCGCCAGCAGCGCCAACTCCGCCGGTGAAGGCAGCACCGACCAGAAGACCGAGTTCGAAATCAAGATCAGCATCGTCGATCCGCCCGAATCACTGCGGCCGGGCATGACCGCGGCGGCGGACCTGTTCACCAAGACCAACGACAACGCCCTGAGCGTGCCCATCCAGAGCGTGGCGGTGCGCACCATGGACCAGTTGGTGATGGAGGGCGAAACCCGGGAAGACGCCGAGGCCCGCTACACCCCCGACCGTGACGGCTTCGTGGAGATCGTGTTCTGCATCGAGGACGGCAAGGCCGTGGCCAAGCAGGTCACCACCGGCATCCAGAGCGACGACCTGATCGAAATCCTCACCGGCCTCGAAGAAGGCGAGGAAGTCGTCACCGGCAGCTACCGCGCCATCTCGCGCGATCTCACCAACGGCGCGATCGTCACCGTCGACAACAACGCCGGCAAGACCGGCGAGGCCTAGACCCGTGACGCGCGCCAGTGAAGACCTCCGTCAGCCCGACACCGTCGCCGCGCTTTCCCTGCGCGACGTGGTGAAGACCTACGACATGGGCACCATCCAGGTCCAGGCCCTGCGCGGGGTGTCCCTGGACATCGCCAGGAACGAATACGTGTCCATCATGGGGCCTTCGGGATCGGGGAAATCGACCCTGATGCACGTGATCGGTTGCCTCGACGTGCCGACGTCAGGCACCTACACGCTGGAAGGCCAAACCGTGGCCGACATGTCCGAGAACCAGCTGGCGGAAATCCGCAACGAGATGATCGGGTTCGTGTTCCAGACCTTCAACCTCATCCCGCGGGTGAGCATCTTCCAGAACGTCGAGCTGCCGATGATCTACGCGGGCATCTCACGGGGCGAACGCCGGCGGCGCGCGACCGCCGCCATCGAGCGGGTGGGGCTGGCCGATCGCATGAAACACAAGCCCAATGAACTTTCGGGAGGACAGCGGCAGCGCGTGGCCATCGCGCGCGCGCTGGTGTGCAACCCCTCCATCATCCTGGCCGACGAACCCACCGGCAATCTCGACAGCAAGACCGGCGCCGAGATCATGGGCATTCTCGACGGGCTGCATGACGAAGGGCAGACGATCATCCTGGTCACGCACGAGGACTACATCGCCCAGCACGCCCGGCGCACCATCCGGCTCCGGGACGGCGTGATCGAAAGCGATGAGGAGGTGCGGGCCTCATGAGGGTGCTGCGCGACATTGTCGAGGCCTTCCGGATCGCCCTTTACGCCATGCGCGCCAACAAGGCGCGCGGCGCGCTGACCACCCTGGGCATCATCATCGGCATCGTCGCGGTGATTCTCACCATGACCGCGGCCAACGGCCTGCAGAACACCTTCCGCCAGAGCTTCGCCTCGGTGGGCGCGGACGTCATCTACGTGTCGCGCATGCCCTGGGTCATCCAGGGCGACTTCTTTTTGTACCGCAACCGGCCGCAGCTCGATCTCAAGATGGCCGCCGAACTCGAATCGCGCCTGCGCGGCAAGGCCATCGTCAACCCCACCATGGACACCGGTCGCGACGTGAAATACCGGTCCGAGACCCAGTCCGGCCTGCGTATCATCGGCACCACCGAGAAGCAGTCGCTGGTGGCCAGCGCCCAGCCCGAGATCGGGCGTTTCCTGAACGAATTCGACGTCACCTACAAGAAGAACGTCTGCGTCATCGGCACCGACGTGCGCGACGCCCTGTTCGGTTCGGCCAACCCGCTCAACCAGAGCATCAACATCGGCCGCACCAGGTTCCGGGTGATCGGCGTCATGGAAAAGCAGGGCGGCAGTTTCCTGGGCGGCCCCAATTTCGACCGCCAGATCTACATTCCGATCACCTCCTACGTGAAGGCCTTCGGCGGCCAGCACGGGCGCCAGGGCGTGGACATCGCGGTCAAGGCGCCGTCCAAGGAGGCCCTCGAGGAACTGGAGTTCGAGGTGATGGGCGAGATGCGCAAGATCCGCAAGCTGCGCCCCACCCAGGACGACAACTTCTCCATCAACAAGCTCGACACCCTGGTGGGCGCCTTCAACAACGTGATGGGCGTGGTGCTTCTGGTCGGGCTGCTGGTCACCAGCATCTCGCTGTTTGTCGGCGGCGTCGGCGTGATGAACATCATGTTCGTGTCGGTCACCGAACGCACCCGCGAGATCGGCATCCGCAAATCGATCGGGGCCAAGCCCTACAGCATATTGCTGCAGTTTTTGTTCGAGTCGGCCTCGATATGCCTGCTGGGCGGCACCATCGGCATCGTGGTGGCCTCCATCCTGACCGCGGTCATCAACAAGGTGCTGATGCCCGCGAGCGTGTCGTTTCTCATCCTGTTCCTGGCCGTGGCGGTCTCCATCGCCGTCGGCGTGGTGGCCGGACTGGTTCCCGCCATTCGGGGATCCCGGCTCAACCCCATCGAGGCGCTCCGTTATGAATAGTTGTCTGAACCGGAGCGTCCGCCATGAACCTGTTTGACGCCTTCACCATGTCCTTCGGGGCGATTGTCAGGAACAAGCTGAGGTCGGTCCTGACCCTGGTGGGGGTCGTGGCCGGCGTGGCCTCGATCATCGCGGTGATGACGGCGATCTCGGTGGTGCAGTCGACCATGGAAAAGGAAATGAGCGTGCTGGGGGCGCAGGTCTTCCAGGTGCAGAAGTGGCCGGCCGGATTCAACTCCGACGGACAGCGCCGCCGGGCCATGCGGCGCCCACCCCTGACCGTGGAAAACGCCAACGCCATCCGCGAGCACGTGAGCAACATCGACCTGGTGGGCGCCGAACTCTGGGACTTCGGCTATTCGGTCGAGTACCGGGGCGAAACCACCAATCCCAACTGCGCGATCTGCGGCGGCACGCCCGAGTATTCGGCCAACAACACCCACTACATCGGCGATGGCCGCAACATTTCCCAGAGCGACGTCAAGTTCCACCGCAAGGTGGCCGTCATCGGGTTCGCCATCGGGCAGGAGTTGTTCCCCTTCAGCGACCCCGTGGGCAAGGATGTGCGCATCGACGGGCGCAAATACCAGGTGATCGGCGTCTTCGACAAGAAGAACTCCGCCTTCGGCGGCGGCTTCGACCAGTACGTCCTGATCCCGGTGACCACCTTCCTGGACACCTACGGCATGATCGGCCGCGGCGGCTTCGAGCGCTCGGTCAACATCACCGTGCGCGCCAAGACCCCCGAACTGGCCGCCGACGCCCTCGAGGAAACCCGGCAGTTCATGCGGCGCGAGCGCGGCCTGAAGGCCAACGAAGAGGACAACTTCGATTTCTTCAGCAGCGAAAGCCTGATCACCCAGTTCAACGACATGACCAGGGGCGTCAAGCTGGCGGCCTTTGTCATCGGCATCATCGCCCTGGTGGTGGCCGGCATCGGCATCATGAACATCATGCTGGTATCGGTGACCGAGCGGACCCGGGAGATCGGCATCCGCAAGTCCCTGGGCGCCAAACCGCGCAGCATCATGCTCCAGTTCCTGCTGGAGGCCGTCATTCTGTGCAACATCGGCGGCGTGGTGGGTGTCCTGGTCGGCTTCGGCCTGGGCAACGTGGTCACCCTGTTCGCGCCGTTCGCCATCAACGTCCCGGTGGAGTGGGCGGTCATCGGCCTGGTGTTCTGCTCGGTGGTTGGGGTCAGTTTTGGGCTGTTGCCGGCGATTCGGGCGTCGCGGCTGAACCCGGTGGATGCCCTCAGCTACGAATAACGGGAACGCATAAGAAAACCGCTTATCAAAGCCCCAGAGGCGTGCTAGGATCTCCATCTCGCCCCTATAGCACGTCGTCGGGGGATCGCGTCAAGCACCGCACCATTATCCAATCCTCCTGCGATGGTCCATTACTTCCATTGGAGGGGGATTTTATCATGAAACAATCCATTTCTATCATCTGTCTGATTTCCCTGGCTCTCATGCTGTTTGGCTGCAGCGATTCCGACATGCTTCAGCCCGAGGCCACGCAGAACGCGAATCAGGAAGTGGCCAAAGTCCGGGCGGATAATGCCCTGCCTCAATTCCAAACCATATACTGGCCGCCGCCGTACTATCCTGCCGCAGTCATGGCGCTCGACAAGAACACGGGTGAGGGCACACACGTTACCAACCTGGATGTCCCGGCAGCACCTCCGGGGTGGGTTGGTGAATATCCGGGATTCTCGACGCCCTATGGCCTGGCATTCGATGTCGACGGCACCGTCTACACCCTGCAGAACTGGTTTGCCGGGGTTCAGGAATACAGCTTTTCCCAACTGATGAAGCTCGACCTGAATACGGGCTCGGCTGTACCAATCGGCCCGGTTCACGATATCAATTTTGCCGGTCCCGAATTTGATGCCTGCGGCAACCTTTACGCCACCGGCTTCACCGTGGGGCCGCCTGAAGGCGGGCCCATTTACGTCTGGGGTGACAGTTATCTCTATCTGATCGACAAACACACCGGTGAAATAACCCAGATTGGCGACACCGGCCACACCGAGTGGATGGATCTCGACTTCGACTCCGAGGGCCGCCTCTGGGGAACGTTCGGTAACGATCTTTATATCATCGACACCGAGACAGGGGCCTCGCAGTTCGTAACCCATGTCGACGGCGTGGAGGACAACTGGATTCCCGGGGTTTGCGAAGAGGATTGGGAATACATGGAAATCATGGGAATCGCTTTTGACCACAGGGATGTGCTCTGGGCCACCGCCATGAAGGGTTTCAGTTATTGCGAAGAAGGCGGTCTTGCCGTTCCGGTGATGACCATCGACATCGATGCGGGAGTCGCCACTCTGGTTGGCAGCTCCATCCTGGACGGTCAAAGTCATGGTGGCGACATTCCGCCCAAGACCGTGACCATTTGCCATATGATGGGAAACGGATCCTACAAATCGATGGAGGTCAGCATCGCGGCCCTGGCCATGCACCTGGCCCATGGCGACATGCTTCCCCAGGACGACGGCAACGGTTGCGGATGTCCTACGGACAACGGACCGACCTTTTCCCGTTGATACGGTTCGCAAAGGTTGTGGCTTTGAAATTGTGTCCGGACCCCGGGGCACCCCAATAAGGGCTGTTTTCGGCTGCAAATGTAACAAAAGGTAAAAAAGAGGACCCCCCGGGGGGTCCTCTTTTTGATGAAACCTCCGGCGCCAGGGCCGGACACAATTTCAAAGCCACAACCTACGGCATCTGAATCCCGCCGCTGACCGGAATGTACGCCCCGCTGACGAAGCCACACTCATCCCCGGCCAACGCCGTCACCAGCCCGGCCACGTCCTCGGCCTCGCCGACCCGCCGCATCGGCGTCATCCCGGCGATCATCTCCACCTGGTCCTGGGGCATGTGAGCGGTGGCGTCGGTGCGCGTCAACCCGGGCGCGACGGTGTTGACCCTGATCCCGAAGGGCCCCAGCTCCAGGGCCAGCGCCTTCATCAGGCCGTCGACGGCCGACTTGCTGGTGGTGTGGGCGGTGAACCCGTACGACGGGTAGCGCGACAGGCCGCTGCTGATGCCGATGATCGAGCCGGTCTTCCGCGGGATCATCGAGGTCATGATGGCCTTGGCCGGCAGGAAGAAGCTGCGCATCTCGTCCAGGACCTTGGTTTCGAACTCTTCCTGGGTCAGCTCGGTGATTCCTTTCCAGGGCACGCTGGGCCCGGCGTTCAGCACCAGGATGTCCACCGGGCCGAGCGCCTTCTCGGTGGCGGCGGCCATCTTGGCGACCTGGGCGGCGTCGCGCACGTCGGCCCGGATGGCGGCCGCCTTGCCGCCGGCGGCGGTGATGTCGGCGACGACCTTGTCGGCGGCGTCCTTGCTGCTGAAGTAGTTGACAGCCACGGCCGCGCCATGGGCGGCCAGCATCCGGGCGCAGGCCGCGCCGATGCCGCGGCTGGCTCCGGTGACGAGGGCGGTTTTTCCTTTGAGGTGCATGAGGGGCTCCTTGTCGGGTGGGGTGAGGGCAGGGTGTTCCTTGTCTCTCTACCTGGGTATTCTATCCGAGATGACAGGACCGCGCCATGGGGAGGACGTAGGGTCTGCCGGCTAATCCCCCTCGGGCCTCCGCCATCGTCTATGCTAGAATGCTGCCTTTCCCAATCCCGTCGGGAGATAATCGTGGCCGCCAGCTCCCCAAGAGGAATCGTCTTCACCGCCATCGCCACCACCGTGGCCATGATGGCCTTCGCCTCGAACTCCATCCTCTGCCGTCTGGCCCTGGGGTCCCGGGCGATCGACCCGGCCACCTTTACCACGGTGCGGCTGGTTTCCGGGGCGGCCGCCCTGCTCGTGGTCTCGTTGGCGACCGGACGCGCCGGCCGCCGCGGCGCCGGCAACTGGAAATCGGGCGCCATGCTTTTTGTCTACGCCATCTTCTTATCGTTCGCCTATGTGGGTTTGAACACCGCCACCGGCGCCCTCATCCTGTTCGGCTCCGTCCAGCTCACCATGCTGGGGACGGCCATCGCCACAGGGGAACGTCCGCAGCCGCTGCAGTGGCTGGGCCTGTTGGCCGCTCTGGGGGGATTCATCTACCTGGTTTCGCCCGGGCTTGAGGCTCCCTCCCTCCTGGCATCGATTCTCATGACGATTTCCGGCGCGGCCTGGGGCGTCTACACGTTGCGGGGGCGGGGCGGGGCCGATCCCATTTCGGCCACCACCGACAATTTCGTCCGCGCGGTGCCGTTTGTGTTGGCCGTGATGATTGTTAGCGGGTTGGTGTGGCGCGATACGCATGTTTCCACCCGGGGGGTGGTCCTGGCGATCGTCTCGGGCGCGCTGACCTCCGGAATCGGATACGTGGTCTGGTACACCGCCCTGAAGGGGCTTACCGCCACCAGGGCGGCCACCGTTCAGTTGACGGTTCCGGTCATCGCCGCCCTGGGCGGGGTCGTCTTCATGTCCGAAGCTGTTTCGGTTCGTCTTGCCGTGTCGGCGGCGATGATTCTGGGGGGTGTGGCATTTGTTCTGGCGGGTAAGGGGGACCGGTAAGCCACAACCAATTTGATCGGTTGACGTCAATATCTCCCGCTCCTTAAAATGAACCCCCTCGCCCCCAAACCCAACCCGGAAAGGCCGCCGCCATGACCCCCCGGCACCTGATCCCCGTCCTGCTGGCCACCGCGCTCCTGGCCGGCTGCTCCGACGACTCGCCCACCCGGCCCCCAGCCGACCCCGACATCCTGTTGACCCTCGAACTGAACGCCTTTTTCATGGAGGCCTTCGCCGACCAGGGTACCGTCTTTGCTTCCGATCCCCAGGGCAACGTGCTCGACGTCGCGACCTGGGACGGGCCGGCCACCATCGTCCTGAAGAACAGCGTCGACCATCCCGACACCATCTCCTTCACCTTCGTGCAGTCCAACGACTGGGAGCTGGCCCTGGCCACCGAAGTCGGCGTGCCGGCCGGAACGTTCTGGACCTACAGCGGCACCCTGTTGCCGCCCCATTCGGGAAGCGCCGAAATCGAGTTCACCAACGTCCCGCCCCATGAAGGATTCATGATTTCCTCGAATTGGGCCGCGTCCACCGGTCCCGGACAATTGCCGCCCCGCAAGACCATCGAAATTTTCGGGGAATCCACCGACTGTTTCGTGCGTGTCGATCCCCTGGACGCGCCCCCCGTGGGCGGATGGCTGCGCGGTGTCCGGCCCGCAATGGCGCGGACGCTGGATTTCAACGCGCGCGGCGCCGTGGCCCCACTGACGGCCACCCAGGTTCAGCTTCCGGCCGGCGGCGACCATTTCCTGTACATCGTCTACGGATCGGCGACGGCGGATTCCTTCCGCTATACGATCAATCTGGATGGAAAGACCATCGAGGGGCCAACCCCCCGATCGATCACCGTCTACACCCCGGAGTACCACCCTTACTCCCTGCACACCATGTTCTATCATTACAGCGACGGCAATCCGGGCACCTATTACTCCCAGGGAACCGTCGGACCGGTGCCCGGTGAATTCGTGCCGATGGAAGGGGACCTCACCGTCACATCCACGTCCCCCGACAGCCTGATGTTCACCACCACCTCCAACTGGGACCGGTTCGCGGTCTCCTGGAGCCAGCAGCAGGGTCTCTATGGGCATTGGTACGTGGAGGGGCGCGCGCCGGTCAGGGAATTCGCCCTGCCGAAACTGCCCGCCGAGTTGGTGGCGCAATATCCCGACTACCCCGTGCAGGGGTTCGCCTTGAACAGCGTGGAGATTTTCCGGGATGGGGAAGGGGGAATGGTCATGTCACAGGGGAAACATTTTCCGTCGCCGGGACAGGTGCAGACCTATCAAATGGCCCCGGGATATACCGGCTCCGACTTCATCAGCTCGTCCCCGTCGCGGAACGCGATCACCCGGCAGAACGCCGCGCCGACCGGGGCCTCGAAACTGAAGGTGATGGCGGCGCCCACCTCGAAACCCGCCAATTCCCCGAGGTCCTCGCCGTAGATCACCACCCGGTACCCGGTGGCTTCCTCGACCGGGGACCAGTTCAGCTGGAAACGGCCGTCGTCCAGCCGGGCCAGGTCGATCCGGAACGGGGCGACCGGCGATTCCATCCCCCGCAGCACCGGCTCGCTGTTTGTCATGACTTTGGATCCCGGGCGCACCAGCGACAGTCCCACCGCGACGATCACGACCGCGGCCACCGAGGCGAGCGCCCTCACTCGAAAGGGGGTCCAGAAGGTGGGGGCCGGGCGCACGACCGCACCCCCGATCTCCCGGTCCAGGGCCGCCGACAACCGGGCGTTGGCGTCCTTCAGGTCGGCCCCCGCCGGAATGTCGGCCGGGTCCAGGAACGCCGCGAACGATGTCATGATCGCCTGGCAGCGCGGGCACCCCTCCACGTGGGCCCGCCGCGGGTCTTCCGCCGCCAACTCGGCCAGTTCTTCAGGATTCAGGCATTGGTCCGTCATGAATCACCCTCCGCGATCGCCGCTTTCAACTTCCGCCGCGCCCGCTGCAACACGCCGCGCGCGCCCGACGCCTCGGTGATCCCCAGCAGGGCTGTGATCTCCTCGACCGGCATCTTCTCGAAACATCGCAGCCACAGGGCCTGCTGCTCGACGGGATCCAGGCACCGCTGGATCAGGGCCTTCAGCTCTTCCTCGTCCAGGCGCTCTTCCAGCTCCCGGTCGGGCGCCGCCCTGTTCGAGGCCCGGGCGTCGGGATCGGCCTCCTCGTCCACCAGCAGGGCCGGGCGCCGCAGCTCGCTCAAGCAACGGTTCCTGGCGATCGAAAACAGCCAGCTTCCGAAGGCCGCCCGCTCGCCGAACGATCCCAGATTCCGGTAGGCGCTGATCAGCACTTCCTGCGCCATGTCCAGGGCGGTCTCGTGGTCCCGCGTGTAACGCAGGCACCAGATGTAGACCCTTTCGCGGTAACGACCCAGCAGCGCCGAGGCGGCGTGCCGTCCCGCGGGACTTTCCGGATTCGCGACGGCCCGGGCCAACAGCCCAAGGTCATCGGAATCGTGGGGGAAATGAGCATCCATAGTTTTTGACGCGGGAAAGAGGAAAGAATCACGGTCATCCTGATTTTCCTCAATATTATATCAGACCCGCACCAAAAGCAGGGAGCGCCAATCCCCCGGGGCGCCCCCTGCCGTAATCAGGCGTGGTACCGGGTGGGACGCGGGCGGGGGTCAGGAATCACAGGGGAATGGGAAATTTTTTGAATCACTTTTTCGAGGCGCGAAAGCGGCGCCCGAAAACCAGGACCAACACCAGGATCACGGCCCCCGCCAGGGGGAATGCCGCCACCGTCTTCGGCCACGACTTGGCCTCGAGGACCACCGGCTTGGCACCGTCCCCGATGATGACAAACCCGGCCCAGTGGAACGGGTGGGCCGTGGCGGGGTCCGAGCGGATGGCATCCTGGGCCAAAGCAAGGGCCGTCACGGGCGCCTGCCCTTGGGAAAGTTCCCTGTAGAACCGGTCCATCAGGGAGGCCGTCACCTTGTCTTCCACCGGCCACAGGCTGGCCAGAACCGCCGGAACGCCCGCGCTCAGGAAGGCGCTCGACAGACCGAGTACCCCTTCGCCGGACAGGATGCGGCCCGCGCCCGTGTCGCAGGCCGAAAGAACGGCCAGCTGGGCGGACAGATCCAGTTCGGCGATGCTGTTGGCCCGCAGCCCCCCGGCGGGATCCTGGGCATCCCACACGATTTCCGAATACCAGGGGCGCTGGTCGTTGGCAATGGCGTGGGCGGCCAGATGCAGGATGTGGTAGCCCGCCAGGTCGGCCGCGGCTAGAGGATGGGCGGGGTCGCCTCCTTGCCGGATGTCCACGTGGCGGTAGCGCCGGTCCAGTTGCCGGACTTCACGCATGGCGCCCTCCAGGGGCCGCCCGTCCGGTGTCTCGACGGCCGCGACCGCGAGGATTCCTTTTCCCTTTTCGCGGAGGTCTTCCTTTCCCGACCGGAGGAAGCCGAAGATCGTGGCCGAAGGAACCCGCATCCATTCGAGCTTGTGTTCCATTCCGGTCGGTTGAAGGAGGGCGACCAGGGGAACGAGGTTCAACGCCCCGTCCGGCGCGAAGACCACCCGGCGGCTTTCCCCCAGGAGCGCGGCAAACGAGCCCAGCAGTTCCCGCCCGAGCCTGGCGCCGGCCTCCGCGGTCACGGCCCGGGCCCGCGACCGGTCCCCGGGCCCGGGCGGCGTCGCGAGGAGTTCGTATTGAAGACGCAGCCGCTCGCTCAACGCTTTTTCATCCGGCAACAGGACGGCCCGACACTGGTCGCGGGTCACCGCGAACAGGACCGACTCCACCGGGCCCAGGTAGGCATCCAGAAAAAGTTCTCCTTCTTCGAGCACCTCGGTCTGCAGTTTTTCCAGGGTCATGACCGGTCCGCCAGTGGCGTCTTCCCGGATGTCGATCCGTTCGGCCAGGGTGCGGGCCTTGAATATCTGGACGGCGTCGAACGCTTCGGTCACGGCCTCCTTGCCGGAGTCGGGCCCGCCGAGGATGAGGGCCCCCAGCTGGGCATAAACCAGTCGGCCGGTGACCCCGAATTGCTCCCTCCATTCGGGATCCAGGGGAGTGGCGCGCGTTTCTTCCCAGATACCGGCGGCCTCCCGCAGCTGCTCAAGGGCCGGTCCGGGTAATCCCAACTCTCGCCGGCAGCGCGCGACGCCCGCCAGGGCCGTCACCCTTTCGATGGGCATACCCATCGCCCCCGACGCGTCTATCGCCTTAAGATATTTTCCCAGGGCCTCTTCCGGCTGCCCCGTCTCCTGCAACCGCGCGGCCAGGGCCAATTCGACCTCGAGCTGAAGGGCGCCCTGAAGTTCACCCTGCTGTCCATTCTCCACTTCCTGCAAGACCTCAAGCGCGGCCGCGGAGCTGTCCATCTCCGCCAGGATGGTTGAGATGGCGACGGCGCCCTCGACCCTGGTCCTGAAGGCCAGGGAGGCCCCATGGCTGGCCAGCGCGTCCCGCATCATGGCCAGCGCCTGGTGGG
>Ga0210065_1000237_pt1 | contig 15587 bp, 15 predicted proteins | sample Muzzi_PWB_D1_FD_185533 | JGI IMG/M metagenome (GOLD analysis project Ga0210065, IMG submission 185533) | Wetland microbial communities from San Francisco Bay, California, USA, that impact long-term carbon sequestration - Muzzi_PWB_D1 (SPAdes) | ecosystem: Environmental > Aquatic > Marine >... | reverse complement strand
CCGCCGTTGGCCGCGCTTGTCTGGTACACGGTGCCGCGCCTGCGACGCGTCACGCGTCTGAATTTACAGGCCGTGTATCCGCAAATGGAGGCAGCGCAGCGCAAGAAGATCGGCCGTGCCAGCATGACGCATTACGTCAGGGGTATATTTGAAGCCGGCCTGCTATGGCACTGGCCGTTGGAACGGTTGTATGCCCTGTTTGATGAAGTGCAGGGCATGGAGCATGTTGATGAGTTGATCAGTGCCGGCAATGGATTGATTGTGGCCGCACCGCATTATGGTTCCTGGGAGATGCTGAACCTGTATCTGCATACCAAGGGCGAGGCGGCCATACTTTACAAGCCGAGCAAATACCCTGAAATCGACGCGCTGCTAACGGAAAAACGTGCTCGTGCCGGCGCAGAAATGGTCCCGGCAACCGGTAAGGGACTCAGGCGCATGTATCAACTGCTCAAGGACGGCTATTTTGTTGCATTGTTGCCGGATCAGGAGCCCACCGGTGGGGGTGGGCAGTTCGCACCGTTTTTCGGTATTGAAGCCCTGACTGGTGTATTGCTCCCACGTATGGCCCAGCGCACGGGTGCCCCGGTTGTCTTTGCCGTTTGTGAACGGCGCAAGGGTGGCCGGTATCGCGTGCATTTGATTAAAACTGAAAAAAGCATTTACAGCGAAGATATGCGTGAATCATGTACGGCTGTGAATCATGGTATCGAACAATGTATCGAAGTGGATACCGAGCAGTACCTGTGGGCCTACAAACGCTTCAGAAACAGGCCTGAGGGTGAAAAATCATTTTATAAAAGCTGAAACCACTCCGGTTTTGCATACCCCTGCCACGCGCCATGGTTGATATTCAATTTTAAGCAGGCTTGATTTGGATCAAGAGGCTTGAACATGCCGAAGACTAAAGTGATATCTGGAGCATGCACAGATGAAATCCGTCAAGAAACAATTATCTCTTTCCAGCAGGATCGACGATCTGATCAGGCAGATGGAGTCGCTTCGCAGGATGATTGAGAAACAGCTGGAAAAAGGCCGGAAGCTGTTGCTCGAATTGCCGCCCGAACGTTTGTCCAGTGCGGAAAACCTGCTGCACTACCTTGCATTAAGACGTGAAGATATCAGGCCCTTGCAGGACAACCTGACGCGCCTGGGACTGTCCTCGCTTGGCAGGGTGGAGCCTCACGTTCTGGCGACCATCAATGCAGTGCTGCACAACCTTTACCTGCTGCGCGGAAATGGCGAGGCCACTACTGACTCCACGCATATACAGACCGCCTTTGAAAAAGGTGCTGATTGCCTTGAGCGTAATACCGCCCGGCTGTTCGGCCAGCATCCCGGACATCGACGGGGCCATATCATTGTCACCATGCCGGTTGAAGCTGCGGATGACTACCTGATGGTCCACCAGTTACTCATCAGCGGTATGAACTGCATGCGTATCAACTGTGCGCATGATTATCCTGAAATCTGGTCCCGGATGATCGAAACCCTGCGCAATGCGGAGCAGGCTACCGGTCTGTCCTGCCGTATTTTGATGGACCTGGGTGGACCGAAACTGCGTCTCGGTCCAATGGAAACAAACCCGGCCGTGCTTAAAATCAGACCCCGGCGGGCGGCCAATGGCAATTTGATACGCCCGGCACGAATCTGGTTGACGCCGGTTAAAACGGTGTTTTCCGAGATGCCTGCAGCGGATGCCACTTTTGCATTGGATGCGGACTGGCTGGACGGTCTGAATACGGGTGACAGGATTGCTTTGCGGGATGTTCGTGGTGCCTCGAGAACCTGGGTTATCCGGGAAGTGCGTGCTGACGGTTGCTGGGCCGAGTCCAAGAAGACCACTTACATAGCCAATGGAGTTACCTTGCGAAGGCAGGGCCAAAGGGGTGGTCCCGGCCTGGAAACGGAAATAACAGGCATGGCACCAGAAGACAGCGTCTGCCTCATCCGTAAAGGTGACATATTGTTCATATCGGCCAAGGGCGAACCGGGGAAACCAGCCTTCCACGGCAGCAATGGTGAATTGCTCAACCCGGGCAAGGTCTCGTTAGCCATCCCGGAAGTCTTTCGTGATGTGCGCCTGGGTGAACCGATATTCTTCGATGATGGCCGTATTGCAGGTATTGTCGAGAAGCGCAGTGCGGAAAAGTTACAGATCCGCATTACCCATACCCGGAAACCGGTGGAAAGACTGGAGGGTAACAGGGGTGTCAACATCCCGGATACCGACCTGAAGCTGGCGGCCCTGAGTACCAAGGATCTGCAGGATCTTGAATTTGCAGCACGTCACGCCGACATGATTGGTTTGTCTTTTACCAACAGCTCAGAAGATGTCCGCGCACTGCATCAGCATTTGCGCAAACTCGGCCGTGACGATATCGGTGCCGTATTGAAGATCGAGACCAAGAGAGGGTTTAAAAATCTTCCCGGTATCCTGCTGGAGGCACTGAAGTTTCCCACCTGTGGCGTCATGATCGCACGTGGTGACCTGGCAGTGGAATGTGGCCTGGAGCGTATGTCCGAGGTCCAGGAAGAAATATTGTGGGTATGCGAATCAGCGCATGTACCCGTGATATGGGCAACCCAGGTACTGGAGAGCCTGACCAAGCGCGGCCATGCTTCAAGAGCAGAGGTCACGGATGCCGCCATGGCGCAGGAGGCGGAAGCGGTGATGCTGAACAAGGGTAAGCACGTCATCGAGGCAGTGGAAATGCTGGATAATATCCTGCAACGCATGCAGGGTCACCACAGCAAGAAACGCTCCATGATGCGGAAATTGCAATTGGCTTCAGCGTTTAACCCGAAAACCCGGAATGGTGCTTAAGCCACCCCCGGCGAGCGCCTCGCTCCTTTCTTTCCAATCCATTGAAAAGTATTTCCTTTCAAAGTTCCAGAGGGTATCGTAGATGACGCTTTCCCTGCTGTTTCAGCCCCCGAGCGCATACCTGGTTGTCAATTGCTATGAACAGGATAATTTGGATTTTCGGAATTGAAATATATTTTACCCGCAAGCTTTGTCCAGGGTTACCGGCATGAAACCTGACAAGCTGCTGACTTTCGGATGGCGGGAATGGGTCAGTCTGCCGGAACTCGGTCTGGGGGCTATCAAGGCAAAGGTGGATACGGGCGCCAGGACCTCGACGTTGCATGCATTCGAACTTGATGCCTTTTCGGAGAAAGGTAAAGCCCGGGTCAGGTTCAAGATTCATCCTTTGCAAAAAGATACGGATACGGTCGTTACCTGCGTTGCCGACATCGTTGATGAAAGGTTCGTGACGGATTCGGGTGGTCACAGGGAACAACGGTTAATCATCACGACGCCGCTAAGCATCGGTTGTTGGTCATGGCCGATTGAAATGACGCTGACAGCGCGTGACAACATGATGTTTCGAATGTTACTGGGGCGTACGGCGATGAAAGGTATCGCAATGGTTGATCCGTCAAGATCTTATGTCACCGGCAGAAAACCGCGGCGTAAAGCCCCCCAGGAATAAATAGCCAATGGCCAGGAATAATTCGTTTTCGATCGGTGATATCGTGGTCAAACCCGGCCAGCGGGCAAACATCAGCCTGCCGGTTGCGGATCTTTACACTTCAACGTCGCTAAGCATGCCCGTGCAGGTCGTCTGTGGACGCAGGGCGGGTCCGGTCATGTTTGTATCGGCCGCTATTCATGGCGATGAGCTCAACGGTGTGGAGATAATACGCAGACTGCTGCGGCTCAAAGTACTGAGTACAATCCAGGGAACATTGATCGCGGTACCTATCGTGAACGTTCATGGTTTTTTAAATCAATCGCGCTATTTACCTGATCGGAGAGACCTTAATCGTTCATTCCCGGGCAGTGCCAGGGGCTCAATAGCCGCGCGGCTGGCCAATACCTTTTTTACACAGATTGTGTCGAAGGCCGATTACGGTATTGACCTTCATACCGGGGCAATCAACCGCTCAAACCTTCCACAAATTCGTGGCAATCTCGATGATGCAAGAACACTTGAACTGGCAAATGCATTTGGCGTTCCCGTCACCATCAATGCCAATATCCGCGATAGCTCTCTGCGGGCCAGTGTGGCAGAATTAGGTGTTCCGGTGCTCATCTACGAAGCTGGCGAAGCCTTACGCTTTGACGAGGTATGCATCAGGGCGGGCTTGCGGGGCGTTTTGAATGTCATGCGTTTGATCGGAATGCTCCCTGCAAGGCGCCCCGTCAGAAAGCGTGTTGCGCCGCTGCTTGCGCGTTCAACGAGTTGGGTGCGGGCGCCCGCCAGTGGTATCTTCAATACCGATGTGCAATTGGGTAGCAGCGTATCCAAAGGACAACGCCTGGCTTCAATTAGCGACCCGCTGGGTGATACTTCAGAAGTCATGATCGCGCCGTTCGATGGTATCGTTATCGGTCGCAGTAATTTACCGCTGGCTCATGAAGGTGACGCACTGTTTAACATCGCGGAATTCAAGAGTGTTTCCAAAGCTGAAGATCTGGTAGAGGAATTCACAGCAATATTCGATCACTAGGCCAACCAGGCCCGTACACTATCATCGAGGTATAAATATGAAAATCGGAGTTCTATCTACCAACCCAAGGCTTTACTCGACGAGAAGACTGGTCGAGGCTGGTAAAGAGCGCGGTCATCAAATTGTCGTGATCAATCACAAGCGATGTTACATGAACATAACGTCTCATAAACCGGCCGTGCACTATAAAGGCGAAGCGATAACCGACATCGATGCGATCATCCCCAGGATTGGCGCCTCGGTATCCTTTTACGGCGCCGCCGTTGTACGTCAATTCGAGATGATGGGTGTCTACTCTGTGAACGAGTCAGTAGCGATTACGCGTTCCCGCGATAAGTTGCGCGCATCGCAGTTGCTGGCGCGTAAAGGTATCGGTCTTCCGGTCACCGGTTTTGCAAATTCGCCCGATGACACAGAAGATTTACTCAAATTTGTCGGAGGCGCGCCGGTTGTCATCAAGTTGCTCGAAGGTACACAGGGTGTCGGCGTCGTGCTCGCCGAAACCAGAAAAGCGGCTGAGAGTGTTATCGAGGCATTCAGAGGGTTGGGAGCCAACTTCATGGTGCAGGAGTACATTAAGGAAGCAGGTGGTTCCGATATCAGGTGCCTGGTCATTGGAGACAAAGTTGTCGCCTCCATGAAAAGGCAGGGTAAGGAAGGTGAATTCCGTTCAAACCTTCACCGTGGCGGCTCAGCGAGCCTGATCAGGATTACGCCGGAAGAACGCTCAACCGCGATCCGCTCCGCCAAAGCAATGGGACTGAATGTTGCCGGTGTAGATTTGCTGCGCTCGAATCATGGACCTGTTGTGTTGGAGGTCAATTCAAGTCCGGGGCTTGAGGGCATCGAAAACGCGACTAAAAAGGATGTCGCCGGCACGATCATCGAGTTCATTGAAAAAAACGCAAAAGAGGGTAAAACCCGCACCCGTGGCCGCGGGTGATCTAGTGTAGTGTCCTGTATTAATGCGTTGATGCGGCAGCCAGACCCGTTTATGCATAAATCGGGGGGTGACCAAAAAAACGTTTCAGTTCTCCTGGTTTGTTAACACGAGTCGTAACAGGTTACTGAGTGAATTTCTTTGCTTGCTACTCAAACTTTCCAGCGCGTCCATCGCTGTTTCAAACCTGGCCTTGGTCGCTTTCTCGATCAAATTGAGTCCGCTGTTGGTCAGTTGAACCAGCACGCGCCGCCCGTCATTATTGTCCTTGATCCTGCGAACCAACTTGTCTTCTTCCAGACGGTCAATTCGATTTGTCATGGCGCCCGATGTGAGCATGGCAGAATCTGCCAATTCAGTGGCGGCCATAATAAAAGGCTGACCCTGGCGTCTGAGTGTCGACAGGACATCGTACTGCCACCATTGCAAATCAAAATCCTGCAGCCTCGCAGCAGTTTGATCTCCAAAAATCTTTGCCAGTGCCTGGATCCGAAGCACCACCCCCATCGGTTCAATATTGAGGTCGGGTCTCTGCGCGCTCCAGTCGTTTTGAAGTTCGTCAATTACGTCTTTGATCATGGTCAGCATTATACCCTGTTTGCGATCAGCATTAAATTTCTTTATATCAAGATATATTTGAGAGGCGTATATGTGATCAAACCCTGCCATATTGTTTGAAAATGATGTGGAGTATAGGTTGTCATGACTGGCGAAAGAGTTTTTTAATTTCTTGATATTAATCTTGACATGAAGATAAAAAGGTTTTTTAATTCGAATTGAGGGCTTTTTACCTCACAAAGGAGAAGTAGGAATGGGGAGCAAAAACAGACTTAAGGCAACAGATTTTGATGCGGATTCATTTGATGATTTTGAAGATGAATACGGCGATGATCTGGGCAACTTAAAGGAACTGTCAAAGGATTTTTACAGCACCGATTGGGAAGATCCATCCGAATCTGAATATCGTTTCAGTACCCGGCGTAAAATCGAGCGGAGAAGAGACCTCAAAAATCTATATTCGGAATTAGATGACGGGGATGAACTCGATTTCGGAAACGAATGGTAGATTGGCGTTGAATGATCTTGTTGCCTGAACCCACCGGGACGTGCAAAACGCCCCGGTGGGTTCAAGCGCCTGTTGATGTCGCCAAAATCAGTCGCGCCAGAAGGCAGGTGAAAATAATACCAGCAAGGTAAAAATCTCAAGCCGGCCCATTAACATCGCAAAACTCAAAATAACCTTGGCCGTAGAATTCAGACTGGCGTAGTTCGTGCTGACTTCGCCCAGCCCCGGGCCAAGGTTGGTAATACAGGCTGCAGCTGCAGCATAAGCCGTTACCGGGTCCACGCCGACTCCGTTAAGCGCAATGGTGATCAGGACAAAGCTGGCGACATACAAAAAAAAGAAACCCCATACTGCGTCCATGACCGTTGCCGACGTTTTCCTGCCGCCGATCTTAACCGGTATGGTCGCGTGGGGATGAATGAGCCGCAGAATTTCGCGACTGGCCTGCCGGTACAAAAGCATGATGCGGATCACTTTCATGCCACCGCAGGTGCTGCCGGCGCATCCGCCAATAAATGCAATACAGATCAGCATGATTGGAATGAAGCCGGGCCAGGCGGAGAAATTTGCTGAATGGAAACCTGTTGTTGTCATTATCGAAACCACCTGAAATGACCCATAACGTGCGGCCTCGCCAAAGGTTCCATAAGTCCCGTTGAGGTACAGGGCGATCGTGGTCAGAATTGCAAACCCGAGCAACAGCGACGCGTAGAGTTTGAGTTCAGGGTCTTGGAAATACGGTTGTGAACTGGCGCTTTTCCATGAAGTGAAATGGACCGCAAAATTGATACCGGCAATCACCATGAAAAAAGTTGCTATGATTTCCAGGGTCTGACTTTCGAACCAGACAAAACCGGCATCATGGGTCGACATTCCACCGATGGCGACCGTACTGAAAGCATGCCCGACAGCATCGAAAAGTGACATACCGCCAAGCCAGTAGGCCATCGCACACAAGACGGTGATCCCAAGATATATCAACCACAGAGCCTTGGCGGTCTCGGTGATGCGCGGCGTCAGTTTGCTGTCTTTCAAAGGGCCCGGGGTTTCGGCCCGGTAAAGCTGCATACCACCGATACGCAGCATGGGCAGGATAGCGACCGCCAGTACAATTATGCCAAGACCACCCAGCCATTGAAGCTGCTGGCGGTAATACAGAATTCCGCGTGGCAGACTATCGATATTTGTCAGGATCGTGGCACCGGTCGTGGTCAACCCGGACATGGATTCGAAGACAGCATCTACATAGGAGATTTCCGGTTGCATCAACAACAGGAAGGGTAATGCCCCGACCAGCACAAGCGAAATCCAGCAAGCTGCAACCACCAGGAATCCGTCACGCAGACGCAACTCTTCGTGGACATGGCGCACCGGCAGAAATATGCTCGTTCCGACAAGAAACAGGATGATCGCACTGACAAGAAACAGGCTGGCCGTGCCATCGTCATACCACAGTGAAATCAGCATGGGCGGCAGCATCATCAAGCTGGCAGCGGCAATCAGAAAACCAAGGATTCGTTGAACGGTTGCCGTTCTCCGATTTTTCATATATACGCAGCGCTCACCTGGAAGAGCCGCTCCACCGCGTGGATTTGTTTCTTGTCCGGCACAAACAGCAGGACGTGGTCATGTTCTTCTATAACCGTATCATGGTGGGCAATAATGACATCTTCACCCCTGACGATACCCACGATAGTGGTGCCTTCCGGCAGGGCCAGTTCTTCAAGAGAGCGGCCAACGACCTTCGAACTACGCCGGTCACCCAGCGCAATGGCCTCGATGGCCTCTGCGGCACCCTGTCTGAGCGAGTGTACACGCACGATGCTGCCCCGGCGTATGTGAGCCAGCAGCGAGCCAATGGTAATCTGTTGTGGTGACACGGCGATATCAATGGTGCCTGACTCCATCAAGTCCACGTAAGAGGGCCGGTTAATAATGGCAATAACTTTCTTGGCCCCCATGCGCTTGGCTTGTAATGCAGACAGGATATTGGCCGCGTCATCATTGGTGAGTACGCAGTAGACATCGGTACTTTCTATCGCTTCTTCCCTCAGCAAACCCGCGTCGGTACAGTCTCCTACCAGCACGATGGTCTTCGATAATTCCTCAGCAATCGCTTCGGCCCTGACCGGATTTCGTTCAATCACCTTGACATGGTGGTCACGTTCGAGGTGCCGTGCCAGGTTTTTTCCGATATTACCGCCACCGGCCAGAATAACGCGCCGGATGGGACTATCTATTGGTCTGAGTTCTTTCATGACCGCCGGAATGTCCCGTGTCGCGGCGAGGAAAAAAACGATATCGTTTTCCTCGATAACGGTACTGCCTTCGGGCAGGATCAATTTTCCGCGCCTGTAGATGGCTGCCAGGCGGGCATCTGATTGATCCGGCATATGTTGCGCCAGGGTATAAAGTTTCTGTCTTACCAGTAAACCGCCGGCTTCCGCCTTGGCGGCCACGAGTTGTGCCCTTCCGTCTGCGAAATCCATGACCTGCAAGGTTCCAGGATACTCGATGAGGCTGGAAATATATTGTGTCAGCAACAATTCAGGGCTGATCAGGACATCGACGGGCGAATGGTCGCGGCGAAATAATTGCGGTCGATCTGTATACGCGGCTTCGCGTACACGTGCAATGCGTGTCGGCACGTTGTACAGCGTATAGGCAATTTGACAAGCGACCATGTTGACTTCATCAGAACTGGTCAATGCGATCACAAGGTCTGCATCGTCGATACCGGCGCGTTCCATGACCTTGGGATGGGACGCGTGCCCCAGCACACTACGTATATCCAACTGGTCCTGGAGTTCCTTAAGCCGCTGCTCGTTGATATCGACGATGGTGATGTCATTGTCTTCGTGAACCAATGCGCTGGCTACCGTGGAGCCAACCTGTCCTGCACCGAGAATAACGATTTTCATGAGTTGGTTACCAATTTCGGATCTATACCAAGTGACCTGAGTTTGCGATACAGGTGTGTTCTTTCCATACCTACCGAGTCAGACAGTTTGCCGACACTGCCACCTGCCTTTTTTAACTGGTAGATCAGGTAATCACGTTCAAATTGTTCACGTGCCTCGCGCAGGGGCAGGTCATACAGGCCGTCGCCGTAGATATCTTTATGACCGCTATTTTGAGCACCCGTGCTGGCTGCGCTCTGGTTCAAGGCCTCCTCAACTTCCTGCGTCGAAACCTCACCCTCATGACCGAGCACCAACAGTCGCTGGATCACGTTTCGCAATTCACGCACATTACCCGGCCAGCTGTGGTTGCGCATCCGGTTCTGCACGGATACTGAAAATGAACGGTAAGGCAGATTTTCATTGTTCGGAAACCAATCGGAAAAATACCTGATCAATTCTGGAATATCCTCTGGTCTTTCACGCAGTGCGGGAACTTTCAAAGGCAGGACGTTCAGGTGGAAATACAAAGTCCCGGGCAGGCGCTTTTCCTTCACCAGTTGTTCCAGGTTTTCCGCAGCGCTGCATATGATACGACAAGCCAATGGTTTAGAAGCCGTGCCACCCTCGGGTGTATATCCATTTGACTCAATTGCATTGTTAAGCAATTCAAGCGTGCCGGACGGCAGTCTCTGCAATTTCGGTATGAACAGTACGCCACCGGCGGCCTTGTCGAGCAGCCCTTCCATCGTCTGACCGTCCAGGACAGAGCCAAACAGGTAGGCGCAGACGTTGTCACCACCTGCCTGGCTGTGGTCAAGTGTCACCAGTTTTCCGCTCGAGGATGACAGGTGATGGATGTATCGGGCCAGCGTTTCCCGTCCACTGCCGCTTTCCCCGGTAATCATCACCGGTGATGTATTATTCGCAGCCTGCTTGGCGCTGTTGCGTAGCAGTTGCATGACCGGGCTGTTGCCGAGCGGTTCAACCGGCAACATCGAGCGTCCGGACAATTCGGCGGCCTTGTCGTGTGGCCTGGAATCCAGCGCTTTTCGTACTGTAGCCAGTAACTTGGCCAGTGATAACGGTTTTTGCACAAAATCGAACGCACCCAGGCGGGTGGCTTCAACGGCAGTTTCAAGGGTACCGTGACCAGACATGATCACGACTTGTGCTTCAAGGTGTCCGGCAGAAGACCATTCTTTCAAAAGTGAAATACCATCAATATCCGGCATCCAGATATCCAGCAGAACCAGGTCGGGTTTCTGCTGCGCATAGATCAGGCGGGCGCTTTCGCCGTCTTTTGCAATACTTACGGAATAACCCTCATCTTCAAGGATTTCCTGTACGAGCTGCCGGATGTCAGGCTCGTCATCAACGACCAGAATTTGGGCTTGTGACATAGGCAGTTAACATGATGTGGTATGGAAACAACAGAATACTCTATTGCGCGGACGAGTCAAATTAAAAATGTATTTTGACCGCTTCGCGGTTGAACGGGCTGTGAGCAGCTATTTCCATCCAACGAACAGGAATCCTCGGAACAGGATTCCCGTGGTAGCTGAACGGTGTCACGAACCCGGACCCCTCCCCGGGCCATAGGAAGTACTTTATTGCGTTGCGGATTCCCCGGCCAATTGCGTTGCAGATTCTTTGTCCACAAGAAAATCCACGACATCCAGCATGGTATTAAAGTCCGGGACATCCTTGCTGGACATGACCCTGTACTTGCGGTCGACCACAATGCTCGGTGTGCCGGTAATACCGAAAAGCTGCACATCACGTTGGGTTTTACGCAGTTGACTGTCTGCTGCAAATGATTGGAAATTGGCGGTAAAAGTTGATTTCTCAACTCCAAAGCCGGAATAGAAATCGGCGAGATCATCCAGGCTGCGGAATTGCTTTCCCTGTTTCCAGATGGCGTCCATCATTGCGACATGGCTTTCATCGGCAATTCCCAGCATCTCTGCGGTGATATAAGCACGAGCCATCATTTCCCATGCTTTGCGGCCAAAAGCAACGCCAATCCGGTTGAATACAACATTATCGGGCTTGCTCTGGACCCAGCTTTGTATATAAGGTTCTAAGGTATTGCAATGAGAACAGGCGTAGCTGAAGATCTCGGTCACTTCTACGGTGTTGGCACCGGTCTCAGCAGGTAGCTGGTTGATTTTGAAGTAATGCACCCCTTCCTGGTAGGGCTCGAGTTGTGCCATCGCCAACTGACTGCCGAATAGCAGGCTTAGCGTGATAATCACTTTTTGAATCATTCTCACCTTCTCCACATTTTTTATCTGGTTGGCTTACAGACCCCTTCAGGCGTCTATTGTTCCGCCCTGCTGTTTCGGGTTTACTCCGCCACGCTATGCAGGCCCTGGATATAGCTGGCCACGGCCTTGATTTCCTCGTCGGTCAGTCTGTTGGTTACATCGGTCATGATCTTGCTATTGGTATCATCATCACCCCAGGTGGTGCCCGCCCGGAAGCCGGTCAGCATCTTTTCCGAATAGACGGAATGCTGACCCGCAAGTGAAGGGTACAGGGAAAGCGGGTTGCCTTCACCTGCCGGACCATGACATGCCATGCAGGCAGGCACACCGGTTTCAGAATTACCGCTCCGGTAAAGAAGTTCACCCTTTGCGAGTAATGCCTCATCGGTCAAACCGGCAGTGGCCGTCTGGCTGGAAAAATAGGCGGCTAAATCAGCCATGTCCTGTTCGGACAGGTTGATAACGATTCCGGCCATCTCCGGAACCGGTCTGCTGCCGCTCTTGATCAAAGTCAATTGGCGCTGCAGGTAAGGCGCATATTGGCCTGCGATTTTTGGCCAGTTCGGAACAACACTGTTTCCATCTACGCCATGACAGGCTGCGCACACCGCCGCTTTTTCCTGCCCGGCATCCACATCACCCATCGCAAAAACAGGTAAAGAAAACAACAGCGACAGGCCGATAGCGAATTGCAAAAATTGCTTCATTTCGTACTCTCCAGGAATGTTTGCGTACAATGACCGAAATGGGCGCTTATTATCCCGTTTTAGTTTCAATCGTTCCAGCGATAAGATGCAAAAACATGAGAAACAAACGATGAAAAAAACGAATCCTTTCCGCATTGCAAGCTATGTGCTGAATGCGCATGAACTGAAACAGCTGCCAAAGGATCAGGGTATAGAAGTTGCGATTGCCGGTCGTTCCAATGCGGGTAAATCCAGTGCAATCAATACATTAACAGATCAGAAGTCATTGGCACGCACGAGTAAGACACCCGGGCGTACGCAGCAAATCGTAATTTTTGAGCTGGACGAAAACCGCCGCATCGCCGATTTGCCGGGTTATGGTTTCGCCAAGGTGCCGCTGCAACTTAAAGAGCATTGGCGCAGCGTTATGGCGCGTTATTTTCAGACACGCAAGTGTTTGCGCGGTGTCGTGCTGGTAATGGATATCCGTCATCCCATGCGTGAGTTTGACCAGCAAATGCTGAGCTGGTGTGAGTCGGCAGGTACGCCCTGTCACATATTGCTGACCAAGGCGGACAAACTGAAGCGGGGGCCGGCGCAATCCACCTTGCTCAAGATAAAACGTGATTTGCCAGGTATTGCCAGCATCCAGGTTTTTTCCTCAACCAAGAAGACCGGACTCGATGAACTGGTGGATAAACTGAGTGACTGGTATGAGTATGAGCGCAAAGAGAGTTAAAATTAACACACTCGAAATTGGTAATTACACAGGACAAATCCTATGAGTTTTCCGTATACCCGTATGCGCCGTATGCGCGCAGATGATTTTTCCCGTCGCATGATGCGTGAAACTGTTTTGACCCCGGACGACTTTATCTGGCCGGTATTTGTCATTGAAGGCGAAGACCGCATCGAGAAAGTGGCTTCCATGCCGGGTGTTGAGCGCATGACCATAGACCGCCTGCTTCTGCAAGCAGGTGAGTGTGTACGTCTGGGTGTTCCCGCAATCGCCCTGTTCCCGGTGACGGCGCCGGAAGCCAAAACCGACGACGCCTGTGAAGCCTGGAACCCGGAGGGCCTGGCGCAACGCGCGGTACGTGCATTGAAACAGGCTTACCCGGAACTGGGTGTGATGACGGATGTGGCGCTCGATCCATTTACCAGTCATGGCCAGGATGGCCTGATGAACGAGCAGGGATACATTGTAAATGATGAAACCGTGGTCGCCCTGGTCAAACAGGCCGTTTCACACGCGCAAGCCGGTGCAGATATTGTTGCGCCGTCTGACATGATGGATGGCCGCATCGGGGAGATTCGAGCGGCGCTGGAAGGAGCGGGTTATATCAATACCCGGATCCTTGCATATTCAGCAAAGTATGCGTCTGCATTCTACGGTCCGTTCAGGGATGCAGTGGGTTCGGCCGGCGCACTGGGCGGGGGTAACAAGTATACCTACCAGATGGATCCGGCCAATGGCGACGAGGCGATATCTGAAGTGGCCCTGGATCTTGAAGAGGGTGCGGATATGGTCATGGTGAAACCGGGCATGCCTTACCTGGACGTGGTACGGCGCGTGAAGGAGGCTTTTGGCGTACCGACCTTTGTCTACCAGGTATCCGGCGAATATGCGATGCTCAAAGCCGCATCCATCAATGGCTGGCTGGATGAAAAATCGGTAGTGATGGAAGCCCTGACGGGTATCAAGCGGGCCGGTGCTGACGGCATATTGACGTACTATGCATTGCAGGCCGCGGCGTGGATCAGGGAAAAGAACTGATCAGACCAGAATTGATAAAACTGGCGCTATTCGGGCAACCGGTCAAGACATCGCTTTCACCTGCCATTCATCACAGGTTTGCAGACCAGTTTGGCCTGGCAATCGATTATCAACTGATTGAGACCTGTGCCGGGGAGTTCCCCGCGGCGCTTGAGAGCTTCCGGCTTGCCGGTGGCACCGGCTGCAATGTCACCCTGCCGCTAAAACAGGAGGCATGGCGCCTGGCCACACAGGCGTCAGCGGAAGTCGACCAGGCACAAGCGGCCAATACCCTGGTCTATCAATCATCAGGTTGGTTTGCCCACACCACAGACGGCGCGGGCCTGATGGCCGATTTGGTTCAAAATCATCGTGTCGCACTTTTGAACCAGCGAATATTGGTACTCGGGGCAGGTGGCGCCACGGCGGGAATTCTCGGCAGATTGCTGGCACAACAACCTCAACAAATTGTGCTGGTTAATCGTAACCTGGAGCGCGCCAGGAGTCTGTCGGAACGCTTTGGTTCAGCCGCGATGCTGAAGGTAACAAGCTGGTCTGACCTGCCTCAGCAGGGATCCTTTAACCTGGTGATTAACGCAACCTCCCTCGGCCATCAGGGCGAGGCGCCACCATTGACGGCCGTGAGCTTTGCAGCGGGAAGTCTGTGTTACGATCTGAATTACTTCAAAGCCAGCCTGCCGCTGAAAAACCACTGTGAAGAAATGGGCCAAGCCTATATCGATGGTTTGGGAATGTTAGTTGAACAGGCCGCAAAAAGTTTCTGCATCTGGACGGGCAAACAACCGGAAACCGGTGTCGTTATCAGTGCCTGTCAGCGGGATGCCGGTTGATCGGAGGTCAGTGATGCCAGCAGAAAAAACACCGGGTAAACTCGATCGAATCGTCGCCCAGGCACGAAAAGCTACCGATGAGCGCGAGAAGGGTTACCGGGCAAAAGCGTTGAAGATGTACCCGTGGATTTGCGGGCGCTGTTCGCGTGAATTCACCCGTGAAAACCTGCAGGAATTAACCGTCCATCATCGTGACCACGACCACGACAATAATCCGCAGGACGGCAGTAACTGGGAACTGCTTTGCGTTTATTGCCACGACAATGAACATTCCCGCCTGATAGATGCGGCCTACGGCCACCTCGAACCGGAACAGCAGAATCGTTCAGCCACCTATAACCCGTTCGCAGATCTCGCAAGCAGGCTCAAGGATAAGAAATAGCGGAGAATTTGCACCCTGACAGGTGACATGTAATTGGTTACATATCGGTCTGCGCTGTTCCGCTCGGTTTAAATCCCTTTCGCTGAATACTGGCCGCTTTTGTGCTCCGATTCTTTGCTGGCGTGGGCGCCGAGGTGGTGTGGGGTCTTGCTTCAGGACATGCCGTAAACCCATCCATGGGGGCGCGATCGCGACTTCCTGTCGCTCACGGTCCAGAA
>Ga0210065_1000235_pt1 | contig 15697 bp, 12 predicted proteins | sample Muzzi_PWB_D1_FD_185533 | JGI IMG/M metagenome (GOLD analysis project Ga0210065, IMG submission 185533) | Wetland microbial communities from San Francisco Bay, California, USA, that impact long-term carbon sequestration - Muzzi_PWB_D1 (SPAdes) | ecosystem: Environmental > Aquatic > Marine >... | reverse complement strand
GGACTGCAGTCGCACTTGATTCGGAATATGCATTTGTAGGTGGGGGGCAAGACGACGGTTCGGTTCGTGTTTATCGAAAGCAGTCTGGGATCTGGACTCTTCTTGAAGTGATTCCCAATGAACTTGCTGATAACGAAAGATTCGGGACTTCGGTCGCCAGAGACGGAGATTACCTTGTGGTCGGGGCGCCTCAGGCAGACATTCCTGACAGCTTCCCAGGCAATGAGGGTGCGGTCTATGTTTATCAACTACAAAGTGATGGGACTTGGGACTTGTTCCAAACCATTTACCCGGAAACAGGTGATCCATTTAGTCCATATGAGCGAGGGTCGGGATTTGGAACGAAGGTGGCGATTTATGGAGATTACTTATCAATCACTTCAACTAGTTTTAATGATAATCTGAGTTCAGGCCGTCTTTATATATATGAGTTGGGCTCGACCCAATGGGATCGGGTAGCTGTCTTTTCAGATTCGGATCCTGTCGAAGATGAAGATAGTTTCGGTCGGTATTCCCTTGTGATGAATGAAACCGAAATTCTTGTGGGCGCTCGTGGCGATACTGAGTTCGTTGGTGGGTCTTCAAATGCGATCGGTGCTGTGTATCGCTATACACTCGACCCGTCGCTTGGTTGGCAGGCGAACGGAAAAATTCTCCCACCGGACTCTTTTTCCACAGCTTCTAGAGCAAGTTTTGGAGAAAGTCTTGCGCTGCATGACAATGTTTTACTGGTCGGTGCACCCAGAGATCTTGATGTCGTTGAGGGTAGCGTTGTTATTTATTCTCATAATTCCGGAGATTTCAACTTCGTTAAGGTTCAGCAGATGACCACCGCAGTGGATCCGACCACTTCGTCCTTCCCATATTTCGCATCTTCTGTGGATCATGATGGCGATGATATGATTGTTGGTGCTTCCTTCGGCCAGAATGGGAGCGGCATCGGCACAGGAAAAGCCTATGTCTATCGTAATCTTGCCGCGTTAAATACAAGTCCGCTGAAGAATTTCGAACCCATCGCCGATGCTGGGGTGGACATTAATGTGACCGATACGATCACACGGGATACTGCCGATCCGTTTCCGATCCTCGAACCACTCGGTTCCGAACTGGTCGTGCTCGATGCATCGGGGTCGACGGATAATGAGGACGACATCGTCAGCTATGAGTGGACCTGGGCTGGCGGCAGCGCCAGCGGTTTGACAACCACAGCCCGATTCCCCGTTGGCACCACCACGGTCACCCTCACGGTGACCGATGGTTTTGGTATCGTGAATTCGGATACAGTCGATGTGACGGTCTCTTTGGCGCAGTCGTCACCAGCGACGCTGCCGGACGTGAGCGGCAACTCGCTGACGGTCGACCTGCCCGTCCCGGGTGCGCTCTGGCGCTTGAGTTCAGAGTTCCTCTGGCATGCGGATGGCGCGACGCTCGACAACGTCGAACTGGGCGAGACCTACCAACTGGAGATTCTCGGCTTCGCCGGATCGACGGAAACGATCACCACCTTCGTGACGATTGATTCCGCCAACACGGTCTCGGCGCTCAATGTGACGCTACCGATCCAGCCGAGCACCACCGGCACGATCCGCTTTCCTGAAACCGAGCAGGGCTTCAGCTGGCGCTTAAGCGGCGAGAGCACTTGGCGCGATGTGGCGGACAATGGCGACGACGTGGAAGACTTGATCCCATTCAGCGTGCCGACCGGGCCGATCCGGATTGAATTCAAGCCCGTGCTGGGCTACGCCACGCCGCAGACGCGGATCCTCAACATCAGCTCTTCGCTGACCTTGGGGCTGAACTGGGGCGAGTATCTGCGGATCAATAATTTTGATTCCAGCAAAACCTTCGATCTTGTCAGCTCACCTGATCTAGCCGCCGATCCTTTTCAATATATCGGCATGATCCGCACACCACTGGGTCGTGGTTCGGGCACCGTGGTGGCCGACCGCGTGGTGCTGACCGCCGCGCACCTGTTCTTTGATTTCAACGGCCTGCAATGGTCGGACGTGCAGTGGTTCCCGCGCCAGCAGGAAGGCGAGCGCCAAGCGGCACCGGTGCTGCCGAGAGGTATCCTCTACCGCACCAGCTACGCCAAACTCGTCGCGCCGGACTCGGTCGAGGGTGCCGTAGCGAATCTGCCCGAAGACGACCAAGAGGTCGACTTTGCGGTACTTTATTTCAGTAACGAAGGCACGTGGGAGGGTGGCTCGGCCAACTTCCTGCAAAGCACGGCTGAGCGCAATTGGTTGACTGGCACCGAGGCCAAGCACGCCGCCGGTTATCCGCAGCGCAGCCAAGCCTATCCGGATCGTGGCAAGATCTTCGAGAAGACTTTCAGCACCGCGTTGAGTCCGTTGGACAGCAAACCGCTGCCGCTTCTCTACGAAAGCTCCGAAGTCTTCGGCGACGGCGGAGGCAGCGGCAGTGCGCTCTTCGTGCAGCCACAAGGCGGCAGCCAGTTCTACCCGGCAGGCGTGCTGCTGGCGGGTCAAGGGCGGGGTGTGTATCACATCATCGACAGCGATGTGACCCGGATGATCAAGGACGGCGAAGACGCCGCCTCGGGGAATGATGATGTGTTGGATAACAATTCCTCACTGGTCACCTATGAAAACTTGGGAGGCTTAAGTATTATCGAAGTAGACATCGGACCCGCCGGTGCGCTGAGTAGTGCGCGCTGGTCGATTACGCCGAATGCCGGTACGGGCTTTGCTAATCTTCAAGTGAGTCAACAGGTGCCCTTCAATCCGGCATGGGATAGTTTTACGATCACCTTCAGTGCCGTCTCCGGTTATGCAACGCCGGTTCCAATTACAGGTGTGAATGCAGATATCGCCCCGAACTCGACATCGATTTACGAAGCCATCTACGAGCCGCTCTCCGGCTTCGACGACTGGTTGCAGGATAATGCGATTTCGGATCCGTTGGACGATTCGGATGGCGACGACCGCGTGGCGCTGTTGGAATACGCGACCGATGGTGAGCCGGATACCATCGATTTCCTTGAGGTAGTGCGCGTTGTCGAGTCCCCGTCCGGCGATCGTGCGCAGTATGAAGTCTATGTCAGTGCCGATGCCGATGCGATTACCTACAATGTCAAGGCGGTCAGTTCGCTTTTGGATATGGGTGATCCTACCAAAGTGGATCTGCTTGCGGTCTTTGATAAATTGGACGGCCCCGGTTATCAGCTGGTGACAGATATCAAGACACTGACTGAGGCGCCCAGCCGCTTTGTTTGGGTTGAGATCATTCATGATCGCAGTACATCCAGTCAGTAGTGCTTGGTAAAAAACTCAATCGACGCGCGAAGCGCGGTGTGGCAGCGCTCTTGACGGGGGCGCTGGTCGCGGCGTGGGGCTGGGCTTTGATGGAGTTGAATCTAGGGCAGGGTCTGCGCTCGATCAGTTATGACCTTCCCTTTTTGTTTCAGCAAAATCCGCCGCCGGAAGAGGTGGTATTGGTTTATCTGGATGAGTTTTCACATCAGGAATTGCAGCAGCCATTGACGCAGCCATTGGACCGTCGATATCACGCCCGTATGATTGATCGCTTGCGGCAAGCGGGCGCGCAGCAAGTGGTGTTTGATATTTTATTTTATGATTCCTATCCCGAACCGGATGCGGTTTTTGCCGAAGCCATGCGCGCTCATGGCAACGTAGTGTTGGCGGGTGAAATCGTGCGCAGTGAGGTAACCGGCGGTGTGAATGAAAGTCTTTTGTTGGCGACACCCGACCTGCGGCGCGCAGCAGCTGGTTGGGGGTTGACGGATATACCAATCGATACGGATGGAGTCATTCGCAGCGTACAGCACAGTATTGAGACGCCCTTTGGGATCAGACCGAGCCTGAGTGCGCGCGCTTATCAGGGATATGTGCGGAGCGATTCGCGCGAACCGCAGCCGATCAGTCAACGGCTGCTCGATTACTATGGTCCGCGCGGCACATTGACTGGCTACAGCTACAGTGCCGTGCTTGACCCCGAGCGTCTGCCGGATACGGTTTTTGAAGATAAGGTGGTGCTGGTCGGAGCACGTCAACAGGCGGGGCTGGCGGACGCCGGAAAAGACACTTTTCCAACTCCCCATACCTTATTGACGCGTGAACTCATGCCGGGTGTGGAAATTCAGGGAACGTTGTTGGCCAACTTGATCCAGCACAAGCAGCTTGAGGCCGTTACCGCGCGCAGCAATCTGGTACTTATCATCGCCTCGGCGCTGCTTTTTGCCTTACTCGGCTGTTTGTTGACTCCAATACGCGGCCTCCCACTAAGTCTGGCGGCGGCACTCCTCGTTGCTGTCGTTGGCATCTGGATGCACCGCCAGCAGGGTACGATTTATCTTTGGACGATTCCCAGCTTTGGGCAGTTACCGCTGGCGGTAATCAGCTCACTCATTGCGCACTATGTTATCGAATATGCCGCCCGCTGGAAATTGCGACAGGCGTTCAAGTCCTACATGTCGGACGAGCAGGCGCGGCAGATCGACGAGGATGAGGTGAGTCTGGAGCTGGGTGGTAAAGAAGTCGAGGCGACGATTCTCTTCAGCGACTTGGCCGGTTTTACGTCCATGTCGGAGGGCCTACCACCGCAGTCGGTTTCCAAGGCATTGATTGCTTATTTCGAATCGGCGACGGCCGGTATTCTCGATAACCATGGCACCATTATCAAATATGTTGGCGATGCTGTGATGGCGACCTGGGGCGCTCCCTTGGCAGTTGATCGCGAGGCGGACCGCGCTATTGATGCTGCGATTCAAATGCAGTTGGCCAGCCGCCAGCCCATCTCGCTGGAGACCGAGGAAGGGATCCGCGAGCAGGTTCTCGAAACCCGCATCGGCATCAATTCCGGAACCGGACTAGCCGGGAATCTGGGCAGCAAGCGACGCTTTGATTACTCTGTGATCGGCGATACCACCAATACCGCCGCGCGCTTGGAAGGCCTGAATAAAATGCTGGGGACTTCCATCTTAGTCAGTCAGGCCGCGCTAAGCAAATGCAGCGCCCCGGAGCGCTATGTGACACGGGAAATGGGCTGTTACGTATTAAAAGGCAAGCGCACTGGAATCGTCGTTCACGAGGTGCTCGGGCATCAGGGCGAGGCCGGAGGGCTGATCCGCCAGCGTAGCGAGTCCTACCTGAGCAATTACCAACAGGGCTTGGCTGCATTTCGGCAGGGGGATTGGGTCGCCGCTCAAGCCAAACTAAACCGGGCGCTCGGCGCTCATGATCGACTCGAGCAGGACCCTGCCGCACAACTGATTTTGACAACGATGCAACGCTTCGATCATACTCCGCCCAACTCTGAAAACTGGCACGGTGAAATCGTGTTGGACTCCAAGTAATGCCGCAAGCTGACAAACCTTCCTCCCTCGTTCGATCGCTGCTATGGATTGCTCTGCCGTTGCTCGGTATCGTGCTGGTTTATTTATTTAGCCAAGCGGATCCCCGCGGTGTGTTGACGGAAGCGTGGATCCGGAAAATTGCAGCGGCCGCCTATGTATATCTCTGTTTCAGTCTCATTTATCAGCTGTTTTGTGTGCTGATTCTGGACTTGTTGCTAGGCACCTTCAAACACCGGCCGACGCCGGGAATCGTCAAAAACATCATCTGGATCGCAGGGGTCATCCTGTCGACTGTGATCGTACTCGATTTGTTGTTCCCGAGTGCGATCACCTACATCCTCACGCTGTCGGGTGTGATCGGGGTGGTGGTCGGTCTGGCGCTGCGGCCCATCATTCTGGATATCTTCTCCGGGGTGGGCACACATCTGGATGCGGCCTTTCAGATTGGCGACTGGGTGGAAGTGCACGAGTCCGTCGATAAACCCGGCTACTCTGGTTTCATTGAGGAAATCAACTGGCGGACCATGCTCATCCGCACGAAAGCGGGCAATTATCTGATCTGCCCGAATAGCCGAATCAGCACGTCCTTGATCACGAATTATTCACGGCCCAACCGCTTCAGCCGTTTTGAAATCTCGCTGAAACTGCCGACGGAGATCGACACTAAGCGCGCGCTTCGCTTGTTACAGACTGCTGTCGACGCGACCCGTAACCATGAGCTGGGGCCTTGCCCGGAAATGGAGATCCAAGTGTATGTTCAGGAGCTCAAGGAGGCGGCGGTCTATTATATGGTTCGTTATTGGATCGATCGCGGGCAACATTCCTATCGCGGCTCGCGCCACCGTATCTTCCAAAGTATACAGCACCACTTGGAAATGGCTGGTATTCCGCTGGCGGAAGATATCTTTCTGAATCGTACGACCAGCGATATCGTCCACCGTGGCGAAAAGCCTGCGCTCGCGACGATCTTCGCCAAACTGGAGTTGTTTCGTGGTATGACTCCCGAGGTGATCGAACGCATTGCGGAGCAAAGCGTCGAAGATCGTTACAGTTCCGGTGATACGGTCATCACCCAAGGTGAGGAAGATGACGACATGTTTGTCATTCTGGAGGGTGGGGTGGACGTCGTGGTCGACGTCGAAGGTTCCGAGGTGGTCGTGGATGAAATGCGGGCCGGTGATTATTTCGGAGAGATGTCGCTGCTGACAGACTCGCCCCGCACGGCGACCATCCGTGCCCGCAGTGAATGTCGCTTGCGTAGCGTCTCGCGGGCCGCGATCAAGCAACTGATCGATACCGATCGTTCGATTCTACCGCTACTCAGCGAAAACCTGGCTGAACGGAATTTGAATCGCAATCAGAAAGTCGAGACGGCCAAAGGCGCCTTGGAGCGGGATCAAAAGAAAAGCCTCACACTGCGCTTGCTGGAAAAGATGAAATTGGTGTTCGGATGAAAATGGTAGCCGGCATGCAGCGCTGCATCTTGCAATTTACTAATTGAGAAACTTGCCCTCAGCGATTGAAGCGTCCAACTTCCCGCAGTGGAAGCTCAGCAACTAGTCCAGACCGCGGAAAAAAATGTCCGCTCATTCACCTGCTTTCGGGCTTTCTTTTCGGCACGTTTTTACTACCCGATCTATGCGCTGTTATTTTTGGATTACGGGCTAACGCTGGAGCAGTTCGGAATTCTGAATGCCATTTGGGCCGTGACGATCCTACTGGCGGAAGTGCCTTCAGGTGCTCTGGCTGACACCATCGGTCGCCGACGTCTGCTGATTGCAACGGGTGTCTTTATGATGATTGAAATGGGCGTGTTGTTGCTCGCCCCGATTGGCGGTGGAGCGCTCTTATTCTGGCTATTTGTTGTGAATCGGGTCGTGAGTGGTTTGGCTGAAGCTGCTGCGAGCGGAGCGGATGAGGCGTTGACTTATGATTCGCTTAAAGAAGCCGGCATCGAAAATCGCTGGGGGCATGTGCTGGAACGGGTGCAACGCGACACATCTTTAGCCTTCTTCTTCGCGATGATGATCGGGGCTGCGGTGTATGACCCCGTGATGGTGAATGCCTTTTTCTCCTTTGTCGGACTCGACTATCGGGTGGATCAACTGCAACTGGTGAAGTTGCCGATTCTGCTGACGTTCGTCTCTGCGATGATTGTTTTAGCGATGGCCCTTAGAATGCAGGAAACGCCCAAGGAAAAGCTGGCTACTGTGCGGGAGACTTTGGCGCAGTCCACGCGGGAATCATTCACGGCCGGTAAGTGGATTTTGGCCACCTCCCTGCCTTTTGGGATTATTATGGCAGCCATGGCACTCGACAGTGTCATCCGGCAATTCCTAACCTTGGCGAGTCTGTATTGGAATGTGATCGATTTGCCAATTGCCAGTTACGGGCTGATCGGGTCCGGTATGGCCCTGATGGGCCTTTTTGTACCGCGCCTGGCTCGCCTAATGGGTGAAAAAGGCTCTCCGGTTAAAAATTTCCTATTCACCAGTATAGTGGTGTTTGTCGGTTTGTATGGGCTTGGCCTCGCGATTCCCATTTGGGGGATTATGCCTGCGGTGCTGTTGTATGCATCGATTCAGTTAACTGCCTTCTTTGTGAGTCTCTACCTGAACAAAGTGGCTCCTTCTGAGCAGCGAGCCACCATTCTCAGCTTCCGTGGCCTCTCGACCAACTTCGCCTATGGTATTGTTTCGATTTTGTACTCTGGTTTGATTGTGTACATCCGACAGCAGGAAGCATCGGGCAACGCTCTGCCGGAGTCGCAATTTCAGGAATTAATTTTTGTTCAGTCGCTGACATGGTTTCCGCTCTTTTTTATCGTTTCGGTAATCGCAGTGTTTGGCATTCATCGTTTACGCTTTGGTAAGAAAACTGCGAAATAATTGGAATTCGGATAAGATGAGGAATGAGACTTGAAGCGGCTCTTTCTTTCGTTCACTGCTTCAACCTTCATTTTTTTAAGAACCTAGTAGAAACATGGCCAACACAACTGCCGAAACCACAGCTGAGAAAGATCCGAAAAAAATTCAAGACCTGGAAGTCAAAGATGCTCAAATCATCTTCAATGCAGTTTGGTCGAGTCTGGAAAATGAGTTCGGGGAAGAGAAGCTACAATTCCCCAAGGAAATTTTCTGGTTAAATGGTGCGCCCGGCGCCGGTAAGGGGACCAATACGAATTTCATCATGCAATACCGTGGGTTGACGGCACCTCCACTGGTGGTGAGTTCACTTTTGAAAAGTGACGAAGCGGCTAAGATGAAGGATGCAGGCCTTTTGGTGGGTGATCGCGAAGTAATTGAAATTATGTTACGCAAGCTGCTCGACCCGGTTTACAAAACCGGAGCGGTGGTCGACGGCTTTCCCCGAACTAAAGTGCAGGTTGAGTGTGTGAAATTACTGCACAACAAATTGGTCGAATTGCGTGCAAAGTATCATAACACGCTGTATGCGGAGTCTTTCAAGAAACCGCACTTTCATATTGTCGTGCTCTTTGTTGACGAAAAAGAGAGTGTGCGCCGCCAGTTGAATCGCGGACAGGAAGCGATCGCTCACAATGATAAAGTCCGCGAGTCCGGGGACGGTGAACTGATAGAGCTCCGCTCGACCGACCTGGAGCCGGAAGCTGCGTTGAACCGTTACCGCACCTTTAAAGAAAAAACCTATGATGCCTTAAAGGATCTGCGTGAAATCTTTTTCTATCATTTTATTAATGCGCATGGTCCGTTGGAAGAAGTGCGGGCGCGGATTGATAAAGAGCTCAGTTATCAGGATTCTTTGGAATTGGGGGAAGAGACCTACGACTGTGTCTCCTCGATCCCGGTTGCCAGTTCGTTGCCGCAGCACGCGCGTCAAGATCTGGTAGATCGTCTGGATTCTTATGTGCAGCGCCAGCCGGAGCTTTTCGAACAGATCGTTTCATTAATTCAAACCGACTTTATGCCGATTATTATGCGTCATGCGATTTCGGGTATCGCGGTTGTTAATACAGAGACACCTCTGTTGCATAATTCCGATGCTCTGAGCATGTTGATCGATATTTTCTCGGAGCGTGGCTATCACGCAGTGGTCGATGTGAATCGTGAAGAGGTACCTGAATCGATTGATCCTCAAACCTTTAAAATCAAGAATCGCATCAAGCGCGTCTACCGTGTTCGGGTTCAGTTTAAAGGCTCAGATATTCGTCGCGGCCGATAGTTGTGTTTAGGTATGGGGCGTTGGCTCCTGTTGGATCTAGAGGATTTTTGTCTCTCCTATCCGGCAGGAGGCCTTAGCTGAGCGTAAACTTTAGGCTAATTTATTATGAATCGATCCTTTTGTACGATTCATCACTAGACGTAGCTGCGAGGATACTGTACGCCTGTTGTATGGATCAGGACACGGTACGCTACCACTTCCGGCTACAGGACAGAGACGTTGAATTCGAAGTTGAGACTCAACCGCGTGATTTAATGGTCGAGGGGAATTATCCTAACTGGGCGCTGCTGGAATCGAATCAGTGTGCTTGTTGCCCTCTCAAAAAAAGCGACTGTAAATATTGTCCGGTGGCGACGCGCATCAATGAGGTGATGAAATCATTTGCGAATGATAAATCAACCGAGCGGGTCAAGGTAACGGTGGAAACCTCTGGTCGCACTTATTTGGAAGAGTGCGATCTGCAAGTGGGTATCAATTCACTCATGGGCTTGATGATGGCTACCAGTGGTTGCCCGGTATTGAAAGATTTGGGTGCGATGGCCAGTTTTCATATTCCTTTCTGTAGCACGCGCGAGACATTGCACCGAACGGTGGGCTCGTATTTGATCAAGCAATACTTCAAGCAACTGAATGGAGATGAGCCTGACTGGGAGTTAGTCCAGTTGAAAGAATTGTACGATGTGCTGGAAGGATTAAACCGCGATTTTTCGCAGCGAGTGCGGGCTTCAATCTCTAATGATGCTGTCTCAAATGCCGTTATCATGTTTTTTGCAACCTCTGTTGTCGTCGCATCCTCTTTGGATAGTCAGCTTAAACGGCATCAACAGTACTTAACCAACGAAGGCGGTGCGACTCAGTAAGGCCGCAGCCAACCACTAAAAAAGCCCGTTCGTTGTGAACGGGCTTTTTTGAAAATGCGTTTTAGCTGCCAGTGATTATGGCTGTTGCAGGATGATCAGGTCTGCGCGACGATCCAGCCCCGACTGATCTTTTGGAAGTCCTGGTGTTGCTTCAAGGCTACCTTTGGAAAGTGTTTCCAAGCGATTTGGGCTGACGCCAAGTGTTGCGAGGTAATCGCTCACGCTGCTGGCGCGACGGTCACCCAGAGCAATGTTATACTCAGCGGTGCCATACCAGTCGCAATGACCTTCGATTAGCAGCGCGTCACCGGGGTTGTCCATTAAATAATCTGCGGCTTCTTGCAGCTTGGCGCGTTCGGAGGCAGATACCGAGGATGAGTTGAAGTCGAAGTACACTGCTTCCAGTTGATCCTCTACCATCATCATGCCTTTATACATGCCGCTGTCCGGATTGCCGTCATCACCGCGCCCTTGAAGCTCAGTTCCAAAGCCACCGAGGTCACTGCCTGGGATGAAATTCGGGTCGTACTCTCCGCCGAGACCGTTATCAATTCCGCCGGAAGGCGTGGGGCCTTGCTTTCTGGTACAGGCTGGAAGTAATAAAACTGCGAGAAGAAGTGTGAAAAAAATGCGTGCCGACTTATACATAATACTGAGAATGTGGTGGCATGATTTGTATCTCGCAAACATTTTCCTATGCTACTTGACAGAAATCTAGTGCTAGTTCGGTCATTAGATACGCTTTTATGCCTAAAACGCCGCGAGTTTTCCTTGTAGACAATGGTTCATTACGCCCTCAGGCAACGATGGCGCTGCGCCAACTCGCGCACAAATTGGCCGAACGAAGCGGTTATTCGGTCGAAGCGGTGAGTCTGCTGCACTCACACAAAATTGCCGCGGAGGACTTGGGCGGCGAGCCAGCTACGATTGTGAGGCGGCGTTTGCGTGAACTGATTGATGCGGGGCAGCGGCGATTTCTTTTGCTGCCGCTATTTTTGGGGCCGAGTTCGGCAATTCAGGATTATTTGCCAACTTTAGTTGAAGAGGCGTGCGCGCTTGCCCCTGACGTAACGATCAGCATTGCACCACCCTTGGCCGGCGAAGATGTGTCGCAACCAGATCCGCGCTTGGCACAGATGCTGGCCGATCATGTGCGACAGATTGTGTCGCGAGCCGATCTGAAGCAGCCGAAAGTTGCCTTGGTGGACCATGGAACGCCGGTGCGTCCGGTTAATGAATTGCGTAATGCCGTGGCAGAAGAGTTGGGGCGAATCCTTAAGCCCGGGGTGGAACAGGTTCTGGCGACTTCGATGGAGCGACGAGATGGAGATGATTATGCCTTCAATGAGCCCTTGTTGGAGCGTGTGGATGAAGCCGCGGAATTCCGTGGTGGGGTTTTAATCGTTGCGATGTTTTTCCTTCTTCCGGGGCGACATGCGGGGGCAGGAGGTGACGTGAGTGAAATCTGTCAGGGATTGCTCGCGAGAGGCTCTTTTGAAACGGTAGTGACAACCCCGCTTCTGGGCGAACACTCTGGATTGTTGGATATATTAGAGGATCGATTGCGGGCGAGTGTGGAGTAAGTTGACTGAAAGATATCTAAAGCCTTGCCAGTTTTTTTGGGGCGCGCTTAAAAATAACTGACATGACCAAGCAACGTCTCTGCAAAGTAGCTACCTCGAAAATTCATCAACGCGGATTGTTTGCAACCAAAGCAATCAAAGAAGGCACGGATATTATTCAATATATTGGAGAGAAAATTTCCAAAGAAGAGTCGACCCGGCGTGCCTTGGAATGGGAGGAAAAGGCGCGTGAAACCGGCGAGGGTTTGGTTTATATCTTTGAGCTGGATGATGAATGGGACATCGATGGAAGAGAAGGGGATAATCCGGCGCGTTATATGAATCATTCCTGTGATGGTAATTGTGAGGCCATCAATTACGATGGAGAGATCTGGATCGTGGCTCGTTGTGATATTAAGAAAGGGGATGAATTGGTCTACGATTATGGCTACGATATGGAGCATTTTTTGGATCACCCCTGTCAGTGTGGTGCCGATAATTGCATCGGATTTATTGTGCGTGAAGATCAGCGCAAAAAAGTGAAAAAGTTATTGCGCGGCAAAAAGAAATCCAAGCGCGGCAAGTTGAAAAAGTGAAGAAGCCCTAAATTTTTGCGCTAGCCGTCACGTTAGAAAAAGTTCGTAAGCGGTGAGGCTTGTTGTTCTATTGTACGTCGTTAACAGCTCTCCTCTTCCTTATGTCCAAAGCGTTTATTGATTCCCTCATCTCCTTATTGACAATGGTCTACGGATACGAAGTCGGAAGTTCTGCTTTTTATATATCGGTTGGAATCACGTTGTTTGCTTTTTTTCTAGTGGGTCGTTTGCTGGTCGCAGTTTTTGGTGGTGATTCCGGTATCATTGCCACGATTGTTGCACTCAGCATTCCACTCTTATTCGCTGCGCTCGCTTACGTGGTCTCAGATGTTTATTTAGTAGCTGCCGTCGACGCCGAATGGGCGACGTCCTACTTGGCATGGTCGGTGAGTGGTGCGCTGGGTTTAGTTGCTGTCATATGGCTAATGCGCCGCATTCTGGACTTGAATCGCAGTTTGTGTGTGTTGATTTATATAATTTCCTTATCCGGAGCAGTGGCCGCATATTTCGCTGGTCAGGCCGTCATCGATTTTATGGAAGACGCCGGAGAACAGGTTGATCAGCGTGAGGAACAGATACCGCAGGCTTTAAGTGATACCTGATTCCTTTAATGGCTCATGTGCTGTCGTTTAGCACAAAGAAATGGAATGCACTTTTTTCTGGATCATTTTTGATCGCACCTGAATACTAACGATCTCACTAACTAATCATTCAACTATTATTAATCATGGAAGATAAACCAGCAGGTGCTGAAAAGAAAATTGCAGCGGGAATTTGTGGGATACTCATCGGATTTCTCGGAATCCATAAGTTTGTTTTAGGTTATACCAAAGAAGGTGTGATCATGTTATTACTGGGTACAGTCGGTATTCTACTGCTGGGTCTGGGACCACTTATCGCCGGGGTTATCGGTCTGATCGAAGGGATTATCTATCTCACCAAGTCAGACGAAGATTTTGTGACTACCTATATCAGTGGCAAAAAAGGTTGGTTCTAGCCTGTTGTAATTGATTGGTCCAAGCCGTCCGATGTTGGACGGCTTTTTTGTTTTTCAGGGTACTGATGCTATGAAATTAAGCAATGGAGGGTTGCGCGCCGTCGCAACCGTCGATGCTTCGATGGGTTTGGGCGTCTCTGTGACAATGACGGAGCCTTGCCCTTCACGATGAAGTCATGTCTACAAATTTTGTATTTTCCTTTAAAGTAGTGCCATTCGAGATGCTGTTGCGCTACTATGCATTCTCATCGAGTATCAACTAGTTACAAATGGCATGAACCTCTCGCAACGTGTTAGCTTTATTCAACGGCGCTTGGAAGAGTTGTATCCGGATCCTCCGATTCCTCTGGATCACAAGGACGCCTACACCTTGCTGATTGCCGTTTTACTTTCGGCTCAATGTACCGATGTGCGGGTGAATCAAATAACTCCGTTGCTTTTTGAGCGTGCGGCTACGCCGCAGGATATGGTGAAGTTGTCAGTCGAGGAGATACAGGCGATCATTCGCCCCTGTGGTTTGTCGCCAATGAAATCCAAAGGGATCTATGGCTTATCCCGCATTCTATTGGAGAAATATGAGGGTGAAGTGCCCGCCGATATGGCTGCATTGGAAACGCTGCCTGCGGTCGGTCATAAGACCGCATCTGTGGTTATGGCGCAGGCGTTTGGGATGCCCGCTTTTCCAGTGGACACGCATATCCATCGCCTGGCGCAACGTTGGGGTCTGACTTCGGGTAAGAATGTGGTGCAGACCGAGCGGGATTTGAAACGACATTTTCCTGAAAGCAGCTGGAATCGGTTACACCTGCAGATTATTTTTTACGGGCGTGAGTATTGCACTGCCCGCGGTTGTGATGGAACCGTGTGCGAGATTTGCCGTACGTTATATCCGAATCGCAAAAGGGCGAAGAAAACCAAGAAGTCATGAGTACCAGGAGCGGTATATTCAGGTTGTGAATTGCGGAATAGGGGTGAGTCAAAATGGCGCAATTCGGGCGCAATGGCTTCTGATCTGGCGCAATTCGCCCGATTAATGAGTTGCCATTTTTATTTTATAAGTTATTGTGATAGAATATTTTGAGTGGTCAAAAATACCGATTTACTTCGCTGGAATGACATATGCAGACCTGTTGTTATGAATATCGACTTTAACAGCTACACAGAAAAATCAGCCCTGGCGGTACAGGAGGCTCAGAATTACGCGCGCAGCCACGGTCAGCAGGAAATTGATACTTGGCATTTACTGCTGGCTTTGGTGTCGCAGGACGGTGGGATCGTGCCGAGTCTGCTGGAGCGCATGCAAATTACACCCTCGGCCCTGCAGCTCGCGGTGCAGCGTGTTGTTGATAATTTGCCCAAGGCCAGCGGCAGTGTGAATGCCACTCAGGTGTATGTTTCGTCGGCCCTGCAGAAAGCATTATCTGAAGCCGAAAAAGCAAAAACTGTCTTCAAGGACGATTTCGTGAGTACCGAGCATCTATTCTTGGGTTTATTAAAGGCGGATCGCAAAGGTAAGTTGGGGCAATTATTTGATCAGTTCGAACTGGATGACAGTAAAGTGCTCAAAGTGTTGCAGTCGATGCGGGGTGATCAAAAGGTGACCAGTCGCAATCCGGAAACAACCTTTGAGGCGCTCGAAAAATACGGCATCGATTTGGTCGAATTAGCGCGTAAAGGCAAAATAGATCCGGTGATCGGTCGCGATGACGAGATTCGGCGTGTTATTCGTATTTTGTCGCGTAAAACCAAGAACAATCCTGTTTTGATCGGCGAACCCGGGGTGGGTAAGACTGCCATCGTGGAGGGTTTGGCGCAGCGCATTGTCCGCGGTGATGTGCCGGAAGGTCTCAAGGATAAGACCATCTTTGCTTTGGACATGGGCTCGTTGATTGCCGGCGCCAAATACCGTGGTGAGTTCGAAGAACGTTTGAAAGCGGTGTTGGCTGAGATCAAATCGAGTGAAGGCAGTATTTTATTATTTATCGACGAATTGCACACCATCGTCGGTGCCGGCAAAACCGAGGGTGCGATGGATGCGGGTAATATGCTGAAGCCGATGCTGGCTCGCGGCGAATTACACTGCGTGGGTGCGACAACGCTCGATGAGTATCGTCAGCACGTTGAGAAAGATGCCGCCTTGGAGC
>Ga0210065_1000234_pt1 | contig 15764 bp, 11 predicted proteins | sample Muzzi_PWB_D1_FD_185533 | JGI IMG/M metagenome (GOLD analysis project Ga0210065, IMG submission 185533) | Wetland microbial communities from San Francisco Bay, California, USA, that impact long-term carbon sequestration - Muzzi_PWB_D1 (SPAdes) | ecosystem: Environmental > Aquatic > Marine >... | reverse complement strand
TTGCGCTCTACTTTTCCGAATCCGGTTTCTATCAATTCGTCGAGTTCGTTAATTGAGTCATACGCCTGTTGACAGGCATCTACACAACGCTTGATCAGTTTCTTGTAATCCTTCGCCAATTGAGTGGGGATTTGCATTTCGCGGCCGATGATCAATCCTGCAACATCCCTTACACTACCCGCGACCATGTCCTGCATGGTCAGCACTTCGAGCACATCACGGCGGTCTATGGGCATAAACAGGGTGCTGGGAAGTCGCATGCGCAATTCTTTTTTCAGTGAATCCGCTTCATTTTCCATCGTCACGATATTTCGATGGTGTTTCAACATGGCTGCCTTGTTACCAGCCAGTACGGCCTTGGTAAACGGGGTCAGTTCGCGGACACATGTCAGAATCTTTGCCATGTGTTCCTGTAAAGGCCTGACGGGTGATTTTCCGAAGATGGCGCTGAAATAACTACCGGTCATTCTTTTCTCCGTTGGGCGCCGGGCAAGCCCGACAGGATGAATTGACTTGATTTGACTGAATTTTACACCGCCACACATCACCGTTGTAACAAAATTGTCATATTTCCCGCTTAAGATGCAATCATGAATTCAACGTCCAAAACCGGACCGGCGAAAATAGCCGCGCGTTCGGATAATTTTCATCGCTGGCGTAGCCGCAAAGACAAACTGGCCAGCAAGATTATCGGTCTGGGTGGTCTGATGGTGATTGCCGCCGTCCTGTTGATTCTGTTCTACCTGTTGTATGTTGTAGCACCCCTGTTTTTGCCTGCAAAGATGTCCGAGTCAAGCCTTTCCGGCAATCCCGCGTGGCTTAAAAACGACACTGTTTTCCTGTCACTGGAAGAACAGCAGCAGGTTGCTTTCCGCATCAGCGAGGGCGGTTTGGCCGAGTTTTTCAGCCTGCAAGGCCTGGGTCTGATTGAGTCAACCGGAATTGGTCCCGGCGGTCAGAATGTGGCGGCCGTAGCGGATGATCAGGGCCATAGCGGGCTTGTGGCCGTGGCATTTGAAGACGGTCGCGTCAGTTTGTTACAGATTCATTACAACACCGATTTTACTGCCGGGGTCGAATTAAGAAAGATAGTTCCGACACTCGATTTCCCCTATGGTGTGGAGCAGCGTGTCCTGATGCCGGACGGTGGTATAACCGGTCTGGTTTTGTCTGACAACGAATCAGAACTGGTGCTGGCGGCCGCCGGTACCGGCGGGCGGGTTCGTCTTGAATGGAACCTCAAGCAGGAAAATTTTCTCAGTGGCGAGGTTAGCCTGGAAAGTTCTGTCAAATCCCTGGACGTGGATTTTGAAATTACTGCTATCACGATCAGTAGTGATCACCGCTGGCTATACCTCGGTGATGACAGTGGCCAGGTCCACTTCATCAATACAGATACCATGCAGGAGATTCAGCGTGTCCAGGTCTCCGCTACAGGTATCAGCAGCATGAACATGTTGCTGGGTGGCATCTCGCTGCTGGCAGGTGATACCGCCGGAAATATTACGCAACTGTTCCCGGTCAGGGATGGCGACAACCAGTACAGCCTGGAAATCATCCGGCGTTTCGAGGGTCACAAGGCGCCGGTCATCGAGATCATCCCGGAACAACGCCGCAAAGGGTTTATGGCACTGGATGCAGACGGCAACCTGTCCATTTATCACAGCACTGCCGGGCGTAGAATCCTGGAGCGGAAACTGGATGGCGGGCTGCCGTCAGCAGTTGCGCTGGCACCTCGTGCTTCCGGTTTGCTGGTTCTTTATCCCGACAACCACGCAGATTTCATGGATATCGACAATGAACATCCGGAAGTATCCTTCGCATCGCTGTGGTCGAAAGTCTGGTATGAAAATTATTCCGAGCCGGAATATGTCTGGCAGTCGTCTGCATCGAATAACGGCTTCGAGCCGAAGTTCAGCCTGACCCCGCTGGCATTCGGTACCCTGAAGGCCGCCCTTTATGCCATGTTATTTGCCTTGCCACTGGCCTTGTTGGGTGCCGCCTATACTGCCTACTTTATGTCACCGGCTTTGCGCAGGATGGTCAAGCCGACCATCGAGATCATGGCGGCATTGCCGACCGTCATCCTTGGCTTCCTGGCGGGTTTGTGGTTTGCACCATTTCTCGAAGAAAACCTCGCCGGTGTCCTGTCAATGGTGCTGGTCCTGCCTGCGGGTCTGCTGCTTTTCGCCTGGGTCTGGACCCACGTGGACTGGCGTATAAAAGACTACGTTGCCGAAGGCTGGGAGCCAATTTTGCTGCTACCGGTGCTGGCGATCCTCGTCGTGTTATCAATCCAGATGATCGGCCCCTTGCAAGACCTGTTTTTTGAGGGCGATCTCAGAACCTGGCTGAGCCGTGTGGCAGGTATTTCATATGACCAGAGAAATGCCATGGTGGTCGGCTGCGCAATGGGTTTCGCCGTAATCCCGACCATATTCTCTATTGCGGAAGACGCCATTTACGGTGTACCCAAGAGCCTTTCGGACGGGTCACTGGCTTTGGGAGCAACACCGTGGCAGACCCTGGTCAGGGTGATACTTCCCACCGCCAGCCCCGGTATGTTCTCGGCCGTCATGATCGGTCTCGGCCGCGCGGTGGGTGAGACCATGATCGTCCTGATGGCTACCGGTAATACGCCCATCATGGACTGGAACCTGTTTGAAGGCATGCGCACGCTGGCCGCCAATATCGCCGTTGAAATGCCGGAATCCGCGATGAACAGTTCGCACTACCGTATCCTGTTCCTGGCTGCCCTGGTGTTGTTCATGTTTACTTTCGTGGTTAACACGGGGGCTGAGCTTATCCGCCAGCGTCTGCGCGAAAAGTACAGTTCATTGTGAGGTGGCCTGAATGAAAGCACTCGCAAAATGGATTGCAGATGGCACACCCTGGGTCTGGTTGAATGCGGCCGCTGTCAGTGCCTGTATTTTGCTGGTCGTCGGCTTGCTGATATTGATCGGTGTACGTGGTATTTCGCATTTCTGGCCGCTCGAAGTGCAGGAAATCGTTTACCAGCAGGCGGATGGTAGCGAACTGGTCGTTGCCGGTCAGATCAGGGAAGTGGAAAGTGTTACAGCCGCACGTCTGCGTGAATCCGGCGTCGAAGTCGCGCAAGGCAGTGAACACGTGACCCGTTACCTGTTAAAAACCGGTAACCGCGATATCATCGGTCAGGATTTTCGCTGGATTCTCAAGCCATCCATCAAATCGACCAGCACACCACGCAGCATGGCGGTATTTGAACGTGAAGAATGGGGTGTATTTATTGGCAGGTTGATCGGTGTCAGGGAAGCCGGCCAGTTACTGGACGGTGCGGATACCTGGGGTGATTTCCAAATCCGGCTCGATCGCGCCAATGGCTTGCGGGATGAAATCCGTGACCTGGAAAAAGGCCGTATCGGCAGCGTCAATTATCGTCTTGAACGCCTGCGTCTGAAACAACGCGGGCTGGAACTCGATGGCAAGGATGATCCTGCAAGTCTTGCAGCCATTGAGGCAGACCGGCAGCTGCTGCAACAGGAGTACAACGAACTGGAACTGGAGCTGGGCCGTTTGTATACAGAGTTGCAGCGTGACGCCATCGTGGTTAACACGGTGGATGGCCAGGAACTGGAACTATCGATGTCGTCAATTATTGATGCACATCGTCCCAACCAGATGAACCTGGCGGATAAATCCGGATATTTCCTGCACAACCTGTGGAAGTTTGTTGCCAATGATCCACGCGAGGCAAATACCGAAGGCGGTATATTCCCCGCCATATTCGGCACGGTCCTGATGGTCATGCTAATGAGCGTGTTTGTTACGCCGTTGGGTGTTGTCGCGGCGATTTATCTCAAGGAATACGCGCGCCAGGGTTTGTTTACACGCTTTATCCGTATCGCGGTTAATAACCTGGCCGGTGTTCCTTCGATTGTTTACGGTGTATTCGGGCTGGGCTTTTTTGTCTATACCCTGGGGGGGAGCCTGGATCGCCTTTTTTATCCGGAGGCATTGCCCGCGCCGACCTTTGGTACCGGTGGTCTGTTATGGGCTTCATTGACACTGGCCCTGCTTACCTTGCCGGTGGTGATTGTCTCAACCGAAGAGGGGCTATCAAGAATCCCGCGCAGCATACGTGAAGGCAGTCTCGCACTTGGCGCGACGAAATGGGAAACATTGTGGCGTACGGTATTGCCAATGGCCTCACCCGGTATCATGACCGGCCTGATCCTGGCAGTGGCCAGGGCAGCAGGCGAGGTTGCACCCCTGATGCTGGTTGGTGTGGTCAAGCTGGCACCGGCGCTGCCGCTGGATGGTAACGCACCGTTCCTGCACCTGGACAGAAAATTCATGCACCTCGGTTTTCATATTTATGACGTGGGCTTTCAAAGTCCGAATGTTGAAGCGGCACGACCGCTGGTTTATGCGACCGCCCTGTTGCTGGTTGTCGTGATTGTACTTTTGAACCTTGTAGCCATCCAGGTGCGTAGCCGGCTGAGTGAAAGATATCGCGGATTGGAATCATGAAAGAACAAGATAAATTAACAAGTGAAAAGGGGCTCAACAAGCAGCTCCCGCACCCCACGGCAGTGACGGTGACCGACCTGGATCTTTACTACGGTAAAACACGCGCATTGAATGAGATCAACATGATCATACCGGAAAAACAGGTGACTGCTTTTATCGGCCCCAGTGGTTGTGGCAAGTCGACGCTGTTGCGGTGCTTTAACCGGCTCAATGATCTGATTGACATTTGCCGGATCGAAGGTGAAATACTGCTCAATGGGCGGGATATTTATGCCGACGACGTCAATGTACCGGAGTTACGCAGGGAGGTGGGTATCGTGTTTCAGAAACCGAACCCCTTCCCCAAATCCATCTATGAGAACGTGGCTTACGGCTTGCGTATTCAAGGTATGAACAAGCGCCGCCAACTGGATGAAACCGTCGAGTGGGCATTGAAAGGCGCCGCCTTATGGGACGAGGTCAAGGACCGTTTAAACGATTCTGCTTTCGGCCTGTCCGGCGGTCAGCAACAGCGACTGGTTATTGCACGTGCCATCGCAGTGCAGCCGAAATGCATACTGCTGGATGAGCCCTGTTCGGCGCTCGATCCCATATCGACCCTGAAGGTTGAAGAGTTGATTGCAGAGTTGAAATCACAATATACGATTATCATGGTGACACATAATATGCAGCAGGCAGCAAGGGTTTCTGACTATACTGCCTTTATGTACATGGGCGAACTGATCGAGTTTGGTGCGACAGACCAGATTTTTACCAAGCCCCATCTTAAAAAGACAGAAGATTACATTACCGGCCGCTACGGCTGATGAGTTCGAGGATTATTCAATGAGCAATTTGCATCTTGGCCAACATATTTCCCGTCGTTTCAACGAGGAACTGGAGGATGTTCGCAGCAAGGTATTGCATATGGGCGGGATTGTTGAAACCCAACTCGTCAACGCGCTGAAGGTGCTGGTGGATGGTGAGATTGCCCTGGCAAAGGACGTTATAAAGGCCGATTCGATCGTAAACTCGCTTGAGTTGGAAATCGACGAGGAATGTACCCGGATTGTCGCGCTGCGCCAGCCTGCAGCCACCGATTTACGTCTCGTGATGGCAGTGATCAAGACAATCAGTGATCTGGAACGCATGGGTGATGAAGCCAAGCGTGTCGCTATCATGTCACGCAAGGAAATGGATGGTGCACTTGAGGATGGTGTCCGTGCTGACCTGGAGTACATGGGTGAACTGGTGCGCGGGATGTTACGCCAGGTGCTGGATGCCTTCGCCCGCACCGATGTCGATGCCGCGGTGACCGTGGTGAAGGCGGACAAAAAGGTCGATAAGAAATACAAGAAGATCCTCAAGCAACTCATCCAGCGAATGGCCGAAGACCCGGCAGTCATACCGGCGGTAATGAATATCATATGGGCGGTGCGCTCACTGGAGCGCCTGGCCGACCGTTGTCAGAATATTGCCGAGCATACCATCTACATGGTGCTGGGCACCGATGTCCGGCATATCAAGCTGGATGATGTGCTGGCTGAAATTGAAGCCCAGTCAGAAGAATAGGGCGGTCATTCATGTCCAGCGTTTAAGTCTGTGCCGTTGATTGCCAATCCCTGGGATCCACCCGGTAATAACACTTGAGCACTTCAAAAAGCTCGGCATGATGCTCGGCCATCTGTGCCGGTTTCTCAAAAAATGTTTCGGTAGAGACGGCAAAAAACTCCGCCGGATTGGTCGCGCCGTAATGATCCATCAGCGAGCGTTTACCCTTCCAGGCATCTTTCTGCAACTCTTCGAATTCTCCGGACAGCGTGGCGGCCCAGGTACGCAAACAATTTTGGCCAACAAGGATCGGCGCCCCGTTAGTGCCGCCGGACTCACTATCCAGTTGATGCGCAAATTCGTGTAAAACGACATTCTGGCCGTCCGCAAAATTGCTCGAACCCTGCAGGACATTATCCCAGGCCAGGATGACCTTGCCGTTACTCCACGATTCACCCAGCAGGCCTTTGCGTCCTTCACTGACAATACCCTCTTCGCTGCCCTGGGCCCGGTCTACCACGAATGCGCTTGGATACACGATGATATAACGCAGTGCCGGGTAAACATGGGTCTTACGGTTTAACAGCAACATACAGGCTTCAGCCGCAATGGTTACACGAATTTCATCGCTAATTTCCAAACCGCCAGCGCCGGTAAAATGCTTCTCGTGCAGGAATTGCTTGATCAGGTTTCTGAGCTGCAGCCTCAATGGCATGGGGAGGTTACGATAGACGCCGATATTACGCTCAACGATGGCAACCCACTCGGGTGGAAACGGTGCGGCAATCGCCGCTTTTAGCCGCAAGCGCGGTACGAGTAGTGCCAGGCCTACTGCAACCAAAACCAGAACTACAAATATCCAATAACCCACTTGCAACCACCCTTAAATTATGTTCCCGACAACGGACAATTGTACCCGACCCGGTGGTGTTTCATTAATGTTCAGAATCACCTGGGCGGAAACGCATGCGTGCCGCCGAATGGCGGATGAAAGCATAGAGCGAAATCCTTTCAGACCGGGCTAATTCTTCCCGCTGTTGCCGGTTGAAATTCAAGCGTCTTTTTGTGCGCCTTTTTTAAACCAAACAAGGGCCGGATCAGATTAAAAGGCCGAACGCCGAAGTGATAGATAATCAGGGTAAAGACCGCGGTGCCGGCAGTGGTCATTAACAACTTGATCCACAGGTTCAAATCCATTTGGACAATGTGATATGCCAGGATAACAGTAATAGTCTGGTGCAGAATATAGAACGCGTAAACCCCTTCGTTGCAGTACTTGATGAAGGTGTTGCTAAAGTTAAGATAACGCCGACCGTAACCGAAGATTGCAAACAGTAACGACAGGTAACCAATAACATTGGGCAAATAGTAGACCCTTCGGCTGAAAACGATGGGTGAATAATGGACATAAATTGCAAGAGTGATGCCGATAATGGCGATTAAAAGAAATTTTTTTCTCTGTAATTCAATCGATTGTATGATTGAGTCACGGGAGACGATGACGAAACCAATGATCACCAGTACCAGGTGATGGAACTCGAAAACGTATTCTTTTCCGTATGGATTCAACCACACCAGGGAAATATAAAGCGGGATCATCGTCAGGTATATTCCCCAGCGTTTACTGAGGACTGAAGCGATTTTGTCCATGCTTTGAGCGCCTCTTTCCGACTTGAGGAATAGCATCAATGGCAGCGCGGCAAGCGAGTAAAAAAACAGACTGTAGATAAACCACAGGTGGTTCGGGGTAAAGTTGCCGCCCGCAAAAATATGACCGTCGAAAAAATGCGGGTAAAACGCGATATAGGAATCAAAATTCTGTCCTTCCGCCAATCTTTGCAGGTAAACCTGCGGCGGCACAATGATGAAAACCCCGAATACCAACGGGATCAGCAACCGCGTACTGCGTTCCTTCAGGAATTGCGCGGCGCTACGCTTGCCAAGGGCAAACCAGATACCACATCCCGAAATCATGAATAGTAACGGCATTCGCCAGTTATGAAAGAAATCCCATAACCATGTCAGCGCAATACTGGTTTCACTATTGTTGATATGCCAGTCATGTGTGACATATGGCATACCGGAATGAAACAGGATCAACAGAAAAAAGGCCATTACTCTTAACCAGTCCAGCTCGTGTCGTCTACATTTTTGCATTTGATTTCACTTCGTCAACTATCTGTTCTGTATGAATATAATAGAGACCGGGCCATTGAAAAAAGGTATAGGGATGAGTCGGGTTCTGAGGGGGATGAGTCGGAGGTTTTTGTGCAGTCAGGGCGCGAATTGTTGAAAAAAACTCTCACGGTAGCTGCGCGATAATCTTAGCTTTGTACCGTCATTGAGAAGCAGGTTGTAGTCACCTTTCGATAGTGGTGTGACTTTTCTAATGGACCCTATATTGATGATATGTGACCGGTGAATCCGGACAAAATTTTTCGGATCCAATTGGCTTTGGAGCATGGTCAGTGTTTGCCTGGCGATAAAAACGTTATCTGCTAAACAGATTTTCACGTAATTGGCGCAAGCCTCAACCCATTCAATTTTTGCGGTCTTTACGATTTCGATCGAATTTTCGGTTTTAACCAGTAGTTGTTGCGGATAGCTTTGTTCGCTGCGGTAGTCCCGAACCAGCTTGGAAATAGAATAGGGTGCTTGCCTGTGAGTCCGGTCCCGGATACGGTCAAGTGTTTTGCATAGCCTTCCCTTGTCATAGGGCTTCAATAAATAATCCACCGCGTTGAGCTCAAACGCCTTGATCGCGTATTCGTTATAGCCGGTGACGAAGGCAATCCGGATGTTGGATTTGTTTTCCAGATTCGAGGCAACTGCCAGGCCATCCAGTCTTGGCATTTGAATGTCTAAAAAGATGACGTCCGGATGATGATCATCAACAAGTTGCAGCGCTTCCAGGCCGTTTTTTGCTTCAGCAACAATCTCGAAATCAGTTTCAGTGGCGAGAAATAATTTCAGCTTTTGCCGGGCGGGTTCTTCGTCATCAACGATAAGAACCTTAATTTTGGGTGCCACGGTCCAACCTTTCAACCGGCAGGCTGATAAGCAGTTCAATGCGGTCTTCTGCGGGTTTGTTAAGCGTTAAAGAGGCCTTTTCCCGGTAGAGGTACTCCAGCCGTTTTTGAGTGTTTTCCAGCCCGATTCCGAAAGACGAGCCTTTAATGGTTGGTTGTTGCAGTGAATTAACAATTCGGATGACCAGTCGATTTTCTGCAAGCTTTGCACTGATCAATATGGAACCACCGTTATCCGAGGGTTCAATACCATATTTGACCGCATTTTCCAGCAGCGGCTGTAACAACATGACCGGGATCATTACCGAAAGCGATGCCGGCTCGATTTGCAGTTCCGTGGTCAGACGCTCTCCAAATCTTAGCTGGGCTATTTCCAGGTAGGAATTCATCGCATCCAATTCCTCGCGCAGGCTGACAAACGGCTCGTGCTGGCTCGCAAGGGAATAGCGTAACAAGTCGGCCAGGCGGGCAATGATGGAATCAGCCTTATCGACGTCCTGGTACATGGTGCTGGAAATCAGGTTTAACGTGTTGAAAAGAAAATGGGGCCGCAACTGGTGTTGTAACATTTCCAGCCTGGCCTCTACTAATTCCCCGTGCAATCTCGCAGCGTTGATTTGTTCCTGTTGAGCACGCTGCCGGTAAAGTTTGGTGTAGGCCACAAATGCAACCATCAAATAAAACGATATGGTTTTGGGAAATTCATAGATATAGACATCAACAAGATCACCCGGATCATAATCGACTCCCGGCATCAGCCAATAGACCAAATATCGAAACACGAGCATGCAGGTAATGAACGCGAAGGTTACCGGTATATAAAGCAGTATCAGCTTGACCAGAGTCTTTACGAGTTGAGCTTTTTCCAACGTCCACTTATTGCAGTAATTAATGATGGCCGGAGTTACCATTGCATAGGCATAAACGGCGGTAAATGCCCAACTCCAGGGCTCCCATGCATAAAACTGAGAGCCACCTTTAAGTTCATCGGCAATTTCAGTTTGAGCCAGAAAGACACCCAGCACGCTAAAGGCGATAAACCATAGAGTGAATTGTTTGACCGAAAGGCGGTAATAGCTCAGCATGAATTCATGATCTCTATTTATGCATCGGTTGATCGACAGGTCATATTAGCGCAACAGTATAGATAAGAAAATTAAAGCCCTGTTGTAGCTGCGAAACCAGCTTGATTTACAACCTTATTCGCTGATTCCAGTCGTCAAATGAAAGAAGAAAACTTTCTTTTGTGATCAGGGTCAATTAGATACGTGATTTTTGGCTTGAACAATTGTCGAATGCGCGCATACTGACAGACTCCCTTTCCAACTTTGGTATTAGTCCCGTGAAAATATTCAAACATGCATACATAATTGTCCTGCTTTTCAGCGTCGTGATTGCACAGGCTGCTGAAAACCCGAAGGAAATTCCCACCCCGTCGGTTCAATCTTCCGAGGCCCCGGCAGCAGTTGAGGCCGCGGTTATTGAAGATGCGACAGTGACCAAAGAAACGGCCTCCGTCGAAGCAGGAGTGGTTGAGGCTGCGGCTACTGAAGAAGCTGCCGTTGTTGAAGCTGATGCGGATGAGATCGTGGCTGAAAAAGCGGCTGCCCTCGAATCAGAATCAGATGAGGCTGCAGCTGAAGAAACGGCTGCCCTCGAAGCCGGAGAAGTCGCGGCTGTAGCAGATGAAACCGCTGCCGTAGAGGAAGACGCGGTTGTAACTGAAACAGTCGAGGTCGTGGTACCTGAAGAAGGGTCAGCCAAGGCAACCGAAGCACAAAAAGAGACTTCAGATACTGACGGCAAAAAAGACTAAAGCTACCTGTCCCGTCCCGCAACTGGTTGACGGGTTTTGATTGGGCCCGCTGCATTTCGCAGCGGGCTTTTTATGCGCTACTCCAGGTGTTTTCACGACAGGGGCCCGTCATGACGCGCCAGCCGTGTTGAACCATGCAGGTGGTCTTTCGGCCGTTACGCTTCCTTTCCTGCAACACCAGAACTGGTACATATCCCTGAATGTTGCGGGATTATGCTTTTCATATTCGTGCAGATGATCAAGATTTTTGATGGCAGGATCATCCGCGTACATGGATAGGTATTCTTTCCTGGAAAAAGGATTACTGATTCTCATTGACAGGCAGCACAGGCTGAGATCATCCAGGACGGATTTAATCCAGGGTAGCGTGACACGTTGTTCCTGAACATGAAAAACCAGGTCGCGACACATCGACATGGAATAAAAATCAGTCCAGTTCATGATGTCCCTTAACGGATTTTCAGCATCCATAGCCTTGATGGCCTGTCTGAAATCCCTGATCCCCTCAGGTGTTGATGCAAACCCCTGTTCTTCAATCCAGTTTCTGCATAAAACCACGGATTGCCGGGCAGTTTCACTATACAGTGCTATCTTCATGAACCCGTCCGGCTTCAAACAGGTAAGAAGCATGCGCCAGCCTTCGACTGGATCTTCCATGTGATGGAGGACCCCCACACAGGTGATCAGATCAAATTGCTCTCCCAGGTTTTCGAGTTCGAGGATATCTGCCTGCACAAACTCAACATTCCGGATACCAAACTCATCGGCTTTCTGCTTGCCGTAGGCAAGACTGGCTACGCTGAGATCCACGCCCAGGATGCGGGCCTCCGGGTATCGTGTGGCCATATTCAAAGCCTCATAGCCCGTGCCGCAGCCTGCTATTAATATTGTCCTTCCGCGTCCTTTTGCTTTCTGATTTTCTGTAAGAACCGGAATTTCAAGGTGACGCCAGCGGGGATACGGGTTTTCCTCGTACTGTTGTGCCACGGAGGCTGACACAGCATTTTGCACGGCGTCATTTAAAGACGAAAGAGCAGAAATGGTATCGTGGTATTCCCGGATTTTCGTGGGAATAGAGATGGTATTTTTTACCAGGAGCGTAAACGCATCGTTATGCGCATCGGCGCTTGCTTCTGCGATAATGTCCGCGCATTCGAGCTGCATTAAATCCTTGTAACAGGCAATCAATGCGATCCTGGTCATGGCGCTTTCGTCGATTTTGGCCGACAGGTCCAGCTTTCCAGCCAGCGCATCAGTCATTATCTGCTCTTGCTTTGTACAGCCATAAACATATTCATTAAGATTGCAATGCTCTGCCAGCGCACACAGAAAAGGCAGGAATGATGTTGCATCGTAATCATCAAAGCGCGCCAGAAAGTAATGCCTGAAAAACGTCATTATGCGTTCAAGCTCTGCATTCGCAGCGTGCAAGGATTTTAATCCGGGCAATAAAAATGGGTCGTTAAGAGGCTCAACGAGCTCCCTGATATCCACTTCCTCAGCCTGCGCTTTAAAATCGCCGCGCTGCGTTAGTGCCGCGAACTTTATGAATACGGGGTCCAGCAGTAACAGGGAATGCCACGCGGTGGAAAATGAGCCGGCGTCAATAGCGGGATTGCCCAGGCACAGGCTGATGGCTTCTTTAATAACCGTGGTTTCGGCGGTCAGTTTATAAAATTCCAGGTGGTCTGCCATGCGCGCAAATTTAGCCTGGTAGACGCTGTTCGTGGGGTCGCTCTTAATGGCGTGAGCCATGACCAGTATGGCTTTTTGAACATTCCCCGTGAGCCCGTGCAGATAGCTGAGATTACTATAATAAACGGCATTCCCGGGACTCAGAATGCACACTCGTTCTGCAACCTGTATCGCCTGGGCAAGCTTTTCAGTACGTGCCAGGCTTCCACCGAGAATATTTAAGGCCGTGATATTGTCAGGTTCATCAACAAGAATTCTGTCACATATTTTCCTGGCAGCCTCGAATTGGCCCTGGTTAAAACTCTGCACCGCTGTATTGAGTTCGGTGACCACATCGGTTTTCTTTGATCCTGTTTCCAAGCAGATATACTCTCATTTGACGTGTTTTACGTCAGGATATCAGGTATTGGTCCTGTTTTTGCGGCTGGCTGTGTCATTACCACCCATGGCCTTCCACAGTCCGTTGAAGAAATGCCGCGCATTGATACCCAGCGTCTGGGTCTTGTACCCGCCCTCCTGCACCACCAGTGTCGGGATGCCAAGCTGGCCGATTAACAGGCCGTTTTCGCGGAAGTCTTTCGCCATCAACAGGAATGAGCCGGTGGGATCACCCCTGGCCGTATCCAGCCCGAGTGCGAGCACAAGGAATTGTGGCTCGAACTTCCGGATGCGCATCAGGGCAGTGGTCAGTACTTTTCTATAGCGCTCCCCGTCGATGTTCTCGGGTAAGGGCAGGTTCAGGTTGTAGCCCTTGCCCTCATCCTCGCCCTTTTCATCTTCAAACCCCGAAAAATAGGGATAGGAATGGCGGGGGTGCCCATGGATGGAGACCGTGAGCACATCCCGGCGGCGGTAGAAGATATCCTGCGCGCCGTTGCCGTGGTGGTAGTCGATATCCAGCAGTGCAACCTTACCCTGCTTGCTGAGCTGGTGGGCGGCAATGGCCGCTGAGTTGAAATAGCAAAAACCGCCGAAAGCCTCGTACTCCGCGTGATGGCCCGGTGGTCTGACCAGTGCGTAGGCTGCGCGATCACCATCCAGCAGACGTTCGACACCGGTGAGCGCACAGTCAACGGAGCGCCGCGCCGCCTTGTAGGCGTTCGAATTGAGCGGTGTAAAAGTGTCGATGCAATAATAGCCGGCGCGCAGGGGCAGGTCCTGCGGCGGCCGCGCGCGGTTGCGTATCGGGAATACGTAGGGATAGACCGACTTGCCGGGCTCCACGTTGGCGCAGGCTTTTCCCAGGAAGTTGACGAACTCGGGCTTGTGCACCTGCTCGATTGGCCCAAGTCCAAAATTTTGTGGCGTAACCGCTGAAAAAATCTGCGTGCGCGCGAGTTCGTCCGTGATCGATTTAATCCGCACCGGCGCTTCGACATAACCCCGGTCATTGACGTGGTGTATGGAATGCCTGTCGTTGACGATCAGGGCGATCTTGCGCTGCCGGGGCAGGAGATCGTCACCACTGGGGCTTGTCTTGATGTAGCGGGGTTCGCGCAGCCGAACCGGATGATCCTTGACTGACCGGACGATCATTTCGATGTATTCGGGAGGACAGACCGTGGCGTACTTGCGCTCCAGTATCGCCCTGATGATTTTCCGGGTTTGCGTGCGCCCGAGTGTCTTGTTGTCCTGCCCGAGGCCATCGAACACCAGGTAGGGCGGGTCGCTGTCGTTTTCAGTCAGCGGTGTTTCGTAGGCCGTGTTCGCAATGGGCCGCGCGCCAAAACGCTCGTAAAAGCGCAGCCGCGAAATGTTCTGCTTGCGAATGACCGGATCGGGTGACAGTGCCGGGTCGTCGGGCAGGCATTCGAAGAACACACCGATCACGCCGAGTTGCCAGGCCTCTTCCCGAACCCGCGCGTAGAGCGCTCCGCCGATACCACCGCCGGTTTCACCGCGGCCGGCACAAACATAATCGAGGTAGCAAAAATTCAGATCGGGTGCGTGTAACAGCATCGCAAAACCGCGTACCGTGGTATCACCGTCTTCGGCAACCAGCAATATGGACTGGAACCGGTACTTGAGCGGGTTGGCCAGTTGTGCCGGAAGCTTGGCAATATCCTTTTCGCTGAGATCGTTGAACTGCACCCGCAGCATGGCCTGCACCTGGCTGAGTATCTGCCGGTTGGTGGGTGTCGTGACGTCAAATACCTTGTGGATACGAAACATGGTTTAACCTTTAAGAATTTCCGGTTGCACGGGTGGGCCGGTCCTTAGCCCCGCCTCTACAACCAGTTGAATGAGTGACTCGTAGTCTATACCTGCCTGTTGCGCTGCGGCAGCAAAACCTGCATCGCGTGACAGGCAGGGATTGGCATTGACCTCAAGCACCCACGGATTACCCCCGGCGTCGACACGCAAGTCCACCCGTACATAACCGCTCAGGCCAAAGCTCTTCCAGCATTTGCGCACCACCCCATTCAGCGCTTTTGCAAGGCTCCCGGGCAGGGTGGGGAAAGTCCGTGGTGTTGCAAGGTACTCAGGCGCGTCCTCATCCCACTTGGCCGCGTAACCGACTATTTTCGGCTTGCCGGGCGGGAAACCGGAAAACCCTATTTCTGCGATTGGCAGGACCAGGGGCTGACCGTCCTGTTCGAGCATGGCAATATTGAATTCCCTGCCATCGACAAATTGCTCGGCAAACCACTCTCCGCCGTAACGGGCCTCGCATGCCGCGATACGTGCCTGCGCCGGTTTTAATCCACCAACAACGCAGCCGTCATCAAGGCCAAAGGACGCGTGTTCCCAGAGCGATTTAACGATCCAGCGGCTGTCAATATCGGTGACAGCTGCAGCATTGGCTGCGCCGTCACCGGTAATACTGGCCGGGGTCGGAATTCCGTTCAATCGCATCCAGTTCTTGGCCAGTTGTTTTTGTGAGCTGAGATAGATGGCATCGCCATCCGAACCGGTGAACGCGACACCGGCGATACGCAGTAGTGTGGGAATGAAGTGAACCATCCGGCCATCGCCGCCCAGTGATTCAACGAGGTTGAATACACAATCCGGCCGTTGCGCTTTGACAGTCGCCAGTGCGGCACCCAGGTCGAGTCCGGTTTGCAGGGTTGATACGTGGTAACCGAGTTGCCGCAGCACGGCCGAAACCTGCTCTACCTGCACCAGTGTATCCAGTTCGTCGGCACGTGCATCGGCCCCGATCGCCTCGTGTACAAGCAAGA
>Ga0210065_1000233_pt1 | contig 15791 bp, 16 predicted proteins | sample Muzzi_PWB_D1_FD_185533 | JGI IMG/M metagenome (GOLD analysis project Ga0210065, IMG submission 185533) | Wetland microbial communities from San Francisco Bay, California, USA, that impact long-term carbon sequestration - Muzzi_PWB_D1 (SPAdes) | ecosystem: Environmental > Aquatic > Marine >... | reverse complement strand
GCCACCAAGGATCGAACCCTGGTGGCCATAAATTTGTGTATTAAAGAGCTTACTAAATATCTCTATCAATAAGAGGCCGTTTTTCTTCTCGCAAGTCGTCAATTTTGAGACAAAAGCATAATCAATCCTGAGTGTCTACTGAGTCAGGGCCAATCCAAAAAACTGCGACATCCCTGCTAAGCCATTTGTTAAGTCTATTTCTTCAGAGTCCCAGCGGATTGCCACTGCGAAACTCGAGATACGAGACAGAGTGCTGATGTGGACCACTTTTGCGAACAATATACTTTTTATACACTCCACCCTCTTTGGCAATGATGCGACATTTTTCCGGAAGATCCTCCATCTGCAAACACATACGACCAGAATCGCTAACACGCCAATACCCCCTACGCGTTATACCTTTGCGTAACTGACGAACTTCACCATTGGGGTCATAATAACTGATACTCTCCCGCTTTTTGACCGCAGTAACCGAGAAAACGGTCTTGTCATTAAATAAAGTGAAGACCTCTGACGAAGTCAGAGTTCCCGCAGGCAAGGCTTCACCTGTAGTTGGTTGGCTCGAAGAGTTCTGAGCCATTGCTATCCCCGGAAACTGGAGAAAAACGATTAACAGACTGAGTAGAACGAGGCGCATGACCTCTCCTTCCGGTTATTTATCGACTTGATTACCATCGCGAAATAATCGGTAGGTCAGGATCTGTTCATGGTTGCCATCACGTTTGACGATGTACTTGCGATAGATTCCGCCATCCAGAACAATAATCCGACACTTCCGCGTTGCTCCCTCGAACTGCAGACAGATCCTTCCGTCGCTCCTGACGTTCCAGGCTCCGCTCCGCTTTTCCCCGTTCTGCAACTGGCGCAGTTCGCCATTCGGGTTGTAATAGGTCAGGCTGACACGACCGCTTTTATCAAGAACAGATTCTACTGTTTTTCCGGAGAACAAAGCTTCAACAGCAGTGGCGTCAAGAGTGCCTGGCGGAAGGGGGACCTGCTTGGATGTGAGCATGGAACATCCTCCAAGCAGGATAATCAACAGAGCTCCTGTCAGTAATCTTTTCAAATGAATTAACGTTTTCATTGATATCTCCTTGTCTGAATTTGCGAAAAAACCGTTTCCCGGGTTATTGACCCTCATTGCGACTTTAGGGTGTCTGCCCAAACAGAAAACTGAACACTTGCTCTGAAAACGGAGGGTGTGAAAGATAACTCTCATAGGCATGGCTGGCTTTTGCTACCGGCTCAAATCGAAAATCGGAGGGAACATTAAAGGCCCTGGCCAGTGACCGCATCGCATTGACCCAGCGTTCTCCCCTTTCAAACCGGTTCAACCCCTGAGAAGCGTCGATACGGCGAGAGGTGTTAAGATCTTCGTCGCGGATATCATCCTCTTCCCCGACCATCACCAAACTAGCTACTTTCAGGAACCGGGCCGGGGAAAACTTCAGCCTTGGCCACAAATCACTCGATCGCAGACCAAGAGGGTACTGCAGTTCAGGGTTAGGAAAAGTGTACCAGCCTGGAGCACCAAGCACCATCCGGGCAACACGCTTCGGATAAAACATGGCATAACGGTGTGTAAACTGGCCACCACCCGAAAAACCGAAAATATGCAGAGGGTCAGGCCGTATCGTCAACCATTCTGAGGCGTCTTGCAGGATCTGATCAAAAGCCAGATCCGACCGCTCCAGATTAACACTGGAACCGAGCCGTTGATAGAAGGGAAAGCTTTCCTTTGGGAAAAGAGGTGCCAGCATAACGGCGCCGTAGCTTTCTGCCTGTGCAGCAAACCCTGACAAGTGCTGTTCGGCATTCCGTGAAATACCATGCACGGAGATGATGACCCGATTGCTACGTTGCCCATGACAGGGGACGTAGGCAAAATATTCGAGCGACTGCATACCATCGAGCGAGCGGCGCATTATTTTGCCTGGCGTGATCGGTGTAGGCATAATTGTTTCCTTAGCGCAACGGCGCTCTCTATGAAACAGCTTTCTGTTCCGGGTTTTCTGCCAATCCGTCTTTCTGTCTAAGATCTTCGATTTTTACGAGTTTACCACCATCAAGGTGCCAAAGGTAATCAGCCTGTTTAAGACGATTTTCCGAGCGGGTCACCATCAGAACCGTGCCAGAAAAAGTATCCAGCACCCGATCAAATACCACTTCTACGTTGGGATCGAGGTTGGCATCGACTTCATCAACAATTAATAAGGCCGGGTCGCCGAGGATAGCGCGGGCCAGGGCCAGCCTGTGCCTTTGCCCGAGGGAGAGATTTTGCCCCGACTCCTGAAGACGGTACTCTTCACCACCTGGGAGCGTTTCGAAAAGTTCGTCCAACTGGCATAATTCTTTGACGCGGTTGAGTTCCTCTATAGAGGCCTCAGGACGACGATACCGCAGGTTGTAGCGCACCGATCCACGCAGAAGCGGAAGATCAGGGCTGACAATCCCGATCACGCTTCGTATCGAGGCAAGGTTACATTGCACCAGATCCTGACCGTCAATTAAGACTCTGCCGCTATCCGGATCGATCAGCCTTGCGACAACCTGCAGGAGGGTTGATTTACCGGCCCCGTTTGGTCCAAGTATGGCAATGCGCGCGCCACCGGACGCCGTAGCCGTAAAGTCTTTTATTCCCCCTTCGAGACTGACATTCTCGAAGCTAACCGTTCCCTTGTGGATAATCAACTCCGGAAGCTTAGATGAACGCCCTCTCATGGTCCGGGTGCGCAGGAATTCGACAATTTTCAATTTGGAGACCCGGGCGCTCTGAAGGTGTTCATGGACCCGTCCAAGATCGCGAAAGGCGTTGGAAATGAAACCTACCACTGCCATAGCTGCAACCACATTACCGGCGGTGGTCATGCCGCGAAACACTTCGAAAGCACCAAGGGACAGTACGAGTCCCATGGAAGCTGCCGTAGATCCCTCAGTAACAATTCGCATCAGCCCGGAGGCCCAGGCTCGTGAAATCATGGCATCACGGAGCTGGATACTTTGCCGGCGATATTTCTTACGCTCCCGGCCGGTCTGGTTAAACACCTGTATTACACTGAAAGCGCGAATTTTCTCACTGATATTGCTGGCCAAACGCCCGCGCAGGCGACGAGATTCGCTGATAGCTTTGTGCATGCGCGGACCAAGCAATATGTTGCCGCTCAGTCCTAGCATCAGAATCACCAGGGAGATTATCGCCAAATAGAGATCCAGATAAGCCAAAAAACCTAGCGCCAACGCCGCGACAATAATTGACACCACGATCCGTGCCAGCCCCAAGCTGACCCAACGCCGTAGTGCTGAAAGGTCACCCACGAAACGGAGCATGGCGGTGCCAGAGCTGCGACGGCCAAGGGCTCGTGGAGCAAACTTGCTCATCTGATCATAAAGAGTCATACGTACACGGTGAACATAATCCTGACCAAGCCGCTCTGCATCAACCTTTTCAAAAAGTCGCAATAAAGAGGCAAAACCGGTGCAGGCAAGGAGACCGGCAGCAAAGAATCCTATGGTAGCGACCTCGTTCATTTCAAACAGATTTACTTCCGGATCGTCAAAAGCGGGATTGAGCAAAACATCGAAGGCATGCCGTACAAGCAGCATCGAGCCAACAATCATCACGGCTTGGAGAACCCCATTCAAAACAAGACGGATAAAGTATTTACGCCCGCTCCGAGCAAATATAGGTGGGAGTGTCCGCATCTTAAGGTCAGCTCTCCGACCGGGGTGAGGCAGCTTCGGCCCGTAGATGTTGGCGTCGACGACTGCGCAAACAATCGTGAATCAGCGAGGCCACGGCCGAGCGGGAAAGAGCCATAGTATTGTAGACCGGCAGACCTGTTACAGCTTCGGCTTCGCGAATGGCCAATGGGGACGAGGTCAGGACTCCTGTAATAGCGATCACTGGCAGCTGCCGCGCACCCAGCCAGGCAACACCCGCCTGGGCCCCAAGTGCATCGTTCGCAGCGAAGACTACGCCATCAACCCAATCAGAGAATTCCGGTATCTGAAATAGGCGCGAAGTTTCCCGTTGTAGCAAGCCATCGGCCACCTCCAGAACGATAATGTCAGGATTAGCAGCCGCCAGATGGCCACCAATGGTCATGACAATATTCAGCAGGTCATGTCGATCGACCCTGTAGGTCGAAACATAACCGGCATCGACAAAATCAAAAACAGGATCGGCTCCCGCATCTACCAACGAACGATAATCCGCACCGGCACCCGTGCCCGTAATCTTGGCGGCCGCCACTTGTAAGCCGAAACGCACAAACCCCTTGACCAAGCTGGAACAGGCCGTGGTCTTACCTGCGTTCATTGAAGTGCCTGCTACGACCACTACCAGAGGTTCCGGGTTAATAGTTGCGGGCAGTGCCAGGCCAAAGCCAGAAAGATTTAGTGGGGTGTCGTCAGCATTAGCAAGAATGCCAAGCGGGGTTATTTTTGTTGCCCGCTTCATCTTCGAATGACTGTTGAGTAGTCGTGCTGCAACTCCTCCTGCCGCTACTAATCGGCAGGGCTCCAGTTTATCAGGGACGATAGCCTCGAATTGGTCTGGAGCATAACGATTGCCGAAGACTACAGCAATTTCATCGTCTTCAAACATCTCGGCGCGGCGGCTGGTAGTCAGTTCGAGCTTGCGATGCTGCCCGAGTTGATCAACTCGAGCCAGTAAAAGATCTCCGGCCGACGGTGTGATATTCCCGGTCAGTAGTCGGACAACTAGATTCTGATCAAGGTTACGTGTCGTGTAAGCCCATTTGATACGGCGCTTACGTGGCTCTTCAAGCGGCTGGGAATGCATTGGAATCCTTAGCAATATTATTGATGACTATGAAAATCAGCGCATGCGCAGATAAAGTGATTAAAATTATTCAAAAGAAAAATATAACATAAATTGTCATCTAATCGATCGAGCTTTGTTGCTAAATAATGTTTTCACTTTATTCTGTCTGGAATATTGACTATCCAAAACCCGGCTTCTGAATATTGGAAATATTCTGACGCCCACCATTTCAAAAAAATCTTTTATTTTGTCGTCTTAAATATCTCTATCAACAAGAAGCCGATTTTCGTTCTATAAGTCGTGCAATTTAAGAATATTTATTATTTGAATTTTTAATTGCGATTCTTTTAATTTTATAATCACCTCAATGCTCTCCACTATTGAAAATCCATTTACCGTCTGTCCATAAAATTATATCTCTATTGAGAAATTCTTCAGGTATATCATCATATTTTTCAATTATGAAACTTGCACTTCCAACTTTTTTATATGTTGTAAGAGTCACCCCTCTAAGTAACGAATCAATTATTTTATAATTGACATCATTATAACCAGACATAAAATATAATTTTTCATTATTTTTGCAATCGTATTCGATAGTTTCACTACCACTATGTCTACGAGAGGATACTTTAATTTTATGATTCCCTGGTGGATATGAAAATATTAAAATTGTTCCTGAGGACATTAATATATTACCGCCTTGGTCTAAACTTAGGATGTCTGGGCATTTTTTGTCGCAACCAATCATTATAGTACAGTGTGAATATGATTTTATTTTTTCTATATAAGAATCCTTTGATTCCGGCGAAAGCATAAGAACACCATCACCTCTATCAAAACCTCTTTCAAATATAATGTTCCCTGCTTTTAAACTGCAAGCCTTAGGCACATAATCACTTAAATCACTAGTTAGGGAAACTTCATTATATGTGTCTGAGTCTATGTCTTGAACTGTATTGTTTGAGTCATAGGTTACGAGAGTATATCTGTAAGCTGTATCCCAGTATAAACCAACTGGGAAGAAGTAAGCATAAGGTGCAAAGAACTGTGTTGCGGATTGACGAAAAACATCCAGGTTCCAATCGTCACTCCTGATAATTGGATTGCCCAACATTTTGCGAACTGTGCTTCGGTCTGTTTCCCCCATAACAATTGAACCCGATTTGTCTTCCAGCTTCATGTCGATCTTATCAGGGGAGGTTTTATACATACCGCAACCAGTTAACAAAATTATAATTGATGCCAATAGAGGGAACATAGTAGTGCTATATTTCAGTATCATCTAACCCTCCGTTTCTATATTAGCAACGCCGCGATCGAACTTTAATTGTGGGAGTCTCCTCGTAAGAAGTCCCTAAATTAGAACGTTTATACTAGAAAACCGCTGGTCAGCGTTGCGCCGACAACAGCGGTCTATGGGTGTTCAATATTATTTAGTTGCCTATTGACCATTTCCATCCCCCATGGAACAAATCAATTGAGACAAGACAATATACCCCAGTAAAACAGTAGGGTAAAGTAAAGACTTCTTATTTATACTACTGCATTGTTTTGATAGTCTCAGATCGTCATAAATGCGTAATTCTTACTAGCCCTGACAAATAAAAATGGCCACTCGGAATTGATCAAGGTGGCCACCTTTTTGTCGCCTTAAATGTCTCTATCAATAACACACTTTTTGCGTCCCAGAAGTCGCGGATTATAAGACACCGAAACTTGCAGATATTTACTTTGAAAGGTAATATATGACTACAAAGGTCATGCATTGCATGGTTCCCAACCCCTATCCTTTCTGTCTGATCTTCATTTGCCTGATGAAAATGTTGCTTAGGGGGTGAAGCCTGGAGGTTACAATGGCTATCAACAAGGATTTCTCAAAAACTGACAAGGAAGAAATTAGGCTTCAATTGCTGGCAACGATGCTTGCTAACACAAATCGAAACTACTCAAAAAATGCACATGGTGTCTGGCACAGTTTCTGGCAGGATTTGTTCAAAAGGGACTAAATGTTTCCATCAATAAATGAGTCGTGTATTTCAGTAATGGATAGACGTCCCATTGCACATTCAGACACCTTCACGCTAAATGGAATGTAAATAAAGAATGTATGCGAAAGCTGGAAGGAGAAAGCACATGGCAGAGAATAAAAATCCGAGCGACAAAGATTATAGCGAGATGACGGCTTGCCAGTTGAAAAATGAAGACTCCCGTCCTGAGGGTGATAAGATTTTCAAAAATCCGCAATTTGTTTGCGGATTCTGTGGCTCTAAAACGCATTCTGCCGTCAACCTCTGCAATCCAGAGACCCTTTAGCGGCCGGTTGTTTTTCGCCCAATAATATTTGCACTATTCAAAGGCCTTTCTTGTTTAACCAATGACCAGGACAACAGTGGCCATGTGGGGGCAATTGTGTTAAGTAGCCGCACCGAAAAAACCATAGAGATGATCAACGGATTGATAAAATGAAAGCAATGTCGCTGGAAAAAACAGCGAGCCTGCATGATCAGCCTGCACCCTTGCGTTTGGTGGATGCCGCTATTCCGGAACCAGGACCTGGAGAAGTCCGTATCAGTGTTTCAGTCTGTGGGGTTTGTCACACAGAACTTGATGAAATTGAGGGACGAACCCCACCACCACGCTTGCCGGTTATTCCAGGTCATCAGGCTGTTGGCCGAATCGACAAACTTGGCCAGGATGTTACTGGAAGGAAGCTTGATGAACGAGTCGGCGTTGCCTGGATTTATTCGGCCTGCGGGCAATGTAAGTGGTGCTACACAGCGCGGGAAAACCTTTGCTCAAAGTTTTGCGCTACTGGCCGCGATGTTGACGGTGGTTATGCAGAATACATGGTGGCACCAGCGGACTTTGTCCATCTCATCCCTGAGAATCTCACCGCTTCAGAAGCTGCCCCGTTGCTATGTGCCGGGGCCATCGGCTATCGATCATTGCGACTCGCCCAGCTACAATCAGGTTCACCACTTGGACTTACAGGCTTTGGTGCCTCAGCCCACCTGGTGTTGAAGCTTGTCCGTCACCTTTATCCGACTATGCCGGTTTACGTCTTTGCTCGAAGCCATAAAGAACGTCTCTTCGCACGTGAACTTGGTGCCTCTTGGGCAGGAGAGAGCCTTCAAGAACCGCCTGCATTCATGCAGGCAATTATTGATACTACGCCAGCCTGGAAGCCGGCCATCGATGCTCTAAGATATCTTGAGCCAGGAGGGCGTCTTGTGATTAATGCTATACGGAAAGAAAACAGCGACCGTGACCAGTTGGCCAAGATCGACTACCCTCGTGATCTCTGGATGGAGAAAACCATCCAGAGTGTTGCGAACGTCAGTCGTGCGGATGTCAGGGATTTTCTCGAACATGCTTCTGAACTCCACCTCCAGTCAACTGTCGAAGAGTTTCTACTGGCAGATGCCAACCAAGCACTTCAAGAGCTTAAGCAAGGCAGGATTCGTGGAGCCAAAGTACTCAAGATCGGGCCTGATAGCTGATCGGTTCTTTAGAGCGCATCTTTGGGAAGAACAGAATAAGTAATGAACCACTTCCGTTCATTTTACTAAAGATCGTGCAGTGACAGTTGAAAGTTGTATGTGGCTCGTCGTCAAGGACAAAAATTTCTTTTCATCAGGCACAGCTTGCCTGATAATTGTCGGCCATGATCTTCTCCTTTCTAAAATTCAGGTCTTATTATTTCAGATTAAAAACCTGACATGCAAGGAAGGCCACCCGTTTCCAGATGGCCATAATGTTATGGTTTAAATACCATTCAAACATCTCCATCTATAGTTAGGCGGGATTTTGTCTCGGCAGTCTTGAGTTTTAAGACGGCAGGTGATGTTGGATAATCAAGACCAAGGATTTTCTTAAAAGTCCTACTCCTGATTTACTGGCATATAAATTTGTAAGATAGCAGTCCCAGCCTAGAAACCCTGCAATATAGGAATGGCCCATCCTGGGTGGAGGTTCATGAGTTTGTTCAATTATGGCATTATGCTTGCTTCATATATTATGAACGATACTTTTAGGATCTTAATGTTGCTAGATAGACACATATAAAGTCTCCTCACTAATTTCGAACCATGACATCCAGATAGACATCAAGAAAGGTATTATATGATGAAATTTAGACTTTCAAAAAAACTCAACATGATATTCCTCTGTTTATGGTTTGGTTTCTCTCTGGCAGCTTGTGGAGGAGGTGGCGGGTCCGATGGTGGACAAGGGACCCTTTCAACCTCCTTAACCGATAGCACGACAGACGAGTATCAAGCTGTCTACGTGACCATAGCGCGGGTGGAAGTGCATCATGACGATGGTGGCACATGGCAGACCGTGGCCGAACCAAACAAAACCTACAACCTGCTGGAACTGGTCAACGGGGTGCGTGAAACGCTCGGGATTGCCACTTTGGATTCCGGCAACTATACCCAGATGCGACTGATCATCGGAGAGACCGCTGAGGCGGGGGCCCTGAATATTTTCAGTGTGCCGCATCCCTTTGCCAACTACGTTATCGACCTGAATGACGATGTTCATGAATTGAAAGTTCCGAGCGGAACCAATACCGGCTTGAAAGTCGTCAACGGTTTCGACATCAACGATAACCAGACAACCGAGTTGATCCTCGATTTTGACGCCATGCGTTCCGTGGTTATGGCAGGGTCGAGCGGGCAATACTTACTCAAGCCGTCAGTCAAGGTTTTTGAGAGCGAAGATTATGCCATCGTGTCTGGATCGGTGACAGATGCAGCTACTGCCCCGGCGGTCCCTCTGGATGGAGCCCTGGTGACAGCCCAGATCGCTGATGCGACGCAGCCAGATGCGAAAGATCAGGTAGTCATCGAAGCGGGAACCCTGACTAACATGAATGGCGAATACGCTCTGTTCTTGGCTCCTGCGCAGTACAACTTGGTTGCCACCCAAAATGGTTATGTACCCGATTGCATCGCGATCAACTTGCCCGCTGCCATTGAAAACACGGCTAATTTCGCCCTAGTCGCATCACCCCCAACGAATAATGGCAGTATCGATGGCACCGTGTCTATCACAGATGCTTCTCCTGATCAGTATGCGACTATTGACTTCCGTCAGGACATTACTTGTATCGGTGCCTCGGAGTCAGAGTCAATCACTGTCAAATCCATCAACATTGCCGATGGAGGAGCCTACTCAGTCCTTTTGCCAGCAGGAGACTATCGTATTGTCGCGTCGACATTCGGTAAAGAAACATTTATAGAAGAGAACGTACCAGTTAATGCCGGTTCCTCTACGCCTCGGGATATCATCCTTAACACAGTGCCTTAGGTGAAACAGACCAAAACGATCCATCTCTGAAAGGAGATGTGACTTAAGTGATGGCCCTGCGGAAGAGAAATTTCCGCAGGGCTTTTTTATGCGTTTTTATAATTTTGGGGTACAGCAGATGACTAAAGATGAAGGAAGGATATCTTATATATCCTACTGCATCGCTTGGCGTTTGTGAAATAGTCAAAATAGAGAAATTCTTACTGCCCCTGACAAAAAAGGCCCCACAGTCAGGAGGGGGGGGAGACTGTGGGGCCGTGCTTCTATGTTCGGCAAGATAAATACTTACCTTAAATAAATAATACCTTTTTCGTTATTTATGAGTCAAGATGCGGCAAAGGGGCGTCTCGTTAATCCTCCTACATCGTTTCGGAGTCTCCTGTTTGGATGAACTGCGACATTTCTCAATGATCCTTCTTGCTGCAATGTGAGAATGGCCCCTCCAGGACGGAAGAGCCATTTTCTCATCTTATTGATGGTGACATTTAAAATAAGGGTATGCAGGCTGTCCGTTTAAATAACACAATTCTAACGACTCATTTACAATATAAAAACTTACCCTAGGCATCCTTCGTTCTGTACATTTTGTATTACGGAGGAAGAATGCAAAAAGAAGTAATTAAGGATGTTACCGGAATTTGTTTTGAAACTCTCTGTCGCGCACTGCTCAGTATATTATTGATGGTGCTGATAGCTGGAATAGGCTTTGGTGTCGCTCGCGCTGCGGTTGATCTAATTGCAGTAGCTAAACATTTATTCACACACGACAGCTTGCATGAAGCACTGAAAGATTTGATGATTAATGTCTTGATGGTTCTAGCTGTTCTCGAACTTTTCCGTACCGTCAAAGCCTACTTCACTGAGGGACGCGTTAAAGTAACTTACATTATCGATACGGTGTTGGTTGTTGTGATTACCGAGATAATGGGCTTCTGGTACAGAGACTTGGAAGCCGAAAGATTATTGCTTGCAATTGCCTTGGTCGTAGCCCTAATGGGTGTGCGTATAATGGCAATACGTTTTTCACCAAAGCGAAAAGACTTGCTTGATGGACTTTAGCAGATGATGATCATCATCCCCCCGCCCCAAATCCATCTGAATTAATATAATTCAAACAGGTTCACAACAAACCCTAAACACAAAGTAGTTATCCTAAGACAGAATTATCCCATACAAGGAGGATAAGATGTCTTACATATTAATTTTTTTCATACTCATAGCTTTCACTTTCTTTGGATTTTTAAATTACAGCCACGCATGTCAGTCAGCTCGAAAAATTATTGAACTGTACGGCAACTAACAAAAGGCCACCCGTTTTCAGGTGGCCATCATTTTGTCTGTCGTCCTATTTATACTATTACATTGTTTTGAGGGATCGATCTTGGCCCAAATGCGAAATTTCTACAGCCCCTGCAAAATAAGAAAAGCCCCCGATTCGAAGATTGAGGGCTTTAGTGTTGTATATATCGTAAAATGATTGAAAGCGTTTAGTTCATGGATCGGATAAGGCGTTCAAATCGTGAACTGAGATCGTTCGCTATCTCAGAAGTATGAATTCCAAGCATGTTGCCATTTCTTTTCACAGGTTTACCATCCACAAATACGGAATCGATGTCACTGGGATTAGCCGTATTGGTTAATGCCCTAACAGGATCTTTTGCTGGAGCCATTGCCAGTGAGTCAGTTTGTACTAAAATGAAGTCGGCTTGTTTTCCCGGCGTAAGGGTGCCCACTTTATTTGAAATTCCAAGTACCTCTGCCCCGTCTTTTGTAACTAATGAAAGCAGGTTAGCATCTGATATCTTTTTCTTCCCTAATTGCTGGTTGATACGGGCTGCAGTAATCATCTTAAACATATTAGGTCCGCCAGAGCCTGCATAGTTATCAAAAGAAAGGCTGCATTGAACCCCGTATGTTTGTGCAGAAGCCAAAGGTATTGTTTTCCGCATTGCATTTGCTGTAGAAGGAGAAAAGCTGATCGCTGTATTGTGGTCGGCCAGCACTTGCCAGTCTGCATCATTCCAGTGATAGCCATGGATGATCAAATTGTCGGACCCCAGGTAACCGGCCTTTGCATAATAGCCTGCTTCCCCTTCATTGAGTACGTGCATACTAATCGTAAGCCCGGTCTCTCGTGCCATTGCAATCTCTCGTTTTAGTAATGCAGGTGCTACATTGAGAAATTTAAAGAATGGGAAATCCGGATCGGGAGTTACATCGTTTCTTAATCCAAGCCCAAACGTCATTTGCTTGCTGGCAGAAGAATCTCTTAACCGAATAGCATCCGCAACATTCATCGGTTCCTCAGGTGACAACTCGTAATGATAACCGTAAGTGAAATGCCCCCTGATCCCGGCATCTTCCATAGCCTGTAGTTCAGCGTCAGCGTGTTCTGGGCTTGGCAGATTATGCGCCCAGTTATTCATTGTGGTTACACCCGCTGACAATGCTTCAAGACTGGCTGCATACACAGCGGCATAAGAATCTTCAGGAGTGAAAAGTGGCCCCATTTTTCTGCAAAGGTTTTCATAACTCAATCCTGTAGCCGTTCCAAGGAAAGATTTCCAAGGCGAATTCCACATGTGGGTATGCGTATCTACAAATCCAGGCATGGCAATATAGCCTTTGCCGTCTATTTCGGGGAGATCTGAATCAAGTTTGGCCGGGATTTCATCTTCGGTGTATACCTCTGAAATCATCCCCTCACGTACTGAAAAAGATGCTTTTTCAAGATTACCGATATCCTGATCCATGCTAATTAGTTGAATGTTTGTGAGTATGAAATTCTTTGAAATGGGGTCAGTTGTTTTCGTCATTTTGCTTCTTCTATTATTTGAAGTTGCTTCGCGGGTGTGGATTGATACGATATAATGGATAAAGCTAAGTGGACTGGAGATAGTCCTTTTCAAGTGTGTCGAAACCCTCCGACTGACACACTCACTAAATTCTGAGAAATCCTCTCATATTGTTTTGCGGCGGTCAAACTTGCTGTAAGGTGTAATTGTCATTATCCCTGCAATGTCAGAAAAGCCCCCGATCCGAAGATTGAGGGCTTTCGTGTTTTATAAATGGTGACTTTCAAAATTGGCCTTTTGCACTGGGGTAATGACTATCTCCTTTTGGCAGTTCGGACACAGGTAGATTTCACAACCGGTACATGCGAAACAATTCCCACAACTTCTTTTAAGGTTGTCTTTCTGATATTTTCTTAAACAGCTCTCGCAAACGACTCTTTCCATAATTTAGCTGCTCCTGGTGAAACTTGGTTACTTACAGAAATTATCCGTTAAGATTAAAGTCCCTCTCAAATGTCCGTATCAATAATAAGCTGATTTTTCTCTCGTAAACAATGCATTCCAGTAACGCTACCCGCCTCCTTGTAGCCATATTACTATGCAACGGTGTAGCTAATGATTATAGGCTGGAGACAATGTTTGCCGTCTCCGATTTTAGATCAAAGACAACTTTAACTTGTTTGTTTTTAAGTTGCTTGAGGACCTGTGCAATCTTATCTTCCAAAGCACCACCGGGGTCGCCCCAATCTGAACCATCTCTGGTCACGAACTCTTGGATCATATTCCGCAACGTTTCAGGATCAATCTGCTCGTAAGGAACATCGACCCCTTTTTCGTGGTGGTCAATTGTCTTTTCCTGAGGTTTGGGTTTCATTGCGAGAGCATAACATCCTGCACAAAAAAGGCCACCAAGGATCGAACCCTGGTGGCCAATATAAAACAGTGAGTGTAAGGAATGTTTGTGCTGTCAAGGCTCCATAGAAAAAAATACGTGTTGTCGTCGTTCTTCACCATTGTATGGTATTCGTTGAGTTCGCATTTTATCCCGGCCGAGAACAACCCATCCATCAGAACGTTTAAAATGCATAACCTTTTCTGTCAAAAGAAGAAACTGTAACTCTTCATTATTAACTAAATCTTCATGACCATCTTTGAGGACTACAGGGATAAGCACAGATTGAGCGTCCTTTCAAACTAGTAACTGCCTTCTAAACTATCGCGAAGAGATGGTCTGTCAAGAATATTGATGAATTAATTTAGAGCACTTCTTGAAAATACACTAGAGGATCGATTATCTCTTATAAATCATCTCACATTTTGTCGGAGTGTTCAGGTTGTCGAAAATACAAGATTCCTATGGCCTGCAATATAGGAAAAGCCCCCGATCCGAAGATTGAGGGCTTTTGTGTTTTATAAGTGGTGATATTTAAGACAAAAGCTCCGCAACACACTGAAGGTTCTCGGAGCTCTAATATGCTAGTCTGATTCCTTGACCATCGCGGTTTCAGGAAGCATCAGTAGCGACCCAAAAAGGAAGCAAGCAGCACCGATAAGGGTAAACAAGACAGAGATGGTTGCCGCATTGAAGCTGGGAGCATTTGGCAGTACAAAGGCAAACACAGCGGAGACCATGAAAGCGACACACCCAGAGAGATTAGTAAACGTCACCAGCCACGACAGGTTACCCGGTTTCCATGCCCAATGAGCATGACAGGTCTCGATAAAGGCTAGATACCCAGAGCTTAAAAACAAAATGGATCCGGCGAAATCAGGGGTCCAGATGTCCAACTCCTGTTGCACCCAATCCAACCCGGGTAACATCGCATCAAAAGTATTGATGTTGAACAGCAGCGTGCCCACAAACTGAAGGGCGCAACTCATCCAGCCGATATCCTGAGGTTGCCAACCAAAGATCAATGTTCGGCGTGGAGACAGGTCAGCCTGTCCGGAGAATTCACCAGCGTTAGCAGCCTGAAACAGTTGGAGATATGCAGCGATCGTGAACGGGATCGAACCGGCAAAAAAGACTATGTTGACAGCATTAGTATCGAGAGCTAGGGTGCTGGCTAGCGCCGGTGACAGTACGAGAGCACTCCCCAACATGAAGAGCAATGCCCCAATCGAAAAGACACTGCCGATCCACCAGTTCAGCTTCTCTGGCATCCATAAGCAATGCAATAATCCTGCAACCTTCGGCACTGTGCGCAATCCTTTGCGATGGTGACGAGACTGCATAACGATCCGTTCACCATCTGTCCGCAACAGCAGATGCCGAGAGATAAATGGCCAGGGGCCGGTTGACTCAATATGCACCGCTGAGCCGAGATTGTTCTCAGCAAGGCTCAAAACACTTGCTTTTCGTCGATGTTGAACATTGGGCTGCCGTCAATGGTGGAAACCGGAAGCTTCCTCGCTGGTCAACGATTTCTGCAAAGGATGTTTATCGAGGTAGACAAGCGCTTGCTTCATATCATTAAGCAACAGAGTCGTCAGGTCACGACTCACTCCGTGGCGTACCAGAATCCTCTGTATTGCCTGGTCCTGACAATTTGCAGGCAACGAATAGGCCGGGACTTGCCAACCGCGAGCACAAAGGCGATCGGCGAAATCAAACAGGCTGAAACCAGCAGCCGCACCATCTTTCAGTTTCCAGCACAGTGCAGGGATGCCGCCATCCGCTTCGCCGTTGTAGATGATTTCAAACGGGCCCAGTTGCTCGATTTCTGCTGCCAGAAATTGTGCCGTCTGGTAACATGCGCCGTGGATCTTAGTATACCCTTCCCGACCAAGCCGCAGGAAATTGTAATACTGGCAGACTACCTGCCCACCGGGGCGTGAGAAGTTCAACGCAATATCGCGCATGTTGCCGCCGAGATAGTTCACCCAGAAGACAA
>Ga0210065_1000232_pt1 | contig 15824 bp, 11 predicted proteins | sample Muzzi_PWB_D1_FD_185533 | JGI IMG/M metagenome (GOLD analysis project Ga0210065, IMG submission 185533) | Wetland microbial communities from San Francisco Bay, California, USA, that impact long-term carbon sequestration - Muzzi_PWB_D1 (SPAdes) | ecosystem: Environmental > Aquatic > Marine >... | reverse complement strand
GGCCCCTGGACAGTGCGGGTGATGCCCTTGGGGGTGAGTTCGTGGCCCTCGCGGGCCTCGAATTGCGCTTCCCGTTGTTTTGGTATTTTGACGGCGCCGTTTTCACCGACGCGGGCCAGGTCTGGGCGACTCCCGGCGACGCGATGCTGGCCGGAATGCCGGTTGCCGTCGGCCTGGACCTGGACCTCATGACCCCCATGGGGCCCATCAGGGCGGGTTACGGCTGGAATGTGGTCAATCAGGTCGAAGGACAGCCTCACGGCATTTTCCATTTCGGGATAGGATATCCATGGTAGGGCCGGTCAACAATTCCCGGATTGCTGAAGAGGGCGTCAGGCCTTGGCGGGCACGTCTGGGCCGGGTGGTGCGGCGGTTCCTGAAAACCATCGTCTGGTCGCTTGCCGGTCTGGCCGTGATTCTTGCCACCGTCGTTCTGGTGACCCCGTTGCGAACTTCCATGCTGGAATGGGGCCTGGGCCTGGCGGGCGGGGCGCTGCCCGGACACCTGACCGTGGCCCGGGTCCAGTGGCCGGCGCTGGGACATCTGGTCCTGGAGGATGTCCTGTGGGTGGATGACCGGGCCGGGGCCGAGGGGGATACCTTGGCCGATTTTGCCTTGATGGATCTGGTGCTGGATCTCGGCGCATTGGGGCGGCGCCAGGCCCGGGTACCTTCCCTCCAAATCAAGGCCCGGCAGCTGGATATTCCCGCCGTTACCGCGGCCGCGGCATCCGTGCAGGCTGCCGCGGTTCCAGACTCGACCCGGCAAGGTGCCGGCTCGGGAGAGATCCCCTTCCTGAAGGCCGGCAGCGTGCCCGGGGTTCCGTGGTTGGCGCTGGATGATCTCGATATCACGGCCGACCTGGTCATTCTGGGCCCCGGATGGGAAATGAGAGACGCCCGCCTTGCCGGCCGCGTCGATACCCGGCCGGGCCGGCCGGCATCCGTAGTGGTGGATCACGCTTCCATGCAGTTCCAGGGTGCGGGGGAAGATACGGTGGCGTCACGGCCCCTTGAAGCCGGGGTGGGGCACCTGGGGCTCGGGGTCGCCCTGGATTTCACGACCACCGCTGACGGAACCCTGTCCCTGGTGTCGGCCGAACTGGACAGCCTGAACCTGGATTTTGTGTCCCATGATTTTTCCCAACTGGGCGGAGAAGATACGGGGACCGAACCGGTGAACCTGTGGGCCACCGGTCGTGTCGCCCATGGGGCCGGGGGCTACGACGGCCGCCTGCATTGCGACTTTGTCCTGCCGGGATCACGGTTTTTCCGCACCCGATTGCCCGAGGATTTTCCTCACGATGAGTTCGGCAGGGTTACCGGAAGCCTGACCCTCGAGGGCGAATTGGCCGACCCGGAAGCGCGGCTCTCATGGCGCCTGGATCTGGGCTCGAATACCTGGCTTGAAAAAGGCGTGATCGCGGGAGAGGCGTGGGCCGATGTGGGCACCCTGGGGTCGGGTGGTCTGACCGGGGTGTCGGCGCGTCTGGACACGCTGGACCTCGCGATCCCGGGGATCACGGCGTTCGGATCGGGCCATTGGAGCGAAGGCGACGGGGCACTCGAGTTGAATCTCGCGGTGGAGGACCTGCAGCTTCCCGGGCTGGTCGTGGCCAGGCTCAATCCGGGTCTCCGTGACCTGCTGGTGGATACCAAGCGAATGAAACTGGAGGCGGAGGCCGGTGTCCGGCTGACGGGGAAAAAGTATTCCGGCCAGGTCCATTGCCGTTTCGACCTGCCGGGGTCCGCCACTTTCCGCAAGCGGCTCCCGGATGACTTCCCCCACGAACGTTTCGATGCCCTTGTCGGGGAAGTTTCCGTGGCCGGTGAATATGCCGCGCCCCGGGTCAGCGGTTCGGTGAATCTGGACCTCGGCGCGAACACCTGGTTGGACCAGTGTTTGGTTGCCGGCGAGGTGGACGCTGATTTGGACCAGCTGGAGGCTGGGGACTTCCGGTCGGTGATCGCCCGCATCGACACCCTGGCTTTCTCCATGGGGGGACTCAGCGCCGAGGGGTCGGGAGACTGGGAAAGAGGCGCCGGCGATCTGGGCCTGGCCCTGAAGGCCATGGATATCCGAATTCCGGACATGGTTCTCGACCTGCTTGATCCGGGTTTGAAAGCCGACTGGGCCGACACCGATCGGGTGAGTTTGGAGACCACGGCGGACCTCCACTCGGACGGATCAAAATTCGGAGGAAAGTTGGACTGCCGTTTCGACCTTCCCGGTTCGGACCATTTCAGGCCCTGGTTGCCGGCGGATTTCCCCCACGAGGAATTCAAGGCCCTGGTCGGAGACATATCCCTGGACGGGTCTTACGAGGCGCCCCTGGCCAAGGGGGAATTCCGCCTGGACCTGAGTCGGAACCCCTGGGCGGATCAGGGTCTGGTCGTGGGCTCGGCAACGGCCGATGTCCTGGCCCTCAAGCAGGCTGATATCCGGGACCTGGTGGCTAATATCGAAACCCTGGAATTCGCGGGACTCGGGCTGAAGGTCTCGGCCGCCGGTTCCCTGGAGCCCGGAATCGTGGACCTGAAACTGGATGGCGAATTGACCGATGGCACCCTGCCGCTTCTTTTTCTCGATCCCCGGTATTCCGATGCGGACATGAATCTCAAACTGAAGGCGACCATCGGCGGTTCACTGGAAGACCCGGTGGTTGATGCCCGGATCGGCGGCCGCTTCCTGGAACAGGCTGTCGAGGTGCCCGATTTCGATTTCCAGGTCAAGGGCAGCCGGCAACAGGTCGCGGTCCGCCTTCACGCCGGCGGCGGCCTCCGGTACCGAACCACCTATCTCGATTCCCTCGAGGTGGAGGTCGGCGGGGAACTGGCGGCGATGGACACCCTGCTGGTGAACTACGGTTTGGCGGTCTGGAGCCCCACGGGCAGCCTGTTGGTGGGCGGATCCGCCCGAGGCGATTCCCTGCGCGAAATCACCGTCGACTCCCTGCTGGTCCACGGATTCGGGGAGGACCTGGAAATCAGGCAGCCGGTGTCCCTGACCCTGGGTCCGGGTCCGGGGGAATTCCGGCTGACCCACCTGGAAATGTCAGGTAATCCGGGATCGATCACCGCCGAAGGATTCAATAATGAACAGGGCGTGGCCCTCAAGGGGAACCTGGAAATACTGCTGAAGGAGAACCTCCTGCAGTTGGTGGCCCCGTCGCCATTGTGGTCCCAAAGGGGTGGGGTGGACCTGAAACTGGAGGCCTCGGCCGACCTCGAAGGGACGGGGAAGGATCCTGCCATGGTCGGCCGGATCCGCGCGTCGCTCTTGCCCCATCGCCGGGAACCGCCTTTCGGCGTGGAACTGGAGTTCACGTCAAGGGGGGGCGAGCAGGCGGGTCTGAAGGCGGATTTCTCCCTGACTTCGGCGGATTCCACCATCCTGGGGGCCAACCTCGACTGGCCCGGCCAGCCGGACCCCAAAAGCGGGTTCTGGGCTCCCGATCCGGAACAGGACCTGGTGCTGACGGTGCCTACGCAGCAACTGGATCTCAAGAAGATCAACCGACGCCTTCCCGACGAAGTCGTCCTGAACGGGAAGTTCGACCTCGGTGGCCAGGCCCATGTCTTTCCGCCCGGCAAGCAGGAGGCCGAGCCCGATTCCCTGGCGATCATTCCGCTGCGCGGGAGTATCGAGGGTTTCCTGAGTTCGCCCAACCTGAGGATCGACCTGCCCCACCGCTCCTGGCTGGAAACGGTGGTCGACGCGAAGGTGGAGGGTCCCTTGGCCGATCCGTTGGTGAAGGCCAGGGTCGAGGTGCGCAACGGGTTCATCCGCATCCCGGAAATACCCCGCAACCTTCACCCCACCGAAGGGCCGTCCCTGTTGTGGGCTCTCAATGATTCCCACGTGGCGCTGGCCGATACCGTGGACGATAACTCCACCAAGGAGGAGGGGACGAAACCCGTCGTCCTCTTTCGTCCGGTGGACCAGGCCGGGCCCGTCCTGGACCCAACCCAACGGCCGCTGATTCCGAAACTGGATCTGGAACTGGTCCTCACCAATGATCTGCGGATCATCGGTTACGGGGCCGACCTGAAGCTTCTCGGTGGAGTGAAGGTTGCCCGGGGATTCGACAAGGACAACCTGCCGGGCCCGGCGATCACCGGGGATATCCGGGTGCGCGAAGGCAACCTGAAAATAATGAACCGGCTGTTCGTCGTCGAACGGGGGAACATCAAGTTCACCGGCAGTGTCCCGCCAAATCCCCACCTCGACATGATGCTCGAGTCCCAGGTCAACGCCTACCTCGTGCGGATACTGGTTTCCGGCAGGGCGGTCAACCCCATCGTGGAACTGACCAGCGATCCGGATCTGAGCGAGGATGATATCATGGCCGTTCTCCTGTTCGGCCAGCCCATGAACGACCTGGACACCGATCAGCGCGGCCGTGTGGGGGAGGAGAACGATCCCAGCCGGGAACTCCAGAAGAACCTGGCGGGACTGGCCATGGCTTTCGGGACCAAGGGCCTTCAGGATTCGATGAGCGAAACCTTCGGCGTGGACGTGGTCCAGATGGGCTCCGATTCCTCAGGCGGCAGCACCCTGATGGTGGGCAAGTTCATCACGCCGAACATCATGGTCAAATACAACCAGTCGCTGGAAAAGAGCGGCACCTACTTCATGACCCTGGAATACACCCTTTCCCGGTTCTTCAAGGTGATGACGACCTATGGCCAGGGGGATGAGGATTCGGGTGCCCAGTTGCAGTGGTCACGAAGGTATTGAGGCGGATATATAAAAAAACCCGTTCCGGAGTCCGGAACGGGTAATTAGGTGGGGAGGCTGGGCGAATCCGGCGAGATGAAGAGCTGTTGTCTGTCCAGTTGTCGTTCCGAAGCGGTCGATTCGAGATTAGCCCCCCCAAATCGATGTACGACACAATATCAGAAACCATGACCAGATAGCCAGATAAAACTTCATTTTCTGCTGTTTTTTTCTAAATGGTAAATCCTTAACAAGGCCAATCCGCTTTCATTTCAGGGTGTTATCCAGGCATTGCAGGACGGTTATGCTGTGTCCGGCCACCGGCAGCCGTCCCGGTCCGAGAGGTGACGGCGGGGCTGGCGCTGTCTTGTTCGCGGGGGTCGGGGCGGCCGTGTCGATGATTCGGTGCCAGGACAGGCCCGCGGGTGCCGGCGGGGCTTCAAAGGTAAGATCCCCGCTGCCGGCATTGAGCATGACGTGCACGTTCCGACCGCTTGCCGGCTGTTCGAGGGTGAAGGCAAGGGCGTGGGAACCGGGAGTCCAGTCCGGGCGTCCAGCCTGGGTCCCGTGCCAGGAGATGTCCCCGGTGGCCGCATTGTCGGTCGCCTTCCAGTATCGGTTCTCCTGCAGGATCTCGAGGCCCGCGGAAAACCGGATCAGGTTGCGGGTGAATTCCACCAGCGCGGCATTGTCCCGGGCCCGGTCCCAGTTGAACCAATTCAGGTCATTGTCCTGGCACCAGGGGTTGTTGTTCCCCAGGCGGGTGTGGCCGGTCTCGTCACCCATCCACAACATCGGCGTGCCGTGGGAAAGCATCAGCAGGGTCAGGAAATTCCGGACCTGCCGGTTGCGCAATTTGTTGACCACAGGGTCGTCGGTGGGACCTTCGATCCCGCAGTTCCAGCTCAGGTTGTGGTCGGAACCATCCCTGTTCTGTTCGCCGTTGGCTTCGTTGTGCTTTTGGCTGTAGGTCACCAGGTCCTGCAGGGAGAACCCGTCATGGCAGGTCACGAAGTTGATACTGCCGAAGGGATTGTTCCGCTGGGGACCGAAAATGTCCGGGCTGCCCACGAGGCGCGCCATGAGGTTTTCGATCGTGGCGTCGTCCCCGCGAAGGAAGGCGCGCGCCGTGTCCCGGAAAGGGCCGTTCCACACGTCGAAACGTTCGGCGGGAAAGGCATCCACGAGGTTCAGGCCGTCGGCGTCCCAGGGTTCGGCGATCAGCCGGGCACCGGCCAAGGCGGGGTCCGATTCTATTTCCCACAGCACCGGCGGGTTGTCCATGGGTTTGCCGTCTTCGCCCCGGGCCATGGCCGCGGCAATGTCGAAGCGGAAGCCGTCGACATGCATCTCGCGCACCCAGTGGCGCAAGGAGTCCAGGATCATCCGCCGGACGATGGAATGGTTGGCATTGATGGTGTTCCCGCACCCGGTGAAGTCCTGGTACTGGGACCGGTCCTTCTTCAGGATGTAATAGGCGGAATTCTCGAAACCTCGCCAGCTGATGGTCGGGCCGTCGGCCGCGCCTTCGGCGGTGTGGTTGTAGACCACGTCCAGGATGACCCTGATTCCCGCGGCGTGGAGCGCCTTGACCATGTCCCGGAATTCATCGACCGGACCGGTGGGCGATCGATCGGAACTGAAGGGAGCGTGGGGGGCGAACCAGGACACGCTGCTGTAACCCCAGTAGTTGGTCTTGCCGGCCGGGGCGTCCTGGGGGTCGAAATGGTGGACCGGCATGAGTTCGACGGTCGTGACCCCCAATTCCTTGAGGTAGTCGATCTTTTCGATCACCCCGGCATAGGTTCCCCTCAGGTTGTCGTCCAGGCCGCTGGAGGGATGGTCCGTGAAGGCGGCCACGTGCATTTCGTAGATGACCTCGCGTCCGGACGGAGCGGGCAGGGGCCGGTCACCTTCCCAATCGTAGGCGGCCGGGTCGACGACGGCGTTTCGGAGGGCGTGAGCGCAGTTGTCCCCCTTGTTCCGGGCGGCTTGGCGGTCATAGATAGCCTGGCCGACCACGGCCAATCCGTAGGGATCGAGCAGGACCTTGGAACCGTCGAAGCGGTGGCCGTCATTGGGAAGCACCGGGCCCCGGACCCGCCAGGCGTAAACCTGGCCGGGTTCCAGACGGGGAATGAAGACGTGCCAGTAGTAGCTTGTCCGGTTTTCCTTGGGGTCCAGCGTGATGACTCGCTCCGGTGCGGGGTTGTTTTCCCCATCGAAGAGGAGGAGCTGGACCGTTTCGGCATATTTGGAGAAAACGGCGAAATTGACGCCGCCGCTCATGAAGGTGGCGCCCAGGGGCGTCGGGATTCCCGCCTGGGGAACAACGTTTCGGGAGGAAAGCACAGGAACCGCCATTTTGGCTGGAGACTCGGATATCCGGAACTTCCAGAATATGATAATTCCGTTCAACTCGCAGGTCAGCAGTCAATTCGAGCAATTGTCGATAAAGTTTCCCCGCCGGAAAGTCGATAAACAGAAGGTACTCTTGTCTGATGGAACCCATGTCCCCGGGAAGCGAACCATGCTGCTTGAAACGTTGAAAGCCCTGAATCAGGCCGGGACGGAAGCCCTTCGGTCCACCCTGGGGCTCGAAGTGTCGAACCGGGAGGTCTCCCTGGCTCGCGAAGGGCGACGCAGTTTTTCCTCCCTGGTGGCCCTGAGAATCAAGGGATGCCCCCTGCAGCTGGTTCACGTGGGCGGGGATGACCTCCTGCTGGAAAAACTCGCACAAATGCCGCCTGATCCCGGGGGGCAAAAGGGCCTGGATGTCCTGGCCGCCGGTTTCCTGTCCCACCTACTGGAAAAATTCGACGACCGTCATCCCCGGGGAACTCTGGAAGGAACCCAGCCAAGTCCGATCACCCTGCACACGCGCGGATTGCGCACCTTCGAGTTCAAACTGGACACCGGACAGGGGCAGTTGTTGTTGCTGGCCGAAGTTCCTTCCCGGGCTGAAATGGCGATCGCCAAGGGCAGTGAATACCTGACCAGCATGGAGTCGATCTACCTACCCGGAGATTGGCGCCATCACGATCACCTGGTAGACCCCGAAGCCGTGGCGGGGGTCCTGACCTTCCTGCGCAAGACCGAAAGCGATATCTATCTGGAGATCCCGGTCGGGGACGGTATGTCCACCATCAATTCGGGCCTGCTGGTCGAGGCCGGCACGCACGAGGACCGGCCGGTCCTGAAAATCGTCACTGATTTCACCGACCCTTCCCGGGGTGTCCCCACGAACGGCAGCATGGTCGTGGCGAGTGTGGGCGTGGGCGACCGCTCCCTGGGTTTCGAGCTGGTTTATCTGGCTCCGGCGGCCATGGAACTTGACTCGGGAATCGAACTTCCCTGTGCTCTGTTCACGGTGCCCTCCTCGATCGAGGTGGGGCAGCGGCGCCGCACCTTCAGGGTTCCCCTGGCCGAGATGATCAGGGTCGAGGTGGAATCCGTCCTGGGCCAGGGTGAGGTATCGCCCTGGGCCGATCCTGGTTTACCCCCGGAAGTCATCGAAGGCCGGTTGGCGGATCTCAGCTTTTCCGGAGCCCGTATCATATCCGAACATTCCCGGCTGTGTTCCTGTTTCCAGAAGGATGGCCGGGTCCGCTGCCGCCTGTACTTTTCCGACATGGAGGAGCCCCTGCAGGTCATGGGCGTCATTCGCCGCTCCACCGCGGGGCTGGCGGACCGCAACCAGTGGCAGGATGAAATCGGAATCGAATTCCTCGTGTCTCCGGACGGCGACCGGTCCGCCCAGGACTACGTGCGCCAGTTTGTCCTGGAGCTGCAGCGGGCCAAGTTGGCCCAGCGCCTCCAGGTGACCGGCAGCTGATGTCGGGATCCGGTTTGATTGACGATCCCCCCTTCAATGGTTAACCTGAGGAACCCCTGACCATTATGTATCCTGTAGCTCGGCTTTTCCGGGAAAGGCCGTGGAGTTGCCATGATTGATCTGGAGCGCCTGAACGACCACTCCCGCCAGTTTGCCACCCAGCTGTTCCGGAAGTGGCCCGAGTGGCTGCAGCACGCCCGTTTCGATCCTTACGAGGATTTCGAAAAGGAAGCCCTGCTGGTGGAGGTTCCCCGCCCGGTGGACGGGTCCCGCCATGGGCTTTTCATCACCACCAGCGAATGGGAAATCTCGGTGGGATTCGGGGAGAATTTCCACACCCGTTTCGGAACGAGCGGCGAATCCACCAACGGGAATTTCTACGAACAGGCACTCCGGTTCCTGTCCGATTTCGTCGAGGAGAAAGTGGCCGTCGCGATCGCCTACCAGGACAAGGAGTGGCTTGGGTCCTGGAAGATCGACCTCGCCGCCGAATCCCTGGACGAAGTGGAGGTCGGGCCCGGAGAGACGGTCAAGATCCGCTCCTGGCTGGGAACCTACGATCGGGAGCTGCAATCGGACGCCGACTCCTGAAGATTCCTCAGGAGTTGGGTTGAATACCACGGGGATTCCCCTATAATCCCGAGATTGAAACGACTTTGCCGAAGTCGGTTAAGGCGGCCTCATAACCCCGGGAACCGGATCGTCCATGCCGACCTATGAACGCGCACTGCTGATCGTCAATCCCGTGGCCGGGCAAGGACGTGCCCTTCGACTTGGCCAGCAGTTGCGCGAATCCCTCGAACCCCGCGGCGTGGTCTGCTCGGTCCGCGTGACCAGCGGCGAAGGTGACGCCCAGCGCTGGGCCCGCGCCGCCGGCGGGGACGGCGACGGCGGTCCGTTTGACCTGATCGTGGCCATCGGGGGCGATGGAACCGTCAGTGAAATCGTTTCGGGGCAGGCCACGACCGACCAGAAGGTGCCCATCGCCATCGTTCCGGTGGGAACGGCCAACGTGGTGGCCATCGCCCTGTCGCTGCCCTGGTTTCCCGGCATGGCCGCCGGAAACATCCAGGGCGGTCGGATCGTGAACTTCGATGTGGGGTACCTTCCCGAACTGGACCGCCATTTCCTGCTGATGGCCGCCATCGGGTATCCCGCCCGCGTGATCCAGGATTCTCCCCGGCGCCTGAAGAACCTGTTCGGAATATTCACCTACCTGGCCGCCGGCCTGCGCAATGCCCTGAACCTGGGTGAAACGGATATCTTCATCGAGGATGAAAACGAAACCCTCCACCGGTTCGAGGGCAACACGGTCCTGCTTTCCAATATCGGCAAGATCGGGGACATCAATCTCAAGGTGACGCCCGACACCAGCGCCCACGACGGCCTCTTCGACCTGACGGTTATTTCGAGCCGGTCGCTTTGGGATCTTATCGCCGTCCTGTTCCGGATGCTGACCTGGCGCTATCGGTCCACGCCCCGACTCCATCACTTCCAGGCCCGCAAGGTCGTGATCGCCACCGACCCGCCCATGCCGGTGCAGATCGACGGCGAGGACATGGGCTCCACCCCCCTGGTCGCGGAGATCATTCCCGGGGGCGTGCACCTGATCGTGGGCGCCCGCTATCGGGAACGGTCGGACCAGGGCGGTTTCCTCGACGAGTTCAACCTTCCCCAGATGTGGCCGCGCAAACGGGATTGAGCGCCGACCCCGGTTTGCCACGAACCCGGATTTCCAGTATAATGATGACAGCTGACGGGCTTTTTAAGGTGTGCAACAGCTTATAAAATTGTTTTTTGAGAAACCGCGCACTAAAACAGCCCCGATCAGCACTGGGAGGGCTGGCTCAAGGCTCTCCCTTTTATTTTATTGCCGATAATTTGCCCAATTTCAACTGTTGACTATCCTATGGCGGCCCCCGACCGCCTTTTCTTGTGCCAAGGATACGCGAATGCAAATCAGAAATGTTGCCATCATTGCCCATGTCGATCACGGGAAAACGACCCTCGTGGACCAGATCCTTCGCCAGTGCCACGTGTGGCGCACCGGCCAGGAGGTCCAGGAGCGGATCATGGACTCCAACGACCTGGAACGTGAGCGCGGCATCACGATCACGTCCAAGAACTTTTCCGTCACCTACGAGAATACGCGCATCAACCTGATCGACACCCCGGGCCACGCTGATTTCGGGGGAGAGGTCGAGCGGGTCCTGAAGATGGCCGACGGGGTGCTGCTGCTGGTCGACGCCTTCGAGGGGCCGATGCCCCAGACCCGGTTCGTGCTCCAGAAGGCCATGAAACTGAATCTCAAGCCGGTGGTCGTCATCAACAAGGTGGACCGGCACAACGCCAGGCCCAACGAGGTGCTGGACGAGATCTTCAACCTCTTTCTGGAACTGGAAGCCTCCGACGAGCAGCTTGATTTCCGCGGGGTCTACGCCGCGGGCCGTGACGGCTGGGCGATCGGGGAACTGGAAGATCCCCGGGAGAACCTGTTTCCCCTGCTGGACATGATCATCGCCCACGTTCCCGGACCCGAGGTGAAGGAGGGCCCTACCCAGATGCTCATCGCCGCCATGGATCACAGCGACTACGTGGGCCGCATCGGCGTGGGGCGTGTCGTCCGCGGCACTCTCAAGGCCAAACAGCCGGTGGTCCTGTGCAAACGGGACGGCCGCGTGGTCAAGACCCTGGCGCGGCAGCTGTTCGTGTTCGACAACCTGGGGCGAACCGAGGTCACGGAGGTCCAGTGCGGGGACATCTGCGCGGTGGTCGGCCTGGACGGGGTCGACATCGGCGACACCCTGGCCGATGTCGAGCATCCCGAACCCCTTCAGATCATCGAGATCGACGACCCCACGCTGTCCATGAACTTCCGACCCAACGACAGCCCCGGCTATGGCCAGGAGGGCAAGTACGTGACCAGCCGCCAGGTCCGTGATCGTCTGTTCCGGGAGGCGGAGCGCGATGTGGCGCTGCGGGTGGAAGACGCCCAGGACGGCTTCAAGGTGTCCGGGCGGGGCATCCTGCATCTTTCCATCCTGATGGAGAACATGCGGCGCGAGGGCTTCGAGTTCATGGTCGGCCAGCCCCAGGTGATCTTCAAGGAGATCGGCGGGAAGAAGGCCGAACCCGTGGAGGTCCTCTCGGTGGATGTCCCGAATGAACTGTCGGGTACGGTCATCGAATACGCGGCGACCCGCAAGGGCGACCTGGTCAAGATGGAGCAGAAGGAGGAGCGGACCTACATCGAGTTCCACATCCCCAGCCGCGGCCTGATCGGATTCCGCAGCAAGATGCTGCGCGCCACCGCGGGCCAGATCGTGATGCACCACCGCTATCACCAGTACGAATATTTCAAGGGGTCCATTCCCGAGCGTATCAACGGCAGCATCATCTCCATGCATCCGGGAAAGGCCGTGGCCTTCGCCCTGGACGCCCTGCAGGACCGCGGCGTGTTTTTCATCGAGCCGGGGGACAACCTCTACACCGGGCAGATCATCGGGGAATACACCAAAGACGATGACCTGGTGGTCAATGCCCAGAAGGCCAAGCAGCTTTCCAATATGCGGGCCTCGGGCAGCGACCGTAAGATGAGGGTGGCTCCGGCCATCAAGATGAGCCTGGAGGAGGCCCTGGAGTACCTCAACCGCGACGAGTTCGTGGAGGTGACGCCGAAGTCCATCCGGCTGCGCAAGTACCACCTCGATGAAAACGAACGCAAGAAGGCCGCCAAGCGGGCCAAGCTGAACGACTAGGGGAGGGTGACATGGTAATTCTCGAGTTTTCCCTTTATCCCACGGACAAGGGGGAGAGCGTCAGCGATTACGTGAAGCGCAACCTGGAGATCATCGACGACAGCGGCCTGCCCTACAAGCTGGGGCCCATGGGAACCTGCCTGGAGGGCGAATACGACGAGGTCATGGCCGTGGTCAAAAAGTGTTTTGACCGGATGTCCGCCGATTGCGGGCGCGTGGCCTGCCAGATAAAGATCGATTACCGGAAAGGACCATCCGGGCGCCTGGACCAGAAGGTCCGGACCCTGGTCGAGAAGACCGGCCGGGACCTGCGGACGTAGGTCCCATGAGAGTCGACCTGCATCCTCCGTCATGGGCCACCCACCTGTTGAGCGATCTGACCGACTGGCAGCGCGCCCCCCTGCCCGTGGGGGAGGTCGCGCCCTTCGAAATCCCCGACGACGCCTATTTCGAATATGCCTGGCAGGATGACGCCGGCGCGCGTCGGCCTGATCCCGACAATCCCAATCCGCGGCTGAATCCCTGGTGGGACTTCGCCTCGAACCTCACCGGTCCCGATTACCGGCCCGACCCGTGGGTGGCGCCGGATGACAGCCGTCCCCTGGGCCGGGTCCTGCGGATGAAGGTCGTCTCGGAAATCCTCGGACAGACCCGGCACCTGCTTGTCTATTCCCCGGCCGGCATGGCCGAGGCTTCCCTGCCCCTCATCCTTTTCCAGGACGGCAAGGCCTTCTTCGGCTGGGGCCGGGTGCCGCAGGTCCTGGATCGACTCCTGGAAAACCACCGGTGCGGTCCCGCCCACCTGGTTTTTGTCCCGCCGAATCAGCGGACTTCCGAGTACGCCTTCAACCCGCGCTACCGGAAATTCCTGTTGGAAGAGCTTTTGCCGGCGGTGGAAGAGCGGATCCATTGCGACGGCAGGCGGGTCGCCTGGGGCGCCAGCCTGGGAGGATTGCTCAGTTCCCAGTTGGCCTGGGAGCGCCCGGATCTGTTCCAGAAAGTCGTGGCCCAGTCGGGGGCCTTCCTGTTTTCCCCGGATATGGACAGGAAAAACCCTTTTGCCGGCAATGAGTGGTTGACCTCCCGAGTTTTGACCGAAGTCCCTCCTCCCTTGAAATGGCACCTCGACTGCGGAACCCTCGAATGGTTGCTGGCCAGCAACCAACGCCTGGCCGCGGCGCTGGCCGCCAGGGGGGCGGAGGTGGAATTGATCACCAGGTCAGCCGGGCACAACTGGATAAATTGGCGCAACGGATTGGGACAGGGACTCATGTTCGCCCTCGATATCGCGGACTGACCCGGTATTCGCCGCACACCGAACTTGAAAATTCAATTGCGAAATTGCATATTTAGGCCATGAGTCGGGCACGAAGCCGGACGGCTTCATGGGGATGTATCACCTCCAGCAAAGGGTTCAGGACATGCGATTTCTCTCTTCGATCCTGGTTTCCGCTCTTCTTCTGATTCTCGCCGGGTTTGCCGTGGCCGACGATGGTGCCACACCCGCGGGCAAGGTGTACGGTGAAGGTGTTTCGGCGCCCGACACCGTGCTGGTCAGCGACCTGCTCGCCACTCCCGATGCCTACATCGGCAAGACGGTCAGGGTCCAGGGCCTCGCCGTCGGAGTTTGCGAGCATCGGGGCTGCTGGATCAACATCGCCGGTGACCAGGAAGGCGAAACCGTGCGGGTCAAGGTGAAGGACGGCGTCATCGTATTCCCGGTGGAAATCCTGGGGGACATGGTGGTGGCCGAGGGCGTGTGGACGGCCAATGAGCTGTCGATGGAGCAGACCAAGCAGGTGTGCGCGGCCCAGGCCCGCGACGAGGGCAAGGAATTCGACGAGGGCGAAGTGACATCCTGCATGACCCTTTACCAGATCAGTGGCACAGGCGCCGTCGTGGCTTCCCATTGAGATGGCGATGGCAACTTTCCGGAAGTGGTGCCGTACCTTCCATAGGGAACTCGGTTTCCTGGCGGTCGGCCTGACACTCGTCTACGCAATCAGCGGCATCGCCGTCAACCACGCCCACCACTGGGACGCCAACTACGCGCGGACCAGGGAGGAATTCACGATCGAGCCTCCGGGTACCGGACCCACGGCGGAGATCGAGCCGGTGGTCATGGAACGCCTGGCCGTCACCGGGCCCGTCAAGAACACCTGGCGGGCCAGCGAAACCGAGTTCAAGGTCTTCCTCGAAGGCGGCGGCTACGATGTGGACCTTGCCACCGGCCAGGTTGTGCGCCATGGTTTCGCCAAGCGTCCGGTACTTTTTGACCTGAATTTCATGCACTTGAATTCCGGCAAGGCGCCCTGGACGGGCATCGCCGACGTGTATGGGGGCATGCTGATCGTGATGGCGCTCACGGGGATCTTCCTGGTGCGCGGCCGCAGGGGTTTGAAGGGTCGCGGGGGAATGATGATGGTTTTGGGATTCCTACTGCCCATCGTTTACGCGGTGATTTCGAGAGGTTGACGCTGAAATGGATTTCAAACCAGGAATGTCCCCGAGGTCGTCCCTGCTCCTCATCGGAGCCGCCGCCCTGGGCCTGGCTCTGGTCCTTGCCGGCTGTCGGGAAGGCGGAGTGGAAGGGGCCTCGAAGGAATGGCCCGCGGTGGGCGATTCCCTCTGGCCCCTGGGTGACGGCAGTTCCTGGTTCAACTCGATGGAGGCGGGGGCCGGCCCCTGGCCCGAAAGCAGGATCCTCGCTGAAGTTCCCGGAATCCCGCCGGTGGGAAGCCAGGGGGAACCGGTCTTTAAGTGGTGCCCCGGGGAAACCCTTCAGGACCCGCACCCGGATGGGACCTAGATCCCCCAACCTTTCCTGAATCCTTGACCTGGACGGCCGTGATCCCGGGCGGCGAATAGCCGGGGTGCGGCTTGACTACCATGTCCCTGCCACCTAGCTTATGCGGACTGGATTTCGCAATTTTGTTCACTCCTAATTGCGTGAAAATGCTGATTCTACCACTATCGGGCCGCCTTCGGCAGGTGACATCATGAGCGTGACCATCGGCATCCGCAGGGAAGACAAGAACAAGTGGGAACGCCGGGTCCCGCTGGTTCCCGCCGACCTGATCGAGCTCGTCCGGAACCCCCATCTCAATTTCACGATTCAGCCCTCTCCGATTCGCGTCTTCACCGAGGATGAATACCGTCAGGCCGGGGTGACGATCGATGAAAGCCTGGACGCCGCCGACATCGTCCTTGCGGTCAAGGAGATCCCCATCGGGATGCTGAAGGAGAAGAAGGTCTACCTGTTCTTTTCCCACACCGTCAAGGGCCAGGACTACAACATGCCCATGCTTCAGCACCTGCTGGATGTGGGGGCGACCCTGATCGATTACGAACGCATCGCCGACGAGCAGAACCGCCGTCTTATATTTTTCAGTATCCATGCCGGCTACGCGGGCATGATCGAGACCTTGGTCTGCCTGGCCCAGAGGATGAAATTCAACGGCATCGAAACGCCCCTTCTCGAGCTCAAGCACGCCTACGAATACGGCAGCCT
>Ga0210065_1000230_pt1 | contig 15871 bp, 14 predicted proteins | sample Muzzi_PWB_D1_FD_185533 | JGI IMG/M metagenome (GOLD analysis project Ga0210065, IMG submission 185533) | Wetland microbial communities from San Francisco Bay, California, USA, that impact long-term carbon sequestration - Muzzi_PWB_D1 (SPAdes) | ecosystem: Environmental > Aquatic > Marine >... | reverse complement strand
CAAACATCCGGCTGGAAGCACCCACCCAAACCTGGGAAGCCCTCAGCTGTTCCAGGGTCAGTTTCTGACCATCAACCTCGAACAGTACCGGCTGATCCATATCGAACTGATGCCAGAGACGACCCTCGTGTCGCAACCAGAGAATATATTCGTCGACTGTTTCACTTCCATCAAATCGTAGTGCACTCATACCGACTACCAGCGAATCCGTATCTCCGAAGGATCCCTCAATCACTTCCAGAGAGTTCACCTTCTTTTCGCTGATTTCGATACTGTCGAACGAAACACCCCGAACCGGGTCACGAATTTCCGTACGCGGTAGAGAGTTGGCCAATGCCACGCCGAAAATCGAGGTGGCAAACAATGCCGTTACGGTTAATACGACTAGCTTGTGGTTCATTTCAATCTCCATGGTTTTGACAAATAGATCGTTGCAACTGCCCGGCTACGCCTGGCAACCCGAGGCGCGGTCTTTGAGCTAAACAGGGGTGTCATCGGCGTTTGGATTGATAGCTAGCCCTCTTCACCACCGAAAAAGCCCAGCAGATGCAACAGGCTCGAAAACAGGTTGAAGACGGCAACAAACAGGGTCACTGTGGCCATGATGTAGTTGGTCTCACCGCCGTTGATGATGTTCTGTGTCTCATAGACGATGAGACCGCACATCAACATGACGAACAGCCCCGACACCGCAAGCCCCAGGGCTGGCATATCAAAGAAGATCGAAACCAGGCCGCACACAAAAGCAGTGAGGATTCCCACGAACAAAAAGGTTCCGAACTTCAGCATATTCACTGCTTGGGTTAGCCGTGCATAGGCCGAAAGCGCAAAAAAAGCTGCACCCGTGATAGCCATGGCCGTGGCGACCAATGCGGGGCCGTTAGCCAGTGCAAGGTATGCATTGATTAGCGGACCAAGCGTGTAACCCATGAACCCGGTGAGGGCAAAAACCGAAACCAGGCCCCAGTGGCTATTTCGCAACCGCGTGGTTAGAAATAACAGGCCGAAATAGCCGGCCAGGGTCAGCAGCAGGCCCGGGTGCGGCAGGCCGATTGCCGCACTTGCCAGGGCGATCACACCACTGAACAGCAAGGTCAGCCCAAGCAGCCAGTAGGTGTTGCGCAAGACTGCATTGCGTGCGGGAAGGTTGATTTCAGCACCCCGCGTCGATGCTGCAGCCGGGGGCTGCGGTCTAACCGTGATTTGATTCATCATTTCAAAGTGCTCCTGTATTCACTGGAGACATAAGATAACCGTTTTAATAATGCGAAATGATCGATCTTTAAATATGAATAATCAGTATTTATCGATGTATTGAAGTGTCTCTGTATCGAGACTCAGCTGATACCGAATGCGTGCGAATGTTAAGGGGAACCAGTACTGCTGCCTGTATAAGCCTGTTGAAAATATCTGGCAATCATTAACCAAACCACCGGTAGAAAAACACCATAGCCCAGCACTGAAATAAACTGAAGCCGCATATCACCTGTAGCAGGCCCAAGAGTACCAGCAATACAAAGCACGCCGGTGATAATTAAAGTAATTCGAATTTTGCGATTGAGCCCATCTCCTTCAAATACGGGAACTGAAAATAGTAATGAAAGCCCCAGGAAAACATCCCAGGCAAGTAGCTCAACAGCGTAGATTGCAGATGGCCAGACAATACCTTCCATTCCTGTCTGACGTAGTGCTGTCAGACCGATAAAATGTACTGTGGTAGTTAATCCTGCAACTAGAACCATAAAAGCTAGCGCTATCGCACTGTAAACTTTGCTTTCCGGGGGAGCTTTGTAATGAATGGCGCTCATCAAAATCACAAGCAGAAAGGCCGCGACCAGGGTAAGTATTTCCATGATGGCTAAAATCGGATCCACAATAGGATTTGAAAAGTCGGCAGTGTACATGCCGATAATCACGGTAATCGCGTAGATGATTCCAACTACAAATAACCCGAATGCAGTCCACATACCGAGTTGGTTCATCGATTTATCTCTGACTTCCTAATATTTGAAGAATCCGGCGCGCATGCAGACGTGTCGGCACAAATTCGCCACCGCACTTTCCCGCGTCCAGTTGATTGATTTGTTATGCTTTCTTGCCCGCATTTGGTTCCTCAATACCAGCGATATCTACAAGGTTCCATGGCATGTTTTTTTGTCGATAAATGCGTTTATTCAGTTTTGGATAATCAGCCACATCATGGTCCAGGCGCTGACCAACTACAATGCACCTTAATATTGAATTACCGTTATTATGAAGGGCATGGCCTTTGCCACCTGCTCGATACCCGATGAAATCGCCTGACTTCACCGGGTATTTTTCGTCTCCTATGAGTGCTTCGCCCGTGCCTTCAAGAATATAAATACATTCATCTTCATGATAGTGCTTATGAAACTCAGTAGATTCATTGCCGGGCTGAATTTCAATGATGTGAAATCCAAGTCCACTCAAACCGGTGAGATCACCGAGCGACTTGTTAATTCTTTTTGCGTTTTCATTCAGAAAATGAGTTTTGGATATACCGTCAAATTGCTCAATTTCTTCTCTTGTTACCAGGTATTTATCCATTGCTTTCTCCCGAGGCATAACGTTTGCGTTAAGCGGAGCAGCAGATCTGTGCCCCTTTAATTGGTGCGCATTTCCCGCCATGCCAGCAGGTTCTGTCGATACACGCTCATTACATCCTCAATACGCGGATCGCCCCATACGGCCAGCCACTCCGGTTCGGTGCTGATTTCCTCGGGCAATTTTGCGCCACCGGGCGCGCTAATCAAAACGTTGGTCGGGAACCAATCGCTTTCATCCAGGGCCAGCTTTTGCAATTCTATCGCCTTGTTGATGTTCGCCACCTCGAGGTAAAGTGACGCTAACAACGATGGATCGTAAACCCCAACAGGGTGTTTGCCACTTTTAATGTCGCGTACCAGGTCGTCGAGCATTGCTTCCGCTTGCTCAAGATGACCTGAAGCGGCGAGCAAAATCACCCGGTAGCCCTCACAAAACTGCTCGGTTTGCCCGGTTAACGCACAGTATTCTTCCAGCGCGACTCCGGCCTGTTCTAAACGACCGGCGCGCGCGTTCGCAAATACCAGGCGTTCGAGGCCAAATTGCGTGGCACCCAGCGTGAGCGACTGCTCAGCCATGGTAACTGCCTCATCGAAGCGGCCTTGTGTGACCAGAACGTCCGCCAGGTTCATCGGGTGTACAAAGGTCAGCGGATCGAGTGCCATCGCCATGCGCTTGAGGCGCTCGCTCTCACCCAGCGCGCCGTACTGCATGTGGAAGTCACCATCCATGTTGATCACGTCCACGTTGCCTGGCGCCAGTGTTTGTGCGTGGTCCAGATCGGTCCTGGCCGACGTAGGGTCGCGACTGAAGGACGCGACAATGCCTCGCACCATGAATGCTTCGGCGTTGTTAGGATCAAGCAGCAGTGCCTGTTCTGCGGAATCGCGGGCAATAGCGAGTGTGTTACCTGCCGGAGCGCCCCACAGGGGCCGCAGCAGGTAGGCGAATGCGCGCCCGGAATAGGCCGAGCTGTATTGCGGGTCCCTGGCAATTGCCCGGTCGAAAGCAGCAATCGCCTTGTCCAGGTTGTCGAGCCGTCGCTTTGCGACCAAAGACCGGCCCTGGAGATAGTCATCATAGGCAGCCGGACTGATTTTCTGGATCGGCGGTGAGGCGAGTGCCCTGACGCCGAGTGCGGTTTGTAATGCGTTGGCGATCGCACTGGCAATTTCGTCCTGCACTTTCAGTACGTCAGAGGCATCACGGTCATAGGTTTGAGACCACATGTGAAAACCCGTACGGCTGTCGATCAGTTGCGCGGTAATGCGCAATGTTGTGCCGCCCTTGCGCACGCTGCCTTCCAGTATATGTGCAACATTGAGTCGTTTGCCGATGTCACCGATATCCAGGTTCTGGCCCTTGAACTGGAATGCCGAGGTGCGCGCCGCTACTTTTAAGTCCGGAAATTGCGCCAGGCGGTTTAGCAGTTCCTCGGAAATGCCGTCGGAAAAATACTCCTGCTCCGGATCGGTACTCATATTGACGAACGGCAGCACAGCGATCGATTTTTCGGGGTTAGCGGATGCCTCCGGAGGGTAAGACGGTTCACTCTCCACCTCCGTGATAGTTCCGTCAGGCGTAATGTCATCGCCTTTGGAGAGAATAAACTTGTCGTAGGCAAAATAGCCAAGCGCGAGTGCCATGATCACCAGGATCAGGTTATTGAGTTTCTTACTGGTCTGCGGTGTGATCGATTCGGAGCGCTCGACCTCGCTTTCGCGTTTCAGCCCCTGCGGAGTCATTTCGAAGGCCCACGCAAAAAATAATGCGAGCAGAAAGCCAATGCCCAGCAACAGCAGGATGACACGGAACACCCAGCCCGGCGCGGCAATATTGTTCAGAATGACGTCTGCCACCTGCAGTACCAGCCAGGCGACGACGATGTACGCAATTCCTACCTTGAATACATTACGGCGTTTGAGTTCGTTGAAAAGTGACAAGGGCGGTCTTCTTCGTGTCCGTTATTGGTGCTAAGCATAGATGTTTAACTCAAAGATGACTACCTTGAATCCAATGCTGCTCAGCTTGCCATAGGTCGTACCGCGACATCTTGAGGATCGACATCCCAACGATCACATAACTTCGCAACAATTCCTTCGTAATACTCGCCAGACTTCGCACCCGCACTGGCTGGAATCACGGCTTTGTATTCCTGTTGCAGACGTGCTTGCTCTTCCGGTGGCAGGATTTGGTCTGCCATGTTGAAGAGGATGTTATTTTCCTTATGGATGTGCTGGGTCAACAGCTCAGCATACGCCAGTGTGAACCTCAGAACCAATTGGAGCGCCGAATTATCACCATTGGTCGCTGCTTCGAGGTTTTTGTCAATTTGTCGTACATAGGTGCGGCCTAATTCATGCTCGCTCAACATCACGGCGATTGGGCCTCCTCTATGTGGCATACCAGCAGCTTCCAGTGCCGGAAATAGAAGACCCTCCTCCTTCGCGTGGTGCAAGGCATCGGCATAATTTTGGATAAAATCAAGGCCCGCACGAAAGGTATCAGCGTCTAGCCTGTCAACATTTTCGGCGTCTTTACAAGCTGAAACGAGACAGGCAATCATGGCAAGAATATGGTCGTGTTCGGATCGCAGGGCTGTTGTTGCTGTCATTCTGACTCTCCTTAAATGCTAGCTTGGCATTGTGCAGCTATTTATAGCTTACCATTGCAGACATTGCATCTTCTTACGGCCGTTTGCTGCTATATGTGTCGGTGAAAATTGGGCTAAATCAATAGCCGCTTATTAACCGGAAGCGGTTGTAGGATAAGGACAAATTTCAGTAATGTGGGGGACTGCAAACGGCCAAAAGCGGACAAAAGTTTGTGTTTTCGTCATGCCTCCTTGATTAATCCCAACCTTTCATTTTCCCTTTGGAAAATGCCGCGAATTACAGCTCCGTCAGACGGCTCTTCTTCAAGAGTTTCTGGATTCCACTGACTTCGTGTCGTATCAAAGAAATCGCCGCCATAGATGTGGATACCCCCAGCGAATCGTTGCAACGGGTTGGTAACCGAATGCAGTGCATCTTCAGGTAGCATTGCCGTGTCTCTTACAAAGAGGGCATCTGCACCAGTTGCCCTGATTCCATCAGGTGTCCTTTTCCAAAAAATATTGTCTTCACGCCCTGTGTAGATTCCGATGTTGGCCCACATCAAGTGATCATGAGGCATAAGGTTCATTTGAGGAGTCCAAACGGCTGCGAAAATCGTTAGTGTTGGGGAACTCAGAAGTACATTGAGTCCGGCCCTCTCTGGTTCACCCAGTGCTGCCAAGACTTTGTCGGGTGTCGAGACCGCTCTGGCAAGTACTTCATTGACAGCGATTTGAGCATCCGCCTCTTCGTTTGCTGCGATGCAGTCAGCGACAAAACGGTCAAGATCCATTCTCTTGCTCCCTGTTGACGTAGGTTGTTTGGTATTCGCAAAGGCAATAGCTGGCGCAAAAAGTTGAGTGGATGCGGCCACTGCACCAGCAATAATTGCGCGTCGTTGGAAGTTGACCTTGGGGTCTCTTGTATTCGTCATTTAGTACTCTCCGCCAAATTGCCAAGGACCGCTTTGAGTTGCGACCTCAACTGATCGACGCAATACAAGGGTTTGACTAAGCCTAATACAAAGTGTCAGGAATGTCTCCTCCTGGCCGAAACCGCCTATTCAAGGTTACCTGAATTGTCGGTTATCGAATAACTGCTCTACGCCACATAGCTGACGGTCATCCGTTAGTATCGAGTATAGGTACTATCGGCCAGAAGCGGGCAATCGTGTGCTACGATGACGATAGTCGGCAATTGACTGTGATCTCAACCCAAAGCGGACATTCTAATCACATTTTGCCACCTGACACCAAAAGCGATTCGGAGCGACATTCTTGGAAAGCAGGAACATTAGAGAAATTGCCGAATTACTGGGGATTGCGGCAATAGTTGCATCTCTGGTATTCGTTGGCTTGCAGTTGCGTCAGTCAGACCAAATAGCAAGTGCCGAAAGGGAAGCTACTTACGGAATGATGTCAATCGAGTTAGCTGCGTTGATTAGCGACCATGCAGATGTTTGGGTCCGGGGTGATGCTCAGGAGGAGTTGAGCGAGGCCGATGCAGTAGTGTTTGAGCGCTTGGTAGTTGCAGTGAACGACCAAAACTATTCGGCCTATCGACAATTGCAGCAAATGGCCGGCGAAGAAGGCGCCCGCGAATTCTTGCGCGGTTTTTCAATGTACTTGTATCGTCATCCGGGAGCTAGGCAGGTTTGGAGCGAGCGCGAGGCCAACCTCCAACGCGACAGAATTGCTCTGGGCTTAAAAGTCGAATCGATTTATGTCGATACTATTTTGAGCGGCCTCGATGAGTTGGATCGAATTCAACCCTGAACCGAATTTCAGGGATAGTCCAAAGACTGCTACTGGCCGACTGCTGCTATACGCCACCACCAAAGTCGAGGGACTGCTACTGACCACCTAGCTGCCATTCATCGAAAAGTTCATTTTTTGGAAATTTGCGAGCGACCACTTATAACGATAATCACATTCAAGAAACCCAGACGGGGGGGGTGTACCCCGGCACAATAAATTAAGACCCTTCCTACAGGGTAGAGAGGGGACTGCCTACAGACAAAGCTATTCAATCGAAGCAGGCTAGATACACGCCCTGGCAGCTTCCCCCGTCCCCCTGCTGTCAGGGCGTTTTTAGCGGCAGAAAAGAATGGGAAATGGGCAGAGTTTGAGGTGTTTTGCACCCCTCTTGCACCCCGACACTAAAGCTTGGCATTGGCGTATAAGGATAAGTTATTGATTTATATCGCGCGCCCGACAGGATTCGAACCTGTGACCCCCAGATTAGGAATCTGGTGCTCTATCCAACTGAGCTACGGGCGCTTGCAAGAGGGCGTATTTTAGCAAAAAACGTGACCAAGACTCACTGCATATTTCTCAATGTGTTTTGATTGATTTCGCTTTAACGGGCCGCAAAACCCAAAAATGCAGCATGATATTCAATAAAACAAGTAGCGTAACCAATATTCCACACAGGGTAATCATAAAGGTCAGAAAGGTTTTATCCGCTCTTGCCATCGGAATCGACATTGGCACCGAAACAACCTGTGAGCCGATGATTTCTCCAACCTTCCAGCCAAAACCATTTTCCGAACCATAGGTTTCTACCAGCGTCCGTGGGGCATCCTCGGCGGTATCATGGCAACCCAGGCAGGCCGGGTTCGTAATCGTGATCGGTCTGCTCAGATAAAGCTGTCTTCCGGTCGGGGAAACACGCTCGCCGATAAGCTCTTCTTCATCCGCATGATCACGAAACCAGCTGATGATGTCAGCTTCCCAGTCCGTTGCCTTGTTTTCCGGATTGGTGGGATTCAGGGTTGCTTCTCTATAGCTGTATTCGGGATGCTTCTGCTGAAATCGACTTACATATTTTGAGGCCGCATATGCGGGTACTGTTTGCGGAATAAACTTCCTGGTCTGCTGGATCAGCAGCAGTGGTCTGACCTCACTGACGGTATATTCGCGCACGGCAGACGCACTTTCCAACATCATACGTGCGGACTGCAGAACCTCCTGGCGCGCGTTGTTTTGCAACATGGAATGACTGATGAACCCTGCGATAGCCAGACCTGCCAGTGAAACAGACAAAAAGCCCAAATTGAATTTGGTGCGTAAACCCATCCAGATTCTCCCTAAAAATCGTTACGAATGTTTACACGAAAGGAAAGTGTTACAGGAGTATAAGTAGAACATAAGCAATATTGCCAGAATACTTCAACTATCCAGCAGCCATTGAACACTGTTTTTCAGCCAGGTCAGACGTGAAACGTGTCTGGATAACGATCAGGCCGCGGAGTGGAATACGTGTCCCCATGAGTTTTCGGATGCTGCAAACGTGCCGTCCGCTTGCTTGAAAGGAGCCAGATTCCTCTCCAGTTCTGCGCTAAACGAATCGATATTCTCGAGGATGGCTTCGGTTTGAGAGGAGTAGGAAAGCGCGTGCTTTATGACATCATCGATTCCATATCTTGCCATCACCGTGTGGCCGATTGTGCCTTGATAGGAAAATCCGATCGATTGCATTTTTTGCATACCATGAAAATCAGGATTGGATTGCTTTTCTCTTACTTTACGACTGATCTGTTTGTATAAAGGCAGCCACACCGTTTCCTTTCCGAGTCCTGCGCCGCAAACAATGACGAGACCTCCAGGTTTTAATGAACATTCAAGGGTCTGCTTCAGATTGGCAGCGTCCAGGTACTGTATTGCCCGGCCGATGGTGACAAAGTCGACTTTGCTCACGGTTGTCAACGGTGACTGATTCAGGTCCTGCTGCTGAAATGTTGCATTCGGTATTTTTCGGGCGGTCGCGTTTTTCAGCATCGCAGCGGATATATCAATGCCTGTGACCTGCTGCGCATAGCGGGATAAGCCGTATGAAATCTCACCACCACCACAGGCTAAATCCAGTATTTTGGATTGCTGGCCTATATTTAGCGCACGGGCGAGTTTTTCAAAGAATTTATCGGAATACGCGGTTCTTCCCGTGTAATATTCCGCGGCTTTTGCAAAAGTGTCAGGGTTATTCACGATATCGTGGGCCTTTGTTTGAGGCTTTCCTGGTACTCCCGGATGTAGCCTGGAATTTTTCGTGTTTCGGAGTGACCGACCAGCAAAAACAGCAGATCGCCGGGTTTACAGCTGTCAAAAATGCTGAAAATTACATCCCGGCCAAAGGTCAAAACCGTGGTCGCCTGCCTGGGTACACCTTCTTCGATCAGGATCTTCTGCATGAATGGTCCGGTAAACCTGCGTTTTGGTGGTTGGCTTGGCTCATAATCCTTGCAGAAGTAGAAATCGAAGTGACCCGCGACGGCCTGGGCAATTTTTTTGTTGAGATCATCGCTGCGTTTACCCAATCCTGCGAAAGCAATGAGCTTGCGGCCTTGCACACTTTGCAGATCCGCAAAATCGCAGATGTTCTTCATACCGTCCGGGTTGTGTGCAAAATCCATGATGATCCGGAAGGGAAGGTCATCAAATACGTTCATCCGCCCCGGTGTGAATTGCTGCCCCGCGTTGAAAACACCCAGGGCAGACCTGATCGATTCGATATCTATTCCGGCGAAGTAGCATGCTGCAATGGCATGCATCGCGTTGCTGACATTAACCACGGCCGTGCCGTTAAAAGTTGCCGGAATATCGGACACCGGCAGAACCGGCAAACGTTGTCCGGCGTCATACAGAATAATCCAGCGCTGCTCTGCCACGGTTTCCAATACACAATACGATGTGGGTTTGCGGCCGGCGCGTTCCCCCATTTGCTCAGGACTGGATTGCAGGGAGACCAGGCAGGTATTTTTGCTGGTGACAGAGTCGAGCATGGCCAGGCAATGAGCATCGTCGGCGAACAGAACCACCGCGTGGCTGCCTCGTTCCACCAGCGCACGCTTGATAGCGGCCATTTCTTCAACCGTTTCGATTTCCCCGACGGCCAGGTGCTCCTCGGTGACATTCAGACACACGGCCACATCGCAGTGTGGAAACGCAAAACCATGCACGGCGATACCACGGTGATGTGTTTCCAGAACGGCCGCATCCACTTGTTTGCTGGTCAGGACCAGGGCATGACCACTGAAGGTACAATGATCTTCCGCTAAAAGCTGTTGGTGATTAATAAATATGCCATCTGTACAAACGAGGCCGGGCCGATAGCCGCTGTTTTGAAATACATGGCGAATCATCCGGCTGGTGGTGGTTTTGCCATTGGTACCCGTGACTGCGATGGTCGGAATGCGGGCAAGTGTCGGGTCAGGGTAGAGCCAGTCGATCAGATCGGCCGCTGCACCCGCGAGCAAATCTCCGCCCGCCCGGCATTGTTCGAAGAATTTATACAGGTCAGGCCCGAGCTCGAAATCGATTGCCGCCCCTTCGGATTTTGAAAGCGGTTTGCTGATATCCGTCGTTTGACAGGTTAAAACCATCGGTGAAGAACCTGCCTTCTCAAAGACGGCAAGGGTCTGCCCGGTTATTGATTCATGCAGATTTTTGATTAGCTGCCTGCCACCGTCAGCGTTTTCAGAGAGTGCGGTGAGCTTGCCGTTGATAACCAGTATGTGAAAACGCCCCGCATTTTCACTGTCGACCTGCTTCCGCGTTAACACGGGTAGCCCCGCCTGCCGCATTATTGCCGCTCGCTGATCAGGGTTTCTGAGTAGCGCCTTTAAAAAATCGCCCGCACTACTCAAGCAGAAAGTTCCATCCAGGACCCTGTTATTCGCACCGTGACCGAGACTGAGCATTCCATTTGGCCGGACCCGGAAACCGCTGTCATTCCCGGGGTTCAATGGTGCCCGTTCCAGCTGAAAGAACGGGATATTGCGCTGCCGGGCCGCCTCGATAAGCGCTTCGGTTTCAAACGGCAAAACGCGTTGGCGGGCAAATTCTGAGAACTGACGCCAGGCGCTCTGAAGCGAAACCTGGCGGCGGTCAAACAGTTCAACCGCCAGCTTTGCTGCCGCCATGCCGACTTCGGAATCTTCGTGTTCCATCAGTGCGATACAGCGTTTTTTCACGGGATCGGTGATCACTGATGTAAAGCCAACGCGGTGACCGTTTTTGCTCTGGAACAGCAAAGCTGTTTGCGCCAACAGGGATGCATACCAGCTTATCCAGTTCTCCCCCAGCGCTTGGGTGGGGAAGGGCTCGTCTTCATACAGGACCCCGGCTTCAAGCAGTAGATCGCGGATATCGGCAACCTGCAGCGGAAATTCGGCGATCTCCCCGTCACCGAAATTCAGGCGGAATTCAACGACGCGTTTATCCGAGTGACGGTTGGGCCCGAAATACGGGAAAAACAAAATTTCTGGCATGCTTCAATCCGCTATTAAAACGTGCAAGGATGATACCCGATCCTGTGAGTATTTTGAGCAACGCGATTGCTAAGCTCCTCGTGTACACTTATCTAACATCCAGGCAGGTGGTATCCAGGCAGGTGGTTCACCCTTTCCGATTGATCTTTTTTAAACGCAGATGAATGATGGCAGGTCAAATTAATCCCTCGAATGCACAATTTGACGCGGCTTCACTTGATATACAGGAACCGCTTGCCGAAAGCGCAATGCTGGCTAAGCAGTGGTCGGAAACACTGTGTAGTGATTGTGCTTCCTACCATGGTGCCTGGCAGATACTGAGGTTGCTGGGTGTATTGAACTCGATGCGCTCTGATGACGATTTTCTGCTCACTCAACTGGATCGGGCCATCGGCAGTGGTGCCGGCAAAATCCTGGTATCCGGTGCGGCCGATTATGCAATGCAGGCGCGTATTGCGGCGGTGGCAGATAAACACGGTGTCAAACCCCGGATTACCATAGTGGATCTGTGTGAAACCCCGCTGGAATTGAATCGATGGTATGCCGGGCGGACCGGGATGAATGTCGAATTATTCAAGGGCGATATGCTGGAATATCATAACCCGCAACACTTCGACCTGGTCTGCACGCATTCCTTCCTGCCTTTCTTTAGTCCCGATCAGCGCAGCAAGCTGGTGAGCGTCTGGTGGGACTGCCTGGTGCCGGGTGGTGCCGTATTGACGGCTCAAAGAACGCGGCCCGATGATTTTTCCCGGCGGCATGGATTTAGCGAGGCCCAGGCAGAAGCCCTGGGCCAACGTGCTTACAACCTGGCAGAGGAGCATCACGAGCGGCTTGGGATTGATCCCGGCCTGGCCCGGCGCCTTGCTGTTAATTACGCTGCCGGCCGCTCGACCTACGTGCTTCGGGACAGCGAACAATTACGCCGGCTATTTCTACAGCAGGGATTTGAACTGGAACAGTTTGCATTTCCTGACCGGGCACAGATCGAAAAAGACATACCCAGCACACCCACTCAAGCCGGTCACCGCCGGCTACGCATCCTGGCCAGGAAAGCGGTCATTTGACGGCAGTTCACTCAGAACACTGTGTAGCCGTGAAAAAAGCGGTACAAAAGACCTCGATACAGTTCGATATCGAAAGCGATTTCAAACAGGATGAACAAGGCGAGTGTCACGCTGCCGGCGATGGCCAGGGCCAGGGCCGTATCTTTCTTCGATACGATTTTCAACAGCAGGAACATGAAGGCAAGTATGCCGGCATAGTGTCCGGCCAGGACAATCAGGACAAATAACAGAATTGTCCAAATAACGATTTCGAGCGCTTTTCCAAGGTGGGCATCAGCCGCAAAAAACGACCGGATTGATGCTGCCGAAGAAGGCCTCTGTCGCTTGAGTATGCGGGCTCGGTTAAATTGAAGCGCGGTCAAAAGCAACAGCGGCAACAGTATGAAGACCGGTGTTCTCGCCGGCAGGTAATCGTAGTTCATTGCGCCCGCAAAGGCCGCCGCAAAGAGTATTCCCGCGGCGCTGATAAACACCAATTCGAGCGGCTGATCCCTGTCGGCAGACGGTTGCCCTTTAATGGTCGCCGTGGAACGGCTGATTTTCCAGATGTTGAAAACCAGGAATGCAATGGTGACCAGCGCAAGCGCCAGTGGTACAGGTCTGAGAAAAAAGTAGGGCCCGTCAATCTGGATGGCGAGCAACAGGTTTTTTTCCAGCACCGTTCCCAGCACAAAACCAATCAACAGGCACGACCTGGAATAGCCCAGCTGCTTCATCAGGTAGCCGATGAACCCGAACAGGATGACGACACCAATATCGAAGATTGAACCATTGACAGCAAAGGCGCCGGTCAAAATGATGGAAATGAGCACCGGAACCAGCAACGAAGCCGGTAGCGACGTCAGCCTGGCCAGGGGGTTGACCAGGAACATACCGGCGGCAGTTCCGATCAGGTTGCCGATGATGACCGTAAAAATCATGACAAATATGAGATCGGTGTGCTGACTGACAATCGCGGGGCCCGTTTGCAAACCGAGTATGAAAAGCCCGGCCAGAACGATTGCCATGGACGAACTGCCGGGTATACCAAAGGCGATGGTGGAGGCCAGCGCACCGCCCTCGACCGCATCATTCGCGGATTCCGCAGCAATGATCCCCTCGATATTGCCCTCTCCAAATGTCTCGCCGGATTTCGATGTTTGCTTGGCGTGTCCATAAGCAACAAAGGCCGCCGCCGTGCTGCCAAGCCCGGGAATCAGCCCCATGACGGTACCGATGGAACTGCAACGTAAGACCAGCCACCAATGCCTGAAAGTCGCCGCCACCCCCCGGAATATCTGTTTTTGAGTATCCTTTGCGGAAAGCTGATGCGCGTGCGTTCCGGACAAAAAGCCACCCTCGGTCCACAGGTCAATCATTTCAGCGATCGCGAACAGACCGAGGATGACCGGCACCAATGGCAACCCGTCAAGCAGGCCCAGCAGACCAAACGTAAACCTTTCCTGGTTGGTCAGGTTTTCCAGGCCAACCGTGGCCAGCAGTAAACCGGCCAGGGCGGCGATCAAGCTGCGGATGATATCTTCCTTTCCCAGTACCGCGACAAAAGTAAGCGCCAGGATCACCAGCACAAATATTTCGGCGGGCCCGAAAATCAATACAAGTTGCTGTAAAACCGGTATCAGTAACGCGAGTGCGATCACACCAAATGCGGCTCCCAGGAAGCAGGCGGTCAAGGCGGCGCCTGCGGCGACACCCGCAAGACCCTTGTTTCGCATGGGTGGGCCATCCAGCAGTGTTGCCGCATTTTGACCACAACCGGGTGTGCTGAATAATATCGCGGTCAAGCCGCCGCCCTGGGCGACGGTCGAGTGACTGGCCAGCAGAAAAGCGATACCTGCAGCGGGGTGCAGACTGTGCAGGAAAGGAATGACCATCGCCATGGCAAAATGACCACCAAGTCCGGGGATCACGCCGAGGATCAAACCAAACATCGCACCACCGAGCAGGTACGGCAGCACCTCCAGGCTGGCGGCCTGCATAAAACCACTGGCAAGGGCTTCGAGGATATCCACTATAAAACCTGCACTCCGGCACCCGGGATCACTGCAACTCGCTCCTTACCGACTCGATAAAAATTTGCTGAATTTCAACCGGTGTTGACAGTGCTTCCTTTACCAGGCGTGCTACATCCTCACCGGATGCAAAGTTTATGAAACGTCTCGCTTTTGCCGCATCATCAAGAAACTGTGGGTCGTTCATGGCCTGCCTGAAAGCTTCCTGCAAAAATTGAAGTTTCGTGGCGGACAGACCCGCTGGCGCGGCAACGGGCCGGCCAACCGCGTGTAATACCGCCCACGCATTCAACAGCTTCCGTGTCAATGCAGGGTCTGCCGTATTCTCGATGAATTCGAATACCGTGGGTACGTCCGGCAAAGCCGCTACCCGTGTCTCACCACCTTGCAACATGAGCCTGATCTGACCCGCTGCCAGCTCATCCACCACGCTGCCAAACGAACTCCAGGCACCGTCAATATCGCCCCTCAACATCGCATGACGCACGGCCGAGGAATTGTTGAAACCATGGATGATGTTCATATTCAGAGCAAATACACGCCGGCTGATTACCGCGTCGACATAAGTGCTTCCACCAAAACCGGTCGCACCAATTTTGACCGGTATATCCGTATTCAAAATATCTGCAAAAGACAGATACTGGCTTCGTGCTGAAACTGTCAGTACGCGGGTATCATCTGCAACCCGCCCGAGGAATGACAGGTCACCGATCCGGTAGTCCGGGTTGCCGATCCCGGCGATTTGACTGGTGACCATACCACTGCCATTGATCAGGCCGATGGTCAGGCCATCTGCAGGTGACGTGAACAACTCGCTGAGGGCCCGCATTCCGCCGGAACCGGGAATATTGCTCAGATGCACGTGTGCGCCGCTGTACTTTTCAAAATAGGGTGCGATCAGACGTGCGTATTCGTCATATCCGCCACCGGGGTCATTCGGAATGATCCATTTTATGATGGCCCCGTCAAAGAATGCCGCAACGCTTTCTGAACTGCTATCGCCCGCCATCCGCGCGCGAAACTTGCCGGGCTGACCCATGTATAATGCCACGGCGGTCAAAACGGTAAAAAAAATGACGGCGATACTGGTTTTTTTTATCGCTGATTCTTGCATGATTGGTGGGCGACGGTTTTCCGTTGAATCTCAGGTTGGCAAATTATTGTGGTTGAAGTGGAACTATTGATGCTTTTTGGTGAAACGTCAATAATTGAGTCAAAAGAGTATCAAACTCCCGGGGAAGATCGGTGATGGACGTCAAAATAACAATAATTGCCACCGGTATCCTGTCACTTTGTTTTGCTGGCCAGCTGAGCTCCCAGCAGATCACGGCCGGCGATCCAAACCCGAAGGTAATGGAACAGCTC
>Ga0210065_1000229_pt1 | contig 15932 bp, 10 predicted proteins | sample Muzzi_PWB_D1_FD_185533 | JGI IMG/M metagenome (GOLD analysis project Ga0210065, IMG submission 185533) | Wetland microbial communities from San Francisco Bay, California, USA, that impact long-term carbon sequestration - Muzzi_PWB_D1 (SPAdes) | ecosystem: Environmental > Aquatic > Marine >... | reverse complement strand
ACAATCACGTAATTTCTCAATCGTATTCATTTTCATGAAGCGACAATCGTTACAGGCGCAGGTATCAGTTGGCCCTGCAATAAAGGTTTTGTCGGGAACTTCTCGCTGTAGGCGATGAATCATGCCTGTTTCCGTTACAATGATAAACTGTTCTGCCTCATTTTGTTTGCAGAAACCTACCATTTTTTCAGTGCTACAGACAACATCTGCATTATCCCGTACTGTTTCGACACATTCCGGATGTGCAACAACCAGAGCTTTTGGAAATTTCAGTTTCAGTTTTTCGATTGCCTGCTGCGTAAAGAGAACGTGTGCATAACAGGAACCGGGCCACAGTTGCATGGAGCGACCGCTTTGTTTGGCTACCCATTGTCCCAGATTTTGATCAGGTACGAATAATATGTCGCGATCTGCGGGCACCTTTTCAATGATCTTCATTGCATTGCCGCTGGTGCAAATAACATCGCAGAGCGCCTTCACTGCTGCCGAACAGTTGATGTAGGCAACGACATATACATTCGGGTTAGCGGCCTTATAGGCGGCTAGCTTCTCAGCAGGGCAGGAATCAGCCAACGAGCAGCCGGCTTTCATGTCAGGCAACAAGACTGCCTTGGATGGATTTACGATTTTAGCTGTTTCCGCCATGAAGTGTACGCCACAAAATACGATACAGTCTGCATTCGTTTCGGCTGCCTTGTAGGCTAGACCGAGGGAATCGCCCACGTAGTCCGCCACACGTTGGATTTCGTCAACCTGATAGTTGTGCGCCAGAATGACGGCATTACGCTTTTTTTTAAGCGTGAGTACCTCTAGCTGGAGTGCGGAAAGTGGTGCTTCTTGCCCTTGTTTGGGGTTGAAGACCATCGGTTCATAATTGAGCGTTTCTGTAGCCATGTTTTTTCAAAAAATAAGGGCCAAAAGGATCGGTGGGGCCTAAGATGAAGTCAAGCAGGTGAATCGACCATACACTCAGTTTATAAGCATATCTAAAAGTGTAAAGAGTTGTTGGTGCATCAAACTAAAGGTGTCTTGCGGCTCTGCCAGCATCTCTTCAGCTGTTTGGATGTAGGCAGCCTTCGTCAGTTCATTGCTGCAAGCTGCTGTCAAGAGAGCTATGCCCTCTTGCGTCATTTCCAAGTGGCATTGCAGCCCTAAAACTCGTTTGCGATGGAGGAAGATTTGTTGCGGGCATGCCTCGCTGCTAGCCAGATTTTTAGCCGCTTTGGGCAACGAAAAAGTGTCGCCGTGCCAGTGGAAGGCTTTGATTGGGTTGGGAAGGATGCTCTTTCCATTGTAGTCCACGCTAGGCTGGATCGAATGCCATCCGATCTCTTTATGTTGTGCGCGAGTGATCTTAGAGCCTAGCGTATGCGCGATCAGCTGTGCTCCCAGGCATACTCCAATCACATATTTATTGGCGGCGATTGCGCCGCGAATGGTAGCTTTTTCGTTGGCCAGCCATGGATACTTATCGTCTTCGTACACATTCATCGGACCCCCCATAAGAAGTAGGGCATCATATGAATTGGGAGGAGGGAGGTGGGGATTGGTGTAAACGGGTACCACATCCAGTTCATGACCGCGTGTGTGTGCCCAGATTGCGAATGCGCCTGGTCCTTCGAATGCAATGTGCTTAAGGCAGAGAATTTTCATTATTCAGGTCTGGTCGGCGAGCGACTCTTTGAAACTTATCTGTCTGAGTGTCGATACCGGCTATGGAAAGCGATTGTTTTTTTATTCTTTCTCGCGTATCAATATATTCATGAAATCTGTTCGTGTACTCCTGACAATTTCACTTTGCGCTTTTATTGTAGGTGTATTGGCATTTTATGTTTATCACTTTATTACGGATGATGACAGTGCTTCGGAAACTGCCACAAGGGTGCAACCTTCATTTGCTACAGAGTCGCAGCCAATCAGTATTGAAAAGGTTGATATGCCGGATCAAGCGGAGGAGACGATTAACTATCCGGAAAATGCGATTCCGGGTGAAGTGACTTTGCATTTCAAAACACGCGATGCCTATTTGGCGTACTTGCGGGATTTATCCTCACTTGGCGGCGCCCCGCTTGGGCAGATTGATGAATTGCTGGTGCTGCGTGTGAAGGCGGACGCTATTTTTAAGTTAAATCCGATTGAATATGAGGCGACCCCCGGTTTTTCCTATCAAGTGGTACGACCTCAACCACCGACAGAAATTTCTCCGAAAGCCTTGGCCAGCTTGCGTGGGTTTGGCAGGACTGCTCGTGGTATCACCGGAGGCGTCGTTGATGGAGACGGGCAGGGAGTTATGGTTGCGATCTTGGATTCCGGAATTACTGCCCACCCGCAATTTGATGATGTCTACATTGTAAATATCGATTTGGTCGGCACGGGTGTCAGCAGTAAGGGCGCGGCACATGGCACATCCGTTGCATCAATCATCGCGGGTTCTGAAGGAATCGCGCCCGAGGCGGAACTATTTGTGGTGCGTGTCTTGGATGATCAGGGTCTTGGTAACAGTTTTCACGTAGCCGAGGGCATCGTTCAGGCGGTGGATCTGGGTGTGAAGGTTATTAACATGAGTTTGGGCGTTTATCAGGACTCATCTGCCTTACGTCAGGCAGTGGACTATGCGACAGAGCGATCTGTTATTTTAGTCGCTGCAGCTGGTAATGATGGCTATCAGAGTATGCCATTTCCGGCAGCCTACAGCGATGTTTTGGCAGTCACTGCGACCGATGCGAGTGGACGGCAGGCCCTGTTCCCGAATCAGTCGGATAAGATCGACATAGCAGCGCCTGGTGTCGCTATCGTGACCGCGAATGAAGAGCAGGGGACTGTCTTATTTTCAGGTACATCAGCCGCCGCGCCTTTTGTTAGTGGTACGCTCGCAGCGCTTATTTCAGCTGAGCCCACTCGTGCTCCGAAAGAGACTGTAGCATTAATTAAGCGCTTTCTTAACGATGCCGGCGCACCCGGGGTGGACCCTGTATATGGCGCGGGCACGTTGGATTGGAGGCGTTTGCGGGAACGTAATATCAATGGAATTATCGATATTGCGATCGCCGATATATATCTGAGTTCCGAAGCCGTGCCGGGGACGACGATGCCGATTTTAGTCACCGTCCAGAATCGAGGCACACAATGGACTCCGGAATCGCAGATGGAAGTTATGATTGGAGAAGCTCAACCACTTACTTTTATTGTTGGTCCGATCAGCCCCGGTCAAATCACAACCCGCAAAGTATTCACGCAAGTTCCCTCACTACAGAGTGATGAGACTTTAAGTATCGCTGCCCGTGTCTTACCGGAGAATGTGACTGCGGATACCCGACTTGAGAACAATCTGAAGCTAGTGTTTTTTCGTCCTAACAGGTAAAACTCCCTTGGGCTGCGAATCATCCTCTTACGACGGCAACCACAAAAAGGCCGCTCATCATTGAGCGGCCTTTGTTTGAGCGATTCAAGCTGAGCGGCTGGTTGTTTAAGCCTCAGCTTCGCCCGGTATCGCATCGCTTTCTTCGCCGGCTTGCTCATCTTCTGACGCAATAACCTTGGAGATGCCGATGAGGCTGTCCTTTGGAGCTAGGTTGACTAGCTTAACGCCGCTGGCAGCGCGACCGGTGATGCGCACATCTTTAATCGGACTGCGGACCGCTTGGCCTTTGACTGTAAACATCATGATCTCGTCCTCGTCGGTTACACTGAGCGCGCCAGCGACTTTATCAGACTTAATTGCAATAATGCCTGAGCCACCGCGAGATTGAACGCGATAGTCGCTAAATGCGGTTCGCTTGCCGAGGCCATTGGCTCCTGCGATCAGCAATTTGGCGTTGTCGTCAACGATTTCAATCGCAACGACAGAATCCTTATCGCCCTTGAGTTTGATGCCGCGTACGCCACGTGTAGCACGTCCTTGATCACGTAGATCAGATTCGTTAAAGCGTATGGACTGCGCATTGCTGGTGACGAGGATGATTTCGTCGTTACCATTCGTCAGTCGCGCACCGATTAGATTATCGCCTTCATCGATGTTGATTCCGATTAAGCCGCCCTTACGGTAATTTTTGTAATCGGAGAGCAAAGTCTTCTTAACTACACCTTTTTGGGTGGCCAGCACGATGCGCTGTTCTGATTCTTTGAAATCTTTGACGCAGATCATTGCTGCAATCTTTTCGCCTTTCTGGAGTTCAATGATATTAGCGATGGCACGTCCCTTAGCAGTACGGCTGCCCTCTGGAATATTATAAACTTTCTCAACATAAACACGGCCGTTATTCATGAAGAACATGATGTAGTCGTGTGTGCTGGCAGTGAATAGGTGCTCGACAAAGTCGTCTTCGTATTGCCCCGAACCGATGACCCCTTTACCGCCTCTTTTTTGCGAGCGATATTCGTCCAGTGCGGTACGCTTCATGAAGCCCTTATGGCTGATCGTGATCATGCAACCCTCGTTCGGAATAATGTCTTCCATACTGAGGTCACCATCGACTGCCAGAATTTCGGAGCGGCGTGGGTTGCCGAATTTATCTTTCATTTCCGACAGCTCTTCTTTGATTACCTCAAGTAGACGCGATTCATTGTCAAGAATGTCGCGCAAGTAGGTGATGAGCTTCATCAGTTCCGCGTATTCTTCTTCAATTTTGCCACGCTCGAGACCTGTCAATTGATAGAGGCGGAGTTCTAAGATGGCATTCGCTTGAATCTCCGTAATCGGGAACTTCGCCATCAAATTGATTTTTGCTTCCTCGCGGTTCTTGGAGGCTCGGATAATTTTGACGAAATCGTCGAGATTATCGAGGGCGATTTTGAAGCCTTCCAATATGTGCGCGCGGGCTTCTGCCTTTCTGAGTTTAAACTGGGTGCGCCGATAGATGACCTCGCGGCGGTGATCGATGTAACAACCAAGCATTTCCTTGATGTTCATCTGCTTCGGTCGACGGTTGTCGAGCGCCAGTAGTATGACACCAAAGGAGCTTTCGAGTGCGGTACTTTTGTAGAGCTGATTGATGATGACGCGGGGGATGGCTCCGCGTTTGAGTTCAATCACAATACGTGTGACCTCGGTCGATTCGTCGCGTAAATCGGAGATACCGTCGATTGTCTTCTCGGTGATCAGCTCGGCAATGCGCATCACCAGAGATGCACGATTCACATTGTAAGGAATTGCGGAAATAATGATTTCTTCTTTGCCGTTGCTTTCAATGACTTCGGCAATGCCGCGTGTACGGACAATGCCACGACCTGTACGTAAGTAGCTTTGAATACCAGCTGTTCCATGTACGAATCCGCCACCTGGGAAGTCGGGCCCGGGAATGATTTCGATCAATTCATCCAGAGTGATATTTGGATTGTCGATGATGGCGCAGGCACCATCGATGATCTCGCCTAGATTATGTGGCGGGATATTGGTGGTCATTCCGACGGCAATGCCGGTTGACCCATTCATTAACAGGTTGGGCAATGCAGCCGGTAGCACAGAGGGCTCTGTGGTGCTTTCTTTATAGTTAGGCACGAAATCGACGGTATCTTCGTCGATATTTTTGAGCATGTCTTCAGCGATGGATTCCAGTTTACACTCAGTATAACGATACGCTGCCGGTGGATCGCCGTCGATTGAGCCAAAGTTGCCCTGTGGTACGATCAGAGGGTAGCGCATGACCCAGTGCTGTGCTAAGCGCACCAAAGTATCATAGACCGAACTGTCACCGTGCGGATGATAGTTTTTCAGAACTTCCCCTACCACGCCGGCGCACTTGTCGAAATTGCGATTGTGCAACAATCCTTCGCGCAACATTGCGTATAAAATACGCCGTTGCACAGGTTTCAGGCCGTCACGTACGTCGGGCAGTGCACGACTGACAATCACAGACATCGAGTAATCGATGTATGCGGTCTGCATGATATCAATAATCGATGTGACTTCCGCTTGGTCTGAGTTGTTTGGAATAGAGGGTGGGAGTTCTTCGGACATTTGCTTTTAAAAGGTGTATTTAGATCTGAATCTTCGTGCTCGTCGCGCGCTGGTGGGTTTTGCGTAAGGGTGCGTACTACAACTACACGTCAAGGTAAGAGACGTTGAGTGCATTATCTTCGATGAACGCACGGCGACTGGGGACGTCTTCACCCATCAGCATGGAAAAGATGCCATCGGCTACCGCCGCGTCTGCGATGTTCACCTTGAGTAGGTTTCGAGTCTCTGGATCCATGGTGGTTTCATAGAGTTGCTTCGGGTTCATTTCACCAAGACCTTTGTAACGTTGAATACTGAGGCCGCGTCGTCCGATGATTCGGATGTTTTCGACCAAATTGATGATTGAGGTGAGTGGAGTGATATTCTCCTTTTTCTCGTCGCCCTTATTTTCAATAAGATGGTAGCGCGTTTCGTCACTTTGTGAAAAAGTGTGCACATCCATGCCACAATCAGCTAGTTGACGCAGCAGCTTGGTCATTTCAGTGGATTCGTAAATTTCATGGAGTGAGATGCGTTGACCAACCGTCACACCAGAATCATTGACCACTTCACGGTTGAGGGTGTCGTTGAAGTCGGTGTCGGTCAAATCGAACTCACTGTGAAAATTCGCGCGTTCATCATCGTTGCGCAAGTAACGGAATTCTTCGAGATTGCCGGTACGGATGCGAACGATATAGCGCGGTAGTTCCTGCGTGTTCTCGTCATGTTGATCGAGGTAAGTCGCGAAGTCGCAGCCGTAGCGAGTGACGCCGCGCCCCACCATTTCCAAGCGTGATAATATGCCAACAATACGTTCGATCGTGGCACTCTCGAGATCTTTTTGATCGCGCAGGCGAACCAGATTGACATCCTCGGTTCCTAGCTCCAGCAGGATGCGGTTGAGCTGTGCGTCGTCGTCGATGTATTGCTCACGACGCTTGCGTTTAATTTTGTATAGCGGCGGTTGTGCGATGTAGACATAGCCCGCTTCAATCAAACCGCGCATTTGGCGGAAGATAAAGGTCAGCAGTAGGGTGCGAATGTGTGCGCCGTCGACGTCCGCATCAGTCATCAAAATGATTTTATGATAACGCGCTTTCGAGGCATCGAATGCACCATCACCTTCGTGGTCGCCAATGCCGGTTCCGAGCGCAGTGATCAGGCTGCGGATTTCGTTGTTGTTGAGAACCTTATCCAGACGAGCTTTCTCAACGTTCAGCAATTTCCCCCGGATGGGCAGGATGGCCTGTGTCGCGCGATCGCGACCCTGCTTGGCAGAACCACCGGCTGAGTCGCCCTCCACGATATAGAGCTCGGAGATGGCTGGATCCTTGGAGGAGCAATCCGCCAATTTGCCCGGTAGGCCGCCGCCGGACAAGGCACCCTTGCGCACGGTCTCACGTGCTTTACGTGCTGCCTCACGCGCACGCGCGGCGTGCAGGCACTTTTCAATGAGACGCTTAGCGATGTGTGGGTTGGTTTCGAAGACGTATTTCAGTTCTTCGCCTGTAATTTTTTGTACGATGCCATCGACTTCGCCGTTTGAGAGTTTGGTCTTGGTCTGACCTTCAAAACGCGGTTCCGGCACTTTGACGGAAACGATCGCGGTCAGGCCTTCGCGCGTATCGTCGCCGCTCAGGCTTGGATCCTTCTCCTTGATCAGGTTGTTTTGCTTCGCGTAATTATTGATGACACGAGTGAGTGCCGTGCGGAAGCCGGTCAAGTGCGTGCCACCTTCGACATTGTGAATCGAGTTGGCGTAGGCATAGATCTGGTCGTTATAGCTGTCGTTGTATTGCAGCGCGATATCGACTACAATATTAGCATCAATGTCGGGGTTTGGAGTCGGTGCCTCTCCATGGAAACTAATCGCTTCCTCGTGAATGACGGACTTGTTTTCGTTCAGGAATTTGACGTACTCGGCAATACCATCCTTGAAGATGAAACTTTCGGATTTATTAACACGCTCGTCGACGAAATTGATTTTAATACCAGGATTTAGAAATGCGAGTTCGCGCAGGCGCTTGCCCAAAAGTTCAAATTTAAATTCACGGGTTGTCAGGAAAATTTCCGGGTCCGGGGAAAAGGCGATGCGCGTACCGTTACGCTTGGTCTCGCCGATGATTTTCATGGACGAGGTTGTTTTGCCGCGTGAAAATTCCATCTTGTGTACTTTGCCTTCACGACGCACTTCCACTTCAAACCATTCGGAGACTGCGTTGACACACTTGGCCCCGACCCCGTGTAGGCCGCCGGATACTTGATAAGCCCCTTTGCCGAACTTACCGCCGGCGTGCAGATTAGTCATCACCAACTCAAGCGCCGGGATATTGTATTTGGGGTGTATATCGACGGGTATCCCGCGTCCATCGTCTTCCACCGAGCAGGAACCGTCGTTATGGATACTGACCGTAATCTGTGAGCAGTAGCCCGCCAAGGCTTCGTCGATTGAGTTATCTACAATTTCGAAGACACAGTGGTGCAAGCCGCGCTCATTGGTATCACCGATGTACATGTCGGGGCGTTTACGGACACCTTCGAGGCCCTCTAATTTCTGAATTTTTGACGAATCATAGACGTCTTCAGGAGCATCATCGGCGACGTCTTTGCGGGCTTTGGTTGGGTTCAAATCTTCGGGCTTTTCTTGTTCTGACATAAGCCTCTATTACTATCCCTAAACCCCTGCGCTGGCTACTAAAAACTCAGTAAAGTCCTGTTTTTTTTGATCGGGCACAAAGCGTTGTATTCGAGGGTGTTAGCCATCATTGTGAGCGCAATATTGTCGCGTTTTAAATTTCAAGTTTACTTCTTGAGTCCAGAGCCTAAGTAAAGAGCTGTGAAACTCTCTCATAAGCTAGAATTTGCCTGCCGAGTTTTGGCTCAGTTGGGCCGTACCTACGGGCAAGATAAGTTGGCTCACATTGATGCCTTGGCTGAAGCCGAGCAGATACCGGCTAACTATTTGGTTCAAATCCTGAATGAACTGCGCAACGCCGGATTGATTGTGAGTAAACGTGGCAAGCAGGGTGGATATGCGTTGGCTCGCGCCCCGGCGAAGATAGGGCTGGATGAGATTGTAAGCGCGGTGGATCCTGAGCTATTGGAGGCTAATTTTCAGGATGCGGGACATTCCGGTGCCCGTGTCTCTGAAATATGGGGAGAGATCGGCGCTAATTTCGAAGACAAAGTCCGGGCCTACAGTCTGGATGCCTTCATCATCAACGATGAAGAGGAGATGTATTATATCTGATTGAACGCCGGCTTAGAATTTCCAGAAAATGGGGACGACGGTAACTGTTACGATAAAGCAGATAATGTTGAGTGGGACGCCCACTTTGGTGAAGTCGGAGAATTTATAACCGCCGACGCCGTAAACATAAGTATTGGTTTGATAACCGATGGGTGTTGCGAAACTGGCGGATGCTGCCACGCAGCTGGCGATGACGAGTGGGCGTGGATCAATGCCCATGGTGGCCGCAATACCCAGCGCGATGGGTACCATCAGGGCGATGGCTGCGTTGTTTGAAAGAAATTCAGTGAAAGCGGAGGTGATAATATAGACAATTGCCAGAATCAGTATGGGTTGCAGATCGACGGGGGCTATGCCACGAACCGCGGAAGTTAATTTTTCCGCAATCATCAGACTTGCGCCCGAGGTATCCATCGCTTGTCCCAATGCCAGCATACCGAAGATAATGATCAGTATGCTCCACTCTACCGAAGCGTAGGCATCCTTAGGCTTCATGCAGCCGCTCAGCAGTAAGATCGCGACGCCCAAAGATACGGCCGCTACGATCGGCACGATGTTCATCGTTGCCAGTGTTACGATTCCTGCGGCGGTTCCGAGTGCAATCGGCATTTTCGCGCTGACGCTACGCGCCGGTACGCGAGGGCGGTCCAGCAGAATGACATCGTCACTATTACCCAATGCGTCGATCGCTTTGGTCGAGCCCATCATTAACAAGGTATCACCTTCCTGCAGGCGCAGGCTGCCCAGTCGCTCTCTTTGATTCTGTCCCTTACGGTGAACGGCGACCACGACCATTCGGAAACGTTGGCGGAAATTAATCTCACCCAGATTCTTACCGGCAATCGATGCATGTGGTGCGACCACGCCCTCGACGATAGCCCCTTCATCCATCGCAATCGTTTCCAGATCACCTGTGTATTCTCCCTGTAGGTCGATTCCCTTCATGCTGTGCGCTTCTGCTATCCCTGAGGGGCGGCAGGCCAGTACAAGACGATCTCCTGCCTGTAACGCAGTTTGCTTGGGATCGCCTTCTACTGCGACTCCATGCCGAACGATTTCCAGCAAACGTATGCCTCTGGCTTTAAGGATGCCGCTTTCGGCCGCACTAAGCCCTAGTAACTTGGAGCCTGGCCGCACAAAAGCTTCGGTCATGAATTCTTTACGTTCCTCATCGCTAAGGATAGACGTTAATGTTTCACGGTGCGGCAGCAGTTTGTTGCCAAAGAGGACCAGGTAGACTGCACCAAAGAAAAGAATGGGCAGGCCGACAGCTGAGAGCTCGAACATGCCAATCGGCTCACGACCCGCATCTCGAAGAATGCCGCTGGCTAGCAGATTGGTACTGGTACCCAGCAGTGTGCAGGTGCCTCCAAAGATGGAAGCATAAGAAAGGGGGATGAGTAGCTTGGAGGAAGCGATACCCATTTCACGCGATAAAGTGAGAACGACTGGCATCATGACAATGACGACAGGCGTGTTGTTGACGAATGCGGAAACGGCAGCGACGCCGATCACCATGATGAAAATAAAGCCGCGGTAGGGCAAATTGACCATCTTTCGCAAATAGCGGGTAATCAAGTCGATCGCACCGGTTCGTTCCAGCGCTCCACTCACGATAAACATCGCCGCAATCGTAAGTGGCGCTGAGTTACTGAAAACACTCAGGAGTTGATCGAGCGTGGGCAGATGTGTGCTCTTTGTCAGCATACTGACAAAAATGAGGATCGCGAAAACTGTGAGTGCAGTTAGATCAGCCGAGATACGTTCCCAGATAAAACTGATAATTGCTAAACTCAGCAGCGCGAATACAAAGATAATTTCCCAGGTCATAGGGTTGGAATTGAAAAGATAATGAAAGCGAGTGAGTGTCGGCTAAGTCGTGGGGTCGACTTCTTCGCTTTTTGCCCAAGCATAGAATGCTAATCCAAGAATTGTAAGCGAAAATCCCATATTGACGACTTTCATTATGATACCGCCTAGAATTTGATCATTGAGTGGGTCCAGATCAATGATTCGCGGAGCCCATGCGTAAGTGGGGTAGATCGCTTCGCCGGCAAAGGTTAGAAAAGCGAATACCGGTAGTTGTCCTACCATCAAAAGAAAAATGGCCACCATGCGAATTCCGTAGTTTCTGCGTGGTACAATTGTGGAGAGTGTGAGGTAGGGCCAGAGCATTAGTAATCCGAGGCCGAACATCGTCCAATGCTCAAGAACATGTATCCCTTTATCCTGGAGTGCTATCTCGTAGAGCGCCGGAATATGCCAAGCTGTATAGACGAAGGTGAAGAGTAATCCGCCGCAGGCGGGATGTGTCAGTACGGCCATTGATCGACGCACCGGTTTGGGTTGTAGTAAGAAATCGATCAACCAGGCCGGAGTACCAAAAATAAAGAGAGTCGGCGAGAAATAGATCAGTAACATGTGTTGTACCATGTGTGCACTGAAAAGGAATTGCTCTCCGATTTGGTCGAGTGGGGATCCCACTGCCAGGTAAGTGATCGCCAGACCCAGATAGAATAGAACCGCCTGACCAGTCGGAAAAGCTTGCTCTGGGGCTATTTTGTGGCGGAGCGGACCCACTCCCAGTGCGTAGAGCCATCCGGCCAGCAGCAGAGAGATTAGGAGCAAAGGCTCCGTATGCCAGTGTAGTTGCATGATTTAAATAATTTGAATACGCGTTTCCGCCGTGCCATGAATGCAGTGCAGTCAAACAGGCTCTCAGTGATTCAGGGGACAATTTGAGAACATATGTTTGTAAAATAGTAAGGGCGACAGAGTTACCTGCCGCCCTTTAAATCTCAACTGGATTTGCGCTTTTAGAAGGCTGTAATCGCGTCAAAATCGACATGACTGCGATCAAAAATAAACATCAGTGCCACGACGGTTCCGCCGGCAATCGAAAGTCCGGTGCCAAAGGCAAGCGTCAGCAGTAGTTTGTCATAGATCAGGTGCATGAACCATGCGATCACCGCCACGAATTTGAAGGCCGAAAGTGAGATCAGGATACTGAACACTAAAACTGAATTGAATGGCAGGTAAACCAATACGAGTTCGATGCCGGTAATCGCAGCCAGCACCAGTGCCAGATTGACGAAAGTATGATACTTCGCGTTTTCGTCACTCGCATGTGTGTCAGCGACAGGAAGTGGTGCGTAATCAACTTGAGACATAACTTGGAAGGTGGAATTTGAAATCAGAGAGTGAAGTGAATCAGATCAGGTTTTACCGATAAATTCGATCAAATAGACAACTGTGAAGATGATAATCCAAACGATGTCGACGAAGTGCCAGTAGAGTCCGGCAACTTCAACATCAACAGCACTTTCGTGTGGGTCCATTTTGCCGGTATGAGAGTAGAAATACATGCAGATCAGCCAGAACACGCCAATGGCTACGTGCACCCCGTGCGTCCCCGTCATCACGAAGAAGGTGGAACCGAAGGTAGCTGTTTGGATGGTCAGGTCCAAGTGAACGAATTCGGTGAACTCATAGACTTGGCAACCTAGAAAAATGAGACCAAAGAAAATAACGCCGATGACATTACGGCGGAAGCTCTTCATTTGACCCTTGTGCATCGCCGATACTGCCAGAGCCATCAGAAATGAACTCATTAAGAGAATGAAAGTTGAAAAAGAGGTCAGCTCCAGATCAAACACTGTGGTAGGATCATAGGCTTCCGGATAGAGTTTCCGGTAGATCAAGTGCGTCGCGATCAGCGTTCCGAAAAACATGCAGTCTGATCCGAGGAACAGCCACATCAGTAGCTTTTTGTTATTCTCGACGAGCCCGTGATGGCTGTCTTGGTTTGAAGCGGTAGCGGTATCGCTCATAGCTGTTATCGAAGTTTGGTAATGAAATTATGACTGATCGTCTTCTTCAGGGTGAAGATGATAACCGCCGGGACCTTCCAGTGCCCAGAGTGCGATGCCGGTTGAGAGAACTATGAGACCTAAGATGGCGAGGTAGCCCATGCCGATCGTGACTTGTTCGCCGGCACCATTCGTAAATTGTGCGATATGAACGCCTGCCTGGCGCAAAGTCATTCCCAGTCCAATGAAGACGAATCCAATCGAGGCAATCAGAGGGAACCAGGACTGGCTTGGCATGTGGATACCATGACCGTCGGTCTTTTCGTAGGAAATTTTTCGGTTTTCAGCTCCATATTTGTGTTCCCATAGGGCGTCACGCGCAGCAATAACAGGTGTTCGAGCGAAATTGTAGACTTTCACCGGTGAACTGGTCGACCACTCGAGGGTGCGCGCATCCCATGGATCATTGCCAGCGGGTTCGCCATGTTTCAGGCAGCGGTAAATGTCGATAAGGAAGAGAAGAATGCCGAAAGCGAGGGTGAAGGCGCCGATGGTGCACACCATGTTGTAGCCATCCCAGCCGAATCCGGAAAGGTAAGTGTGGGTGCGGCGTGGCATGCCGATTAACCCGAGAAAGTGCATTGGGAAGAAGGTCACATTAAGACCGACGACGATGACAAGTGCGACCCAGTTACTCAGGGTGCCTTTCCACATTTTACCGAAGATTTTCGGCAGCCAGAAATAGATTCCGGCGATGAGTGCCAGAACGGCGCCCCCGATAAGTACGTAGTGGAAGTGTGCGATCACAAAATAGCTGTCTTGCTGCTGTGCATCGGCGGGTGCAGAAGAGTGCATGATTCCGGAAAAGCCGCCCATCATGAACATCCAGACAAAACCGAGCGAGAAGATCATCGGTGCGGTGAAGCGAACGTGTCCACCCCACAGTGTGCCGATCCAGTTGAAAATCTTGACTCCGGTTGGCACCGCGATGGCCATGGTCAGAAGGGAAAAGGCGGCCGTGGCAACTTTACCGAGACCAGTCGTAAACATGTGGTGCGACCAAACGGCGAATCCAAGGAATCCGATGACTGCACCGGAAAAGACGACAATGGCATAGCCGAAGAGTGGCTTTTTGGAGAAGGTCGGCAGGATTTCAGAGACGATGCCCATGGCTGGCAGAATCAAAATATAGACCTCGGGGTGACCAAATACCCAAAACAAATGCTGCCAAAGGATGGGTTGGCCGCCTTCGGAGACGCGGAAGAAATTGGTGCCGAAGTTGCGGTCGAACATGAGTTCAGCCAGCGCGATCGTGATGGCTGGGAACGCGAAAACGATCAGCAGCGAGGTGACGAGCGTCATCCAAGTGAAAACGGGCATGCGCATCATCTTCATGCCCGGCGCGCGCATGTTAATAATTGTGACGATGAAATTCATCGATGCAGCGAGTGAGGCGACACCAAGGATTTGTAGGCCGAGTACCCAGAAATCGGTGCCTATACCAGTGAAACTGGCTGAGTTTAGCGGTGCATAGCCAAACCAGCCGCCGGCCGGTGCCATGTCAGTCATGCCTGCTGTGGCACCGCTTGGCGTGAACCAGCCGAGCGCGTGAGCAGCTTGAAAGAGCCAGCTGACGTTGAGGATGAATGCGCCGGCAACAAAAGTCCACAGACTGAAAGTATTCAGGCGTGGAAAGGCGACGTCGCGGGCACCAATTTGGAGCGGCACGAGGAAGTTGAAAAAAGCCGAACTGAGTGGCATGACCGCCAGGAAAATCATGGTCGTGCCGTGCATGGTGAACATCTGATTGTAGGTCTGTGCCGAAATCAGCGTGTTTTCGGGGACAAAGAGCTGTGCGCGAATGATGAGCGCTTCGATGCCGCCTACCAGAAAGAAGAAGAGTGCAAGGGCGCCATACATAATGCCGATCTTCTTGTGGTCGACGGTAGTGAGCCAGTCGACGATAACGCTTTTGCTGTGGTCGGGTCGCAGTAATCCAAGATTGCTGTGTTCCGGTTTGAGCACATGGTGCTCGTGTTGCTCTGTCGCTGTGTGTGTGTCGGTGACCGTGCTGCTCATGTCAGTTCTTACTTGAGGGTTTGCAGATATATCGCAAGTTTGCGGATTTCTTCATCGGTGAGGAGGGCAAGATTACCGTCCCTGTCCCGGAGCTCTCCGATACCGCCTCCGCTGGCCTCCCACATGAGATTGCCCGGTTTCACTTCATCGGTCTCTTTGATCCACTTTACAAAGTTGTCGTATTGTTGCTCACTGTCAATCGAGCCATCCTCTCCGCGATGATTCAGCCAGCCAGCAGCCATGGAATAGCGTTGTGATACATTGGTCAGGTCGGGACCTGCGACACCGAGTGCGCGTGGATTTCCATTGACCGCGTGGCAGGTCGCGCACTTCGCTCGGCCCATAAAGAGCTTAAGCCCTTCGTTGACATCGCCAGTGAGTGCGTCCGGATTCTGGTCGTATTCGGCATACCAATCGGACCAAGAGCGCCCACCCGGTGCGGCATTGCCTGACTTGTGGTCAGCCACCCATGCGGCGAATTCGTCATCCCCAACAACGCTCGCACGAAAAAGCATGCGCGCATGGGAATCGCCGCAGAACTCAGCGCATTGTCCATAGTAATAATCGTGAATTTCCTCTTCGAGGTAGTTTTGATAAGCGATTTTTTGCTCCGCTTCACTGCCCTCGAGGTTATTTTTTTCGGCCCAGTCATTAAAGTTGTCGCCTGCTTGAATCCACATGTAGTTGGCACGCCCGGGAATCAGATCGACTTTACCTGCAATCTGCGGAAGCCAAAAAGAGTGGATGACATCGACGGAACGCAGGTTCAGCTTTACCACCTTACCAGCAGGAATAATGAGTTCATTGGCGGTTGTCATACCCAATTGTGGGTATTCAAATGCCCACCACCACTGGTAGC
>Ga0210065_1000228_pt1 | contig 15955 bp, 8 predicted proteins | sample Muzzi_PWB_D1_FD_185533 | JGI IMG/M metagenome (GOLD analysis project Ga0210065, IMG submission 185533) | Wetland microbial communities from San Francisco Bay, California, USA, that impact long-term carbon sequestration - Muzzi_PWB_D1 (SPAdes) | ecosystem: Environmental > Aquatic > Marine >... | reverse complement strand
CCGGGCCGGCAAAAACAGCATTACAACCGGGACGTAATGGATCAACCGCCATAAATTTAGGACGACCGTCCGGTAGCCAGATCAGATCACCGTTGGCATCAACCGCCTGTGTGAGCGTCAGGTCCAGCCAGTCGACAGCGTTCTTGGCTTTGCTGTAGATAACATCAAAGTTGACATCCCACCCGTCCCAAAAACTGATTGACGATTCGGTGAAAAGGCTCAGGCCAATGTTCCAGCGGTTCTGGGCAGGCAACTTGAAATCGGGATCAACCGCGGTGGCACGACCGGTGTTCAGAGTCGCCTCAGCAATCTGCTGTGCGATAATGCAGGGCGGAACACCCTGGAACGAACCTGAACTCAAAACGTTATAATCTGCGGCGGTGCAAGGCGCACGGTCTGAGTAGCCATTACCGATGGCTCCACCAAAGTTCTGGTATGAGTTGGCAAAATGAACCGTTGGATCACCACCGGAGAATATACCAAAGCCTGCACGCAACTGCATTGCGCCCCATGCATCCCAGGGCATTTCATAGGTCAGGCCAATTCTCGGTTGAAGGATGTCGAGGCCGTCAAATGCCTGGGTATTTTTGAACCCGTACCTGGCCTCCCAAACCGGATTTTCTACCGGAAGGTCGTTGGAAGTATACCAGTCATAACGCAGACCACCGGTAACGGTCAGGCGATCATTAACTGTCCACACATCCTGCAAATAAACGGTGTTAACGTCACGTTTGAAAGCAGCAGCCGCGTCATTGATATCGCCGGTATAAGAACCGGCACCGGTGATACCTGGAGTGAAACGGTCGATATCGCTAACGATGCCCGCTTCAAGATCATCTATCGATGCAAAATTAAACGTGCCGGTGGCATCGGTGACAAACAGGTTAAAGACATCAAGCCGGTCCAGCTCATAACCACCGGTTATCCTGTGCTCATTCACCTCATAGGTGCCGGCAAACTTGTACTGTTCCAGTGTGTAATCCAACTCGTTGGCGCTGCGGAATGTTCCGGGCCCGCTGGTCATGATGGCATTGCCATTCTGAAATACGGTGATGCGCGGTATATTATTATCCTGCGCTTCACCACCACCTACCGGTCCCTGGATATCCTGAACATCTACTTTGGACGCACGTACCTCTGTTGAAAACCTGTCTGTCCAGTTTGAATACAGACGTACGGAGTACGATTTCGAATCGGTTCCCTGGAGCTCGAAGTTATCTGAAAGTGTGAAGCCGTCAAAGCCGTAATCGTCTTCGTCCTGGGCTATTTCCTCCAGTCTTGTATAGGTGGCCTCAACACGGTGATTATCGTTAATATTCCAGTCAAGACGGGCAAATGTACGCTCGCTGTTTTTAGGCAGGGTACGAACTATGGTACCGGGATCCCGGCCGTACGTGCTTTTCAGAATATTCGCGATTCTGTTGACACTGGCTTCATCCAGGTACTGCTCGTTGGAAAAATCACAACCGATACAGCCATTGTTTTGTGTACCGCCCTCATCGGTTTTTTCATAGGCACCGTAGAAGAATAATTTGTCCTTGATGATCGGTCCGCCGACTTCGAAACCCCAGTCGGTGTCTTCGAATGGCTCCGTAATAACTTTATTGCCATCGATTGAATCACCAGTCAAATCCTGATCGTTGTAAAGGTAAAAGGCCGAGCCGAAGAATTCATTTCCACCCGATTTCGTAACAACGTTGATCATACAACCGGTGAACTGGCCATAGGCCACATCAATCGGTGAAAACTCTACCGATGCCGACCGCATGGCATCGTAGGGAATCACAAACGAGGCGCGGGCTGCGTTACCCGAAGCATTCAGACCAAAACCATCAGCAGCGCGCACACCATCAACGGTGGTCGAGTTTGATTTTACACTGCCACCCAGGCAGGAAACGCCAAAACCGTTACCACCGGCGGCGCGTTGAACATTGACGCGCGGATCGAGCCGGATGATATCGCGTACGTTACGGGTGATCGTGGGCATGGCATTAATTTCTTCGAAACTGAAACTGGAACTTGGTCCAATTGCAAGGTCTGCCACTGCAACTGAAGCGGACGCCACAACAATGACCTCTTCAAGAGCTCCCTGATCCTCCATCGTGATATCGAACACGGATGCGCCTGAAATCTTTGTATAGACATCAGTGACGGTGGTACTCCGATAATTGTCAGCAACGACCGCGATTGTGTACGGACCGCCTACGATCAGGTCGCGGGCTGTGAAAATACCGTTGTCATTCGACTTGACTACCCTGGAAGTGCCGGAACGGGTATCAGTGATGGTCACCGTTGCCCCTATAACCGGTTGCTGGTCAGGTGTGTTCAATGTACCAAGAATGGTACCGGTGGTCTGCTGAGCGATAACTGAAAATGGAAGGGTGATAATTAATAGGAATATCAGGAAAGCAAATGAGTTTCGGGTTCTTTTATACATTGGTTTGTCCACCTGTAAATCATCAAGGAATTGTTGAATTTCAGGGAGTCAGGAAGAGGTTCAATTGTTTTGTCTGATTTGAATTCAAATTACAATGATTCCAACTGGACAAACGATCAGGCCCCTGCAAACACTGCCTCCTTCACATTACTCTTGTAATGATCGGGGCGATTGTAGCAAGGATTTATTACAAAATCTTAACAATTGACGATATTTTTTCGATTGGATGTCCAGCAATTTGTAGCTTGTCACTCTATGTGATTGTTGGCTGGTGTATTTTCCGCTTGCGGCATTTAAATAAAGTTTCATACAGCAGGACAATGGACGCTAACTGAGTCTTTCAAAGCGCGCCCCGCGCGGTTAGAATACGCGCCTTAGTCGGGGTGTAGCTCAGCCTGGTAGAGCACCACGTTCGGGACGTGGGGGTCGTGAGTTCGAATCTCGCCACCCCGACCAATATTCGCGACGTCACCACCCGGGTGACGTCTCAAATTGACAGGACCTGGTTTTACAAGTCCGGCTTGTCCTCCATATCCAGTGCAGTAGCGATTTCACTCAAAGCCATGGGGTCATCGATGGTCGCCGGCATCTTGTAGTGCTTGCCGTCAGCGATATTGCGCATCGTACCCCTGAGTATCTTGCCCGAACGGGTCTTTGGTAAACGTGGCACGATGTAGATATCGCGGGGTGTCGCGATCGGCCCCACCAGCGTGCGCACCGTGTCGATCAGGCTCTTCTTCAGTTCCGAGCTATCGACCTTTGAGCCACTGTTGAGCACCACGAACCCCAATGGCATTTCTCCTTTCAGTTTGTCTTCGACACCGATAACAGCGCACTCGGCAACATCGGGATGGGACGCCAATGCCTCTTCCAACGCTCCGGTCGAAAGACGGTGACCGGCAACATTGATGACATCGTCAATTCGGCTCATTACCCATAAATACCCCTGTTCATCCATCACACCGGCGTCGCCGGTCAGGTAATAGCCGTCAAACCGTGACAGGCAGGCATCGTAAAAACGTTGCCGGTTGCCCCACAAGGTATTCAGACAACCGGGTGGCAAGGGCAGTTTGACCATGATGTAACCGGATTGGCCCCGGGGCAATTCTTTGCCCTCATCATCAAGCACCCTGATGTCATAACCCGGCACAGCCACCGTGGGTGAACCTGCCTTGACCGGCAGGTATTCCACACCCATCGGGTTGGCCGCCATCGGCCAGCCACTTTCCGTTTGCCACCAGTGGTCGATCACCGGTACTTTGAGTTGGCTTTCCGCCCAGTGCAGGGTGTCCGGATCACACCGTTCACCCGCCAGGTAAAGGGCTTTCAGGCTGCTGATATCGTACTTTTTGAGAAGTTCTCCTGACGAGTCTTCGCGACGGATCGCGCGGAAAGCCGTCGGTGCAGTAAACAGGCAATTTACCTTGTGCTGCTCAATGACACGCCAGAATGCACCCGCATCCGGCGTGCCCACCGGTTTGCCTTCATACAGGATGGTGGTACAACCATGCAGCAAAGGGGCGTAAATGATATAGGAATGGCCGACAACCCAGCCGATATCTGACGCTGCCCAGTAGACGTCACCAGGCTCTACATTGTAGATGTTTTTCATGCTCCACTTGAGTGCCACGGCGTGTCCGCCACTGGGTCTGACAACACCTTTAGGCTCACCTGTTGTTCCGGACGTATACAGGATGTAAAGCGGGTCGGTAGCACTCACCGGAACACAGGGCACTGCATGCGCGTCTGCAACCGCGTCATGCCAGAGAACCGCTGATGGAGATGGGTTCTCGATCGGCAACTGGGGTCTCGAAACCAGGATCCTGGTAAGGGTCGGGACCCCGGCAAGTTCCAGGGCCTTGTCCAACAAGGGAAGATAAGGAATGATTTTCTTACCTTCAACACCGCAACTTGCGCTGATGATCAGTTTCGGACCGGCATCCACCACCCTGGTAGCCAGTTCCTTTGCAGCGAAGCCGCCAAAAACGACCGAGTGGATCGCGCCGATCCTGGCACAGGCCAGAACCGCTATTACCGCTTCGGGGATCATGGGCATGTAAATAATAACGCGGTCGCCTTTTTCGACCCCATGGTTTTGCAACACATTTGCAAACACCGCCACTTCATCGCGCAGCTCAGCATAACTGTAAGAACGCACCTGCCCGGTTACCGGGCTATCATAAATCAGGGCAGTCTGACCGGCCCTGCCCTGTTCGCAATGCCGGTCCAGGGCGTTGTAACAGGTATTCATCTCCCCACCTGCAAACCACTCGTAATAAGGTGCATCCGAGTCGTCAATCACCTTATCCCAGGGTTTTGTCCATACCAATTCCGCAGCCGCTTCGGCCCAGAACTTTTCCGGGTTTTCAATTGAGTTCCGATAGAGTGTCCGGTAATCCATCATTGACCTGTCCTTTTCAGTGATTTGTGCAGTGGGTTATTTTAAGGCCCGGGGTCGCGCTCAAAATATTCGACTTTAGTGCGGGGTGTCTTAAAGAAATCGCGTATGTGCCCGAAGCCTGAGCGACCCGGACGGGTCCATCCGTGACGCGATTGCCAGCATCAGTTCGGCTGTTGCACAGGCATCGATCAGGGCATTGTGCGCGGTATATCGTGGCAGGTTGTAGTTCGAGCGCAGCGTGCTTAACTGCATATCACCCTGCTTAACCGGCTGATCGCGACGTTTTCTCACCACCAGTTCCATATGCATCGTGTCCAAAACGGCAAAAGGCGGAGCGACACCTGCCCATGCGCGACAAGCCTTCTGCAGGAACGCGACATCAAGACCCGCGTGGTGAAATAACCAAACACGGCCTGCAGCCGCCTCAAACAGCTTTTCCAGCCCGGTTTCCAAAGGAACCCCCATGGCCACATCACTATCCATCAATTCGTGTATTGCGGCGCTGTGGCCTACCGATTGCTGCGCGTTAACGGTGATATGCCGGTTGGAACCCAAACGGATACGCCCCTGATCGATCTGTGTCCATCCGATGGCGATGATCTGGTTCTGCCTGGCATCAAGACCGGTTAATTCCAGATCGACCGAGATCAGAGGTGTATTGACCAGGTCATCTATTTCAAGAGAGCCACAGGCTTCAATGTAAGATTCCAGGCTGGCTTGCCGGCATTGCCCGGCAAGGATCCGGCAACGTCTGTGCAGGCGCCAGCGCCTGAACATCAGTGAACCTGGTACCTGAGTTCCAGTGCATTCTGAGCCTCCTGAACCAGCATGAAAGCGGCCTTGAGGTTACGTCTCATCAATGGTGAAAGCTGGTCCGGCGGGACAAAGTTTGAAGGCTTTTCACCTGCAGTCATCTGTGCTGACTGGTGACGGATGCGTATACGGTTGATCAGTATCAGGGCATCCCGCAGGCTGCTGGCATCGCTTTCATTCATCACACCGGCAGCGGTTGCCTGTTCGATCCGCCGGAAAGTATTGGCCTCCCGTACGCCGGCCTCCAGGGCGCGTATCCTGACCAGGTCGGTTATCGGCACAATACCACGGTGCTTGAGATTCAATCCCTCGCTCTGGGTGCCATCGTGCTCCTGTACAAAGCGACGGAAAAACCCCAGTGGCGGCCGATGACTCAAAGCGTTACTGGCCATAAAACGCAGGAATATACGGTTATCTTTAGTGAGATTAGTGACGTGCTCCTGAAGGCTGTCGACCAGTTCAGATTCACCGTGCACACAACGAATATCGAAAAATATATTGCTGCGCATCACTGATTTCGGATTCGGCTCTTCTACCCAGTTTTGAAAGTAGCGCTTCCACCTGGGTAGTGAAACCCTCCACTTCACATTGAGCGCCATGATCTCACCCGGACAATAAACGTAACCCAGTTGATCCAGGCCGTCACAAACCATCTCGGAAAGTTTTGAAAAATACCTTACTTCATCATCGACCGCATCACGCTCAAGTATGATCCCGTTGTCCTGATCGGTTTTGGCAGTCTGTTCCTCCCGTGCCTGCGAACCGAATACGACCCAGGCAAACGCCATCGGTGGCGGCCCCAGCTTTTTCTCCGCAAGCTGAATTAACCTGACGGTGAATGCATCGGTGATGTGGGTAACCATGCGTCCTATCTGGCCGACTCCGCGCCCCAGGTTGACCATGCGCTCATAAAGGGAAGGTAATCGGTGGCTCAGCTCCAGTAACTCTTCGATGCTGCTTTTTTTATAAATATCACGTACCAGTCTCAGCGGGTGCTCTGATTGAGCACGCAGGATATCGCCGGCGGTCACCAGTCCCAGCGGTTTGTCACCGTCTACGATCGGCAGGTGGTGATAATTTTTTCTCATCATCATCAGCAAGGCCGAATCCACATCTGCGTCGGCCGGAATGCTCATCGGATGCACTGTCATGACCTTTTCAATGGGCATGCTGGTATCCAGACCCTCCACCAGTACTCTCTGACGCAGATCCTTGTCAGTAACAATCCCGCAAAGCTGCCCTTCTCTTACGACCAGGATGCTGGATACATTTTCCCTGCTCATCTCCCGAGCCGCGTCGCGAATGCTTGCATCGCTGTTGACCAGCACGGGTTCACGATTCAACAGGTCACGAACCTGGGTTACAGAGTGTTGTGTCTGGGTGGCAGCGCTCAAACGTGATTTAAGATGACTGCTGAAATACTCACCGATCAGCGGATACTTAACGCAAACCTCCTCAAAGGTCTCCGCGTTCATTTGCCATATAAGGCAATCTTCCTCGGCTTCTGCAACATAGTCTTTCAATTCCCCGTGAAAATAGATCGGGTGTCCGAAAAGCTCACCCTCGGAGCGCTTGTCCAGGAACCTGTGTTTCTCATCCAGCAATCTCGCCGCACCCTTGCGTATGATGGCAAGCCCCGGTGACGGTTTTGAGGAAAAAATGAATTTCCCTTGCGGGTAGTAGACCACGTCCAGTTTCCGGGCGAGCCAGTGCAAATCTTCACTTGCCAATGTATTGAAGGGTTGAACGGTATGCAGAAATTCTGCCGCAAAACTAACGTCGCTGAATTCGGTGCTCATAGTTTCATTCTAAAACCAATTTGGATTCAAAAAAAAGGGCCAGCAAAGTGCTGGCCCTGCATTTTACCTCATTGTCTATCTCAATGATCGGCAGCGGCTTTGGCTGCACCCATCGGTACGCGGATATCTTCAACCAGGTGCTGGATATGCTCCGGTGGAGGAGGCGTGATCTTGGACACAACATAGGCGGAGAGGAAGTTCAGCCCCGCACCCACCGCGCCAAAAGACTCGGGAGAGATGCCCATGAACCAGTTCTCCGCAGTATTTGCTGCCATCTCTGTTCCAGGCACGAAGAACCACCCCTTGAACCAGAAGATGTATATCAGCGTAGAGAACAGACCTACCAGCATACCGACAATGGCGCCGATGTTATCCATGTTCTTGTTGAAGATACCCATCATCAGGGCAGGGAATATCGAAGATGCCGCAAGGCCGAAGGCCAGCGCCACCACCTGCGCCGCAAAGCCCGGTGGATTCATACCCAGGTAGCCAGCGACTACGATGGCTCCCGCCATGGCAAGACGGCTTGCCAGCAGCTCTTTCGCCTCGGAGATATCCGGTGAAATCATGCCTTTTATCACGTCATGCGAAATGGCCGTGGATATGGCCAACAACAGGCCGGCAGCTGTCGACAGCGCGGCTGCCAGACCGCCTGCGGCCACCAGGGCGATCACCCAGTTGGGCAGGTTGGCAATTTCCGGATTGGCCAGCACCATGATGTCCCGGTCGACCTTGATCATCTCGTTACCTTGCCAGCCGAAGCTCGCGGCCTTATCGGCAAATGACGCACTCTTGTCATCGTAGTACTGTATCCGGCCGTCGCCGTTCTTGTCTTCAAATTGCAGCAAGCCGGTGGTTTCCCAGTTCTTGAACCATTCGGGCCGGTCTGCGTAAATCAGGTTGCCATCTGCGGAACCAACCGGTCCTGTCTGGATGGTATTCATCAGGTTCAGACGGGCCATCGCACCCACTGCAGGCGCCGTGGTATAGAGGATGGCGATGAACACTAAAGCCCAACCGGCAGAAGAACGTGCATCCGCGACCTTCGGTACCGTGAAGAAGCGCATGATCACATGTGGCAGACCAGCCGTTCCTATCATCAGTGACAGGGTTAGCAGGAACATGTCCAGCGTCGACTTCTTCTGCGCCGTGTAAGCGGCGAAGCCGAGGTCACTTACAATCATGTCCAGTTTGTCCAGTAATGCCAGGCCTGAACCGTCAGTCATATGACTGCCGAGCCCCAGTTGTGGAATCGGGTTACCCGTGAGGTTAAGCGAAATGAAGATGGCAGGTACCGTGTAGGCGAAAATCAACACACAGTATTGCGCGATCTGGGTGTAGGTAATACCTTTCATGCCGCCCATGACCGCATAGACGAAGACGATGGCCATACCGACAAAAACCCCGGTGTGAAAATCAACTTCAAGGAAACGGGAGAACGCAACACCGACGCCTTTCATCTGGCCGATTACATAGGTAACCGATGCCACGATCAGGCAAAGTACCGCCACCAGTCGCGCGGTCCTGGAATAATAACGTTCGCCGATAAACTCAGACACCGTGAACTTGCCGAATTTACGCAGGTAAGGTGCTAACAAGAGCGCCAGCAGAACATAACCGCCTGTCCAGCCCATCAGGTAAACCGATGCATCGTAACCCATGAAGGCGATCAATCCCGCCATCGAGATGAATGATGCAGCAGACATCCAGTCAGCAGCGGTAGCCATACCGTTGGCAACCGGGTGGACGCCCGTACCCGCCACGTAGAATTCCTTGGTGGTTCCGGCTCGGGCCCAGATGGCAATGCCAATATACAACGCAAACGTGGCACCGACGACTAGGAAAGTGAGTGTTTTAAGATCCATTATTATTCTCCGTTAGTCTTCGTTTACGTTGAATTTCTGGTCGAGTTTTCTCATGCGGGCAGCGTAGAAAAAAATCAGGACCACGAAAATGTACATTGAACCCTGTTGGGCAAACCAGAATCCCAGCCTGTAACCGCCGATCTTGATGGCGTTGAGCTGGTCAACCAGAATGATTCCAAACAGGTACGATACGACGAACCAGACGGCAAGACACATTGCCACCAGTTTCAGGTTTGCCGACCAATAAGCTTGTCTTTGTGTTTGCTGACTCATGCGGGTAGCCTCTCTCTGTGTAGATGGTAAAATCCCGATCGCTATGTTACGTTGAGAATACAAGCATAACGCTCCTACTTTAGTCGTAGAGGGTGTTCAACTCCCACAATGGTCCGTTGAAAAATACTGAAAAACTTCGAGACATATGCTTAATCCCTGGAAGCTGACCCTGATCGTATTGGCCTATATGGGCCTGTTATTTGCGATTGCATGGTTCGGTGACCAGCAACGGATCGGGCGTGACTGGCGCAAGTTCAAGGCTATAATCTACTCGCTTTCGCTGGCGGTTTACTGCACCTCGTGGACGTTTTACGGGGCCGTGGGCAGAGCGGCTTCCAGCGGCTGGGGCTTTCTGCCCATTTACCTAGGACCGGTGTTGATGATGCTGTTCGGTTTTGACGTCATCCGCCGTATTGCCGTCACCAGCAGGGACCAGCGGATCACTTCGATCGCCGATTTTATCGCCTATCGTTACGGTCGCAGCCACACCATCGCAGTGTTGGTCACCTGCGCTGCAGTCATCGGTTCGGTACCCTACATAGCCCTGCAACTCAAGGGCATTACCACCGGTATCGAGGTGATCAGCAAATCCACCGACAGTGCATTCGTAGTACCCGATCGTCTGCCCTTGTACCTGGCGCTGACGCTGGCCGTATTTTCAATGATGTTTGGTACCCGCAACATGGATTCCAGCGAGCATCACCGGGGTTTAATGTGGGCGATCGCTTTCGAATCCCTGGTCAAGCTACTGGCATTTATAGCCATTGGCCTGTTTGCAATATTTGGTGTTTTCAACGGTCTGGGCAGTGTTGCGGAAAGCATGCGGGAAAACGCCACCTACCAGCAATTGTTTACCCCGTGGAGGTTGCCGGAAGGCTTTGGAATCCAGTTGGTACTCGGTATGGTGGCCATCCTTTGCCTGCCACGCCAATTCCACGTGGCCATCGTCGAATTTCGGGACACCACTGACCTGCGTGCCGCGCGCTGGATTTTCCCGGCCTACCTGTTCGTGTTTGCTGCACTGGTTGTACCCATTGCGCTGGCCGGTCTGACACAGTTCTCCGGTCAACCGGTTAACCCGGATACCTATGTATTGTCCCTGCCGCTGGCCTATGACCGGCCAATTCTGACCCTGCTGGCTTTCCTGGGTGGCTTTTCGGCGGCCACCGGCATGGTCATCGTTTCAACCGTCGCACTGGCAATCATGGTAAGTAATGACATCGTGATGCCCCTGTTGCTGCGCAGCGGCGTGACAAAAAACCGCGGCCAGCGGGATCTCTCCCAAACACTCTTGAGAGTCCGGCGGGTCTCCATCCTGCTGCTCGCGCTGGCGGCCGTCGCCTATTACGAAGCGATCGAAGCCGGTGTCCCGCTAGCCACTATTGGTTTGTTGTCCTTCTCGGCAGCCGCGCAATTCGCGCCGGCCATGTTGATTGGCATCTATTGGAAGGGCGCCAGCAAAGCCGGTGCAATCTGGGGGCTGTCCCTGGGTGTCGTCAGCTGGGCCGTTTGGTTGTTGCTGCCTTCAGTAACTAACATTGATCAACTCGACAACACGTTGTTCATTTTTCCATCAATGAGTTTCAACCAGGGCGCAATGGTTTCCCTTGTGCTCAATGCATCAGCCGTTATTCTCGTATCGCTTTTCAAGCCAGATCGGGAATCTTCTTCCCTGGCCGATACGTCCATGCAAACCAATAACGGTTTGATCACCGTTGAGGAACTGGAAACTACCATTGGCCGTTTCCTCGGCATGCAAAAAACGCACAATGCACTGCGTACCCACCTTGGCGTGCCCAAACTGCTTCCTGGTGCATTGGCGACCCCCGAAACGATCCAGTTTGGAGAGCGCCTGCTGGCCGGTGCCATTGGCTCTGCTTCTGCACGGACCGTGCTCAGTACCGCGTTACATCACCAGGGACTGGGACCGGAAGCTGTCATGGAACTCCTGGACCGCACCTCACAAGCCGTGCAGTTCAACCGGGAGTTACTGGAGTACACGCTCGATAACATGTCCCAGGGTGTCAGCGTTGTTGACCAGGGAATGCGCCTGGTGGGTTGGAACCGCCGCTACGTGGAATTGATGGATTACCCTGAAGGCACCCTACATATAGGCAAGCCAATCGCGGAGCTGATTCAGCTGAATGCGAAACGGGGACTGCTGGAAGACCACAAAAGCGAGATACAGAAACGGCTCAGACGTTTACGCAGTGGCGAAGTCTATCGCTACGAACGCAAATGGCTGGGAGACAAGGTTCTTGAAATCCAGGGCAACCCCCTGCCAGGTGGAGGTTATGTCACAACGTTCACCGACATAACGCACTTCAAGGACATCGAACACGAGTTGCAATTGGTCAATGAGACACTGGAACAACGCGTGCAGCAACGCACCTCCGAACTCAGGGAAGCCAACACCCAACTCGAACAAGCCAGGTTGGTAGCCGTGGAAGCCAACCGCAGCAAAACCCGTTTTCTGGCCGCTGCCAGCCATGACCTGCTGCAACCGATGAACGCCGCCAGCCTGTTCGTTTCCATATTGCGCCAGCAACAGGAGGGCTCTGATGACGAACAATCACAACTGGTTAAACGCATTGACCGCAGCCTGAAAGCATCTGAACAACTGCTTGGTGCCCTGCTTGATATATCCAAGCTGGACTCCGGAATGTATGACCCCGAACCCGAGTCAATCAGCGTGCCCGAACTTTTCGAGCAACTACGCAGACGTTTCAAAGCCCTTGCCGGTAACCATAACCTCGTGTTGCGGGTCCACCCGCTGAACTGTGTCATTAGCAGTGACCGGAACCTGTTATACCGTATTTTGCAAAATTTTCTCGCCAACGCGATCCACTACACGGAAACCGGTGGCGTGTTGCTCGGCTGCCGCTTGCGTGGAGACAAGCTGCGTATCAGTATTTGGGATACGGGCATCGGTATCGCTGAAACCGAGGTAAAGGCCATTTTCCAGGAGTTTCACCGGTTGGAGTATGCCCGCCGCCTGGATGAAAAGGGACTGGGTCTCGGACTTGCAATCTGTGACCGCATTGCGCGGATGTTAAATCACACCATCGATGTCAGCTCACGGCCAGGACATGGCAGTTGTTTTTCCGTCACCGTGCCCCTGGCCCTGGATACCGACCCGCCACCATCTGAGGTCCCCGTCACCACCCATACCGAGTCTGGCGGGTTAAAAGACCTCGTAGTGCTGTGTGTGGATAACGAGCCGGACATACTCGAAGCAATGAACCTGCTTCTCGACCGCTGGGGTTGCCCGGCCGTATTGCTGGCCGAGACACAGGCACAGGCCGCGCAACAGGTACTGATGCACGGAGCACCCGATTTTGTGCTCGTGGATTACCAACTGAATGACCAAAGTGATGGTCTGCAGGTGATGCAGCATCTCGACAACATACTGCAAACCACGCTACCTGCGATCGTCATAACCGCTGACCGCTCAAGTGAACTGGAAGAAATCGTTAAAGCGAGGGGTTATGGCCTGTTACGCAAACCCATAAGACCGGCAGCGCTGCGGGCCCTGATGACCAACATGATGAAAACCAATACCTAGCTGTGAATTCTATCAACGTTGTATACACCAAATCCAAGCAGGCTCCGAAATTCAAACCATTCTGATGAACCTGGGAGGACCCGGCAGACTGAAAAGCTCAACAGCCCGGCCTGAACCGATGCCATCAATATGTAAACAACGTTGCTGGAATTTACAGCTAGAAGGCCTTAAATTTCTGGTGCAAGGACATCCAGTTTACTCGCCGCCAACACGGCCTGTGTCCGGTTGCTGACCCCGAGTTTGTTCATGATTGCGGTCACGTGGGCCTTTACCGTGGCCTCTGAAATACCCATGTCATAGGCAATCTGCTTATTCAGCATACCCTGCGATACCATCATCAACACCTTGAATTGCTGTGGTGTTAATTGGGCCATACGTTCCGCCAGGGCCAATTCGGAAACATTTTTCCCCGGCAAATTCGGCTGCGTCGAGACCGGCGCCCATATTTCACCCATCAGGATGTCGTTAATCGCACTGGTAATCGTCTTGATATTGGAGGACTTGGGGATAAAACCGGCAGCGCCATGATCAAGGGCCCGCTGGATGACGACCGGATCCTCATTTGCAGAAATTATCACCACCGGGACGCTGGGATAGCGTTTGCACAGGTAGACAAGACCGGCGAAACCGCTGACACCCGGCATATGTAAATCCAGCAGTACCAGGTCAACATCCTGGTTCTCATCGACCAGCACCTGCAGGGTTTCAAACGAATTGGCTTCGAGGAATGTCGTTTCTCCCTGGCTGGCCTGCAGGGCTTCCTTGATCGCGGTCCTGAATAACGGATGATCATCGGCAACAATTACCTTGTCGGCCTGTAGTGCAATAAGTCGGTTTGCCATCAGCGTTTTATTCAGCCCGGAAACTCTTGATTAGCGTCAACGCGCCGGTGCATCAACTTGACCTGTGGCTCGATGAGCCGGCACTTCATCCTAACATCGTCTGCTATCTGAAAAAATTCGTCCATACGATGCACCTTGTTTTCGCAGGTATTTGATTCTCGCATTGATGCAGGTAAAACACCCATTAGACCTTGGTCGACATCCAGTGTACTGCACCTGGCTGGCAGCCATTTCCGGGCTTTATTCAAGCCGTCTGAAATAATTGGCCATTAGACCAAAGACTAATACACCATTGCACGGAATGTACGCATCATTGCGGACGCACACACCCATTAGATTAAAGGAGAGGCTATCATGGCCCAAAAATCTTTAAGAAAAACTCTTCTGAGCCTGTCAATTGCAGCAGTCATAGGCTGTAGTTGGTCCGGAAGTACATTTGCAGACGGGGACAACACCGAAGCACTCGAAGCACGGATCACCGAGCTTGAGGCATTGGTACACAAGTTACTGCAAAACCAGCAGACGGCGGCACCGGCACCGACTGTCGATGCTTCAGCTATTGAAGCAAAGGCGGAACAGGCTGCCGAAGCCAAGGTAACTGCCATGTTGAGTGAGCACGAAACGATAGAAGCGGAAAAGGCCCACAAACACAGCTTCCAGTTTGGTGGCTACGTCAAGCTTGACGCGATCTATAGTGATTACAGCAGCGGCCCTTCCACGGGCGCTGGCAGGGATTTCTATATTCCCGCAACGGTTCCTGTAGGACCGGAAAACGCCCAGGGTGAGAGCTACCTGGATCTTGATGCCAAGGAATCACGTATCAACTTCCGTACCACCCACATACTGGATAACGGCGCCAAACTGGGTTCGTTCTGGGAAATGGACTTCATGCTGCCCGGAACCGGCAATGGCGACGAACGAATTTCCAATTCGTACAACCCGCGTGTACGGCATGCCTTCGTCACCTATAACAAGTGGCTGTTTGGCCAGACCTGGATGACATTCTTCAATGTTGCTGCATTGCCTGAAAACCTGGACTTCGTTGGTCCGGCTGAATCAACCATATTCGGTCGCCAGGCGCAGATTCGCTATACCAGCGGTAACTGGCAGATGTCCATTGAAAATCCGGAAACGACTGTCACACCCTACGGTGGAGGCGTTCGTATAGTCGCGGATGACAACCACGTGCCCGACCTCGTAATACGCTATAACCTGAAAGGTGATTGGGGATCATTCGCGGCTGCGGGTATGGTAAGGCAGCTTAGATACGAAGGTCCTTCGGGCGGAATGCAGATTGATGACTCCACAACCAGTTTCGCGCTCAGCGTGTCCGGCAAATTTGATTTTGCCAACAAGGACGATTTTCGCTGGATGGCCAGCTGGGGCGACGGTATTGGCCGCTATATCGGCCTGAACACGGCCAACGGCGCTGTTATTGATGAAAATGGTAAACTGAAGGGCATTGAACAATTCGGTGTATTCGGTTCCTACCGTCATTTTTGGTCTGAACAGTGGCGCAGTAACTTGACCGTTGGTTATCTGAGTGTTGACAATAACACTGCCTGGACGGGTACGGGTGTCACCAAGGATGCGATGAGCTATCACGTCAACGCAATTTACAGCCCACTACCCAAGCTCGACTTCGGCCTGGAGTACATATACGCCGAACGTGAAATTGAAAGTGGTTATGACGGAAGCCTGAGCCGCTTCCAGTTCTCAGCGAAATACGCTTTCTGATCGTTAAACAGAACCGGCACCAAGACCGGAAGAAAAGAAAACGGACCTCTTTTGAGGTCCGTTTTTTATTGCACTACAAAATCCCTTAACCCGGATTGTACTTAATCAGGTGTGCACGGCTAATCCTCGTATTGCCCCCTGATTCCGGAAGCTGACGCCGGGCAGGTGCCACTGGGCGCCGGGCTGGACTGAAGCCAATAGCAGCGCTATTGGTTGAGGGAAG
>Ga0210065_1000227_pt1 | contig 15980 bp, 15 predicted proteins | sample Muzzi_PWB_D1_FD_185533 | JGI IMG/M metagenome (GOLD analysis project Ga0210065, IMG submission 185533) | Wetland microbial communities from San Francisco Bay, California, USA, that impact long-term carbon sequestration - Muzzi_PWB_D1 (SPAdes) | ecosystem: Environmental > Aquatic > Marine >... | reverse complement strand
TGGAACCTCGGGCCCGGGCAATTCGACGGCGTCCCCGAGATGAGCTGGTTAACCGGACTCGCCAGTTACCTGCTGGTGAGACTGATCGCATCGCCGCCGAAGATCGAACTCGAACTCGGCGCCAAATACTAGAAACAACTTAAGAGGAATAATGATATGCAAGAAATTCGTAAAGCGATAGGCTTTTTGCTGGGATTGATTGGTACCTGGATGATGATCAACGGGACGATGATCGCGCTGCAGACCATGGGCCGGGTCACCGGTACAGAATTCTCAATGCTCATTGCCGTCAACAATCAATTGGGCCTGGTGCTCATATGGCTCGGCCTCTTTGGACTGTGGACCGTGATGCCGGAGGGCAACAGCGATGAGTAGTCGACGTCGATTTCACGCTATGCAGTGCCCGGAGTGCGGAAGTCACAACACGCAGTCACTGGAGGTTGTATACGCCCAAAGCGTTCGTACGGGGTACAACGGGCACAACACGATTAGCGAGCTTGGAGAATCCGTTGCACCGCCGAGACCGGACAGTGAGGTCCTGTTTCCACTTGCTGTCGGTGTCATGGTAACCATTGTCTCGGCATTCTCGTTGCCCGCCTTGTTATCCGCCATCCCTGTCGAATGGGGCCAGGGTCTCATGCCGTACGACACACCTGTTGTGGGGATCGGTGTGGCGCTTGGTGCAATCGTCGCTCGGTCGATGCGAGCCATGGCGATTGAGACGAATCAGCATTACTTCGAAAAGGACTATGGCCGGTGGTGCCGGAGCGTCCTCTGCCGCCGCTGCGGCCACCAGTTTGCGCGGTGAGCCTCTGTGACAGGTCGTAGGCATGCGGCGCATGCATGTCGCGTGCGTAGAGGCTTTGGGTGCGGGCGATACGATCGACATCGTGCATGGAAACACTCCGTTCACGGCCCTCAATCATGAGCGTTGGATCCATCCTCGAGGAAATGTTGCAGAGTTGCGCTTCGCACATCGAGAAAACACAGGTAAGAGATCGCTTCGTCATGGCCGTAGACGTCATTTGGTGTCATCGGTTTCCGGCGCATGGGCGCCTGAGTATTCATCATATCGAGGCCCATTTGAAGCGGCGACGCGTAGCGCTGCCTCAGGACAGGAAAGATCTCGTCAATTTGCGCCTGAATCAGGCACCCGACAGCGCAGTCGAGGCACTCATCAGCATCCTCAGGAGCATCGTCACCCCAATACCGTTCACGGGCGAGCGCTGCAACGTCCGGTGCGCGCAAGAAGGGTTGCAGACAGACCGCGTAATTCGGCTCGAACGCGCGACTCCGGTAACGGTGCACAAATTCGAGGTGTAGATGCGCAAGCGACACGCCGCGCACCTGCGACTCCGTTCGATTGAGCTCAGAGGCCGCACAGGTCATGCCGACTCGAGCTAGGAGCGCCCATTGACGCTCGGCCCAGGCCAGCATGCCGGAAACCGAATTGGTACGATAAAGCGCCTCCATCATGGGCGAAATGTGTTGCCACTGAACCTGCCAGTGGAGAGGCGTATTGCGGTGAGTCATGTTGATGCTCCTTTAGAGGGAATGGGAAGTAGTGAGACTCATTCGGATTCGTGCTCGCCGGCAGGACGCTCGGTGCCGTCGGCGGCTTCGAGCGCGATCCCCAGCATGTGAAACACGAATTTCGCGGAGTAGGCGGAATAGCGGCGCACGATGGTCCGTTGTGCTTCTACCTTCGACACATTGAGCTTCTTCTGCAGCTGTGCGATCAGCTCGCGGTCATTGGGGTGCTTGAGGTACAGGTGTGCAACGACCTTGGTACTGGGCACTTTCGCCCGGGTGGCGCGCACGTCGAGGTGTTGCGGAAGATTCCAGGCAGCCACCGCCGCATCGAGCCGTTGCTCAGTGCCGAGGTACAGTTCAATACGCCAACGATTTGGTGGAATGACGGGCCGCGTGATTTTCAGAAACCGACGCAATCCATCCGGCTCCGCAAATCTCGAATACGGCTCGCTGACCATGGCATTCTCCAGCCACTTCAGGGTCGCCCAGCGAATATCATCGCGAGTGATGCCTTCGCTTTCATTGCCCGCGGCGATATAGAGATCACGCAACCGCAGCACCAGTTGTTCGGCATCGCGACGCATGACGTAGCCGGTGGGTGCGGCGGGAACGATCAACGGGCGTTTACGTCTTTTGCGATCCGGCGGTATCAGGCGCGGCGTGCCACGCCGCGTCTTGTAGGCAGCGAATTTCCTGGCTGCTGCCAGCATGGCGTCGAATCGATCTGACTTGAGACCGTGTTCGAAGAGGATGCTCTCAACGCTCATGCCGTGCTCCCAGTCTTCGAGCGCTGCGTGGGTGTCCCATAAGGAGAAGGTAGGTCGCGGCAACTTTTTGATTGGTGGGGGCCTGTGTGCCGCGGACTCGCGCGGCGGTAGCACGGTCACGATTCGCCGGCAATGGTGCAAGATGACGGAGCGCACCGCCGCAATGTGAACTCGGGCATCGCGCGCACCAACCAGGCCTAAGGCCTTGCGCAGTCGTATGAGCCCGATGCCGGAGAGGTGGGCGAGGTAGGAGAGGTCAAATGTGCGGCGGCTTTCCCGCAGGGCGTGATGCACGACCCAGCCGACGAAGTGCACGTAGTGATCAAAGGTGATTTCCGGGGCGGCGTGACCGGCGAGTGCGGCCAGGGCGCGATAGCGCTCGTGCCGCTCGTAGTCGCTGCCGAAGACGGCCCGGTCAATGGCCGTCAACTGTTTTTCATCGTACGGCGCGATGCGCTTGGCGAGATGCCAGTGCCGCTCGCCGATCAGGAAAAGCCTTGATATCGCGGTGTGCCGAAAGTCGTAAAAGACGCCGGCATGTCCGATGCCGGTCAGGGTGTGGCTGACGACGTTGCCAACGAACACGCGCTCCAGCGGCTGCGTGGCCGAACCCTCGGCGTTGAACAGCGCGGCCGTTGGCCGGTTGCGACAACGCCGGCGGCGCTTGCTGAGATACGTGCGCACGAGCGTTTCCTCATCCTTGGTGAGAAGCACGCCGAGGGGCACGGTGCGCGTCGCGTTTTCGGTCTTGTTGGAGCGAATGGCGTTGTCCCGTACCAGGAGCATCATGTGTGGCCCGGGCTGGATGTCCTGAATCTGCAGTCCCACGATTTCGGTGGGCCGTAGACCCGCCCGATAGACGATCACGGCCATGACTGCAATGCGCTCTATTTCGTGCGCGCTGAGATACGGATTCTCAAAGAGCGCCGTGAGGAACCGGCCGAAAACGGATTCGCTGACAAAAGCGGCCCGGATGTGGCGTTGCGAGGCGAGCCCAAGGATCAGGGGCTCGTACAGCGCCGGCAGATCAAATTGCATACGCCCGACGTTGTGCAGTTCGGTCAGCCGGTGCGCGGCACGAACCTGCTGTGAATCCGAGGGCTGCTCGGCGATGACGCGGCGATACACCGCATCGAGTTCGTCCGGGTCGAACGCATCCTTGCCGTGCATGGCCGTAAGGAGCCGCCGACCGATCTCAGAGTGGTAGGTGCGTACGCTGGAGGCCCGGTTACGCTTGTAGCTGAGGTGATGGACGTAGAAGGCTTGCAGCAGTCGTCCGGCAAGCGGCCAGCCCGTGAGATCCATGGACGTGAGATTGCCGAGGGCATGGGCGCGGTCCTTATCTTTGGTGACGTTGCCAGGTGGCCTGCGGATCGCCTCGCCCAGCGCCGTGCACACCGCGCCGGGGCTGATGCCGCTGCCACAGGCATCAGCCACGTTCGGGGCGCAGAGTGACAAGGGCTCGGGTCGAAGCGCTAGCTCCTCGAGATCGTCTTGCCGTGGAGCCTGGCACCAGAGCATCTCGCGCCAGTGGCGCTCCGGGATGCTTACCGTCGCTGTGCGGCCGATCTGGGCGCATAACAGGGCGTGTGGGATGTGGGTGTACTGCTCCTCGATGGACAGGGCAACCTCACAGAAGCGCTTGAGGCTGGAGAAAGGCAAACCCTTGGCCCCGACCCGGCACGCCAACGCGTTGACCCAGCCGATCATCCGGTTGGGCTCGACAGTATCGGCATCGAACTCGATGTTCGCACCGGCGATGCGCGTGAGCAGGCTCACGGTGAGTGGGTCGAGAAAATGGCGTTCAAAGCGCTGCCGTTCCTCACCGACCACAACGTTCGTGACTCTGGCATCGTTGATACTCAGCAGTATCCACGCCTCGTCCGAGTCCTCGGCGAAGAACACCTCAGGACCGCATAGCGCGGCGAGCACAAGCGCTTTAAGCGCCTGCGGCGTACAAATGGCGCTCAAGGTTGCGGCGTGCACGATGAGCAGGCCAAAGAGCATCTCCGGCTCATCGAACAGCGCCGGGTCCTCGGTCGCGACATGCCGCTGAATGGCGATATCCAGGGCGTGCAGGGTGATCGCATTTCTCTGCCAGCGGGCGTTTCGAAGCAGGCTTTGACCGGGGAGCTGGTGCGCGCGGGCGATTGCCGGGTACGACCAGGCGCCGGCGTCGTTACCGGCATCAATGAAGTCGCAGAATCGGTTGTAGCCGGCCGCGAGTTCCCGGTAGCACGCGGTGCGCTCAGCCAGCTGCTGGAAAAGCCGCCGGCTGGCCTCGAGTACCACCTCGCTCTTCACGGCCGCCGGCGGTTCGCTTAGCAGGCCGGGTAGCTCCGTTTGCAGGAAACGGTCAGTCAGGCGCATGGCGAGCACCTCGCCACGTAACCGGCGTGCTTCGCGCCCTTTTTCGCCATGGCGATCCCCGGGGATTTCCGGTATCGGGTCTAAGAAACGGTGTTCCATCCGTCCATCACTCCTATGTTCAGCGTGTCGAGCCAACCGGCGAGCGCATCGGCGAGAGCGCGCAACTCGAACATCGAGGTGCCGTCAAAATCCGACAGCGGCGCCGCGCCCAGGTCGCTGTGGCCGAGGAAGGCCCGCACGACGCCGCGAGCAAAGCCTTGCTCGCGCAGCCAGCCGGAGAGAAAGTGGCGCGGCCAGTTGGTCGGCAGCGGCCAGGTGTGCCGCAACCGCGTCAGGATCCACTTCGGCGTCACGACTTGGGGACGATGGCGCGCATCGAAGTAGAACAACCACGCCGCCTCCCCCGACAAGGCGCGAGAGATGCTGCGGGCGAGCAGTGGGTCGACGTCACGTACCTCGCGGCGTAGCTGGTCAAGGTGCGCGTTGAAGGCCGTCACCTGCGCCACCGCGATCGGCGGCAGCGGTACCAGGCGATCGCAGCTTCCTTCGCGATTGGCCTTGTCGGCAAGGCGCAGCGTACGTGCCTCGGGATTGAGGTCGAGGACACCGCCAAAGGGCTCTGTCACCGAACGAATTGCCGAGCAGAGCGACAACAACGACACGGTGTACACGAGGTAGCGATTGTGAAACTCGTACAGGTCGCAGGCCGACTGGTGCTGCCGGGCCTCGTTCAGTGCATCGGCCATCTGATGGAAGAAGCGGGCCACAGCATCCTCTGGAATACGCAGCCGCGAGCCGACCACGCCCTTCGGTGGCGGCGGCCAGGTCAATCCTTTCTGGTCCTTGTGGCCCTTGAGTAATTGGGCGACGAAGCTGCAGTAATGCTCGATAAGCCGGGCCCTTGGTACGACCGAGTAATAGAGTCCGGCGCAATGCTCTGGCGCGACGCCGGCGAGTAATGCGACATCGACCTCGTCGACGCCCTCGCTGGTGAGCGCGTGTTTCATGACGCGGCTGAGGCGCAGGGCCGTGATGCGCGGGTTGATCATATTGACGAGCTGGCCGACAGCCTCGGTGAGGTCGTGCCGGATCGGCGGCCGGCGCGGACGCCGCAAGTAGGCCAGCAACGGCTTGGCGAGGGCCGGCGGAATCGGCATGGCAAGCCCGGCGTCAGGCGAGACATCGAGAATGCCGAGCGCCGTCAGCGACTCGAACGCCGGCAGCTGCGGCCGGTAATAGAGCGCCAGCGTGCGATTACGGTACAGAAAGTACTCGCACTGTGCGCCATCGAGTTTGCCCTCGACGAGAGGGAGCTCGGCCAGGTACTCGGCGGGTCGGCCGGTGAGTACGGTCAGGGCGGCAAACAGGTACCCGGACGAGGTCGCGGCGCGATCGTAACTGGCTTGAAGCGCTCGGCGCGCCTCCTCCTCGGTCAGTCGCGCCGGATGGGCAGGGGGTGATGCAAACTGCATGAACTGGCGATTGAGTATCTGCTCGCCGCGTACGTGCACGATGCCGTTGCTGCGGTCCGCGGCATCCGACCCCCCCTGAACGCGGGCCCCCGTCCCTTCCTTTGGGCGATCGTGCCGGCTCTCTTCGGGCGCGTTTGGGTAGGCCGTGTCGACGGGTGCGTCGGCGAGCGTCACTTCGACGTCGGCTTCATCGTCGAGGGCAACATCGCGGGCCTGCCCGGGCACCCGCAAAGGTGTCCCTGGTGCAGTCACGCGGTGTTTGGTACGCCCGTCGGACAACAGCCGAAGGGATCGCGCCCAGGCTTTGAAGCGCCCCGCAAAAGGCGTCAGCTCGCCATCGTTAGTGTTGCTCAACGCATCCAGTGCCTCGGCAATCGTGCCGAGCGGTTGGTCGAAAGTCGGCAGGTGTTCGATGACGCCTTTGAAGTCCTCGTCCAGCAGGCGCCAGGCACGACGGCACACATTGAGAATGTCGTCCGGGCACTCCTCATCCAGTTGGGCGAGGCCGATAGCGATTTGCACGCTGCGCGCGAGGAGCACGTCGAAGACATCGGGTTGCGTGGGATGCGGCGTGGCGCCATCCGCCAGCAGGGCGACAAAAGGGTAGTCTTCGCGGACGCGGCTGAGTGCACGCCGAAGCGCCCGCAACGCCTTGGATGGGAGCGGGGGGTGATCTTCGGCGGCGAGGGCGGCCAGGTCCGAGGGGGTCGGCACCTCGGCCTCGAATCCCAGTGCCTCGGCTTCCTGCAGTTGCCCGGCGAGGAGTGCAGCCACGGTCGCGTTGACGGGCTCATCGAATTCGAAGAGGTGCAATCGGCTTATTACGTCATTCATTCGGGTTCTCCTTCGTGCGGGCGAAGATGTCGTTCACGTCGATGTCTGCGATGCCGCCCGCGCGCAGCCTCGGCAGAAAGTTGTTCAGGGTGGACACGGGCGCATCGCAGGCGCGCGAGAAGTCCGCGAGCTTCAGTCGCGGTGGCCGCCCGGTGCGGGGATCGACCGGGAAGTAATCGGCGATCAGCGCCGCGGGGAAATGCTGCTGCACATACAGGAACTTGGCGGCGAGTACCTGGGGACGGCATTCCTGGATGCGCTCGTGGTCCATGACGGACCGCCAGGCAAGTTCTTCGATCTGCTGGCGGTTGAGTCCATCAGCGGGGCGTATACAGCACTCGGTCTTCTCGGTATCTGAAAAGCACTCCAGCACCGGAAAGTCGCAGACCAGGTGGTAGCGTCCATCTACAAGTTGAGTAACAACAATGGGCGGGAAGGGCGGCTGGGCTACCAGGCCCTCGCTCTCTTGCCGCGGGCTCGGCATCTGAAAGCGCCGGTAATACCGAAATGCCGCTCTTGCCGCTGTGTGCACCGGCAGATTCCGGCGGTACAGCCGCCGATGGTCCAGCACGGTCTGCTCGACGCCGCGCGGCATCAGAACGGCTCCCTGGCCAGCGGCATCAAGGACGTGGCGGGCTGTGCACAAACGGACGGTTTATCGGAGCGTTTTTTTCCCACAATGACACAATCAAAAAAATGTTCAGTGCCTTACAGGTTATTGAGAGCGAGGTCGATTTCTGCCGAAAACCATGAAAAAGCACCCCTTAGACCGAATTGGAATAACGATCCCGGTATCGCCCCGCCCGCCGAAAAAACGCGAGCGGATCCATAGACTGGTGGTGTAGAAACCCACGCAGAGGCGGCAGTGAACGACGAATTTCGCCCGACATTGAAACAGCAGCAGGTGTCGGACGGCCTAGTGCGCGGCGATTCGCTGCTGGTCAACGCGCTCGCCGGCACTGGTAAGACGACGACACTCGTGTACGCCGCCGGACAGACAAAACGCCGGGGCTTGTACCTTGCCTTCAATCGCGTCATTGCTGAGGAGGCAAGAAGACGTTTCGGTGCCCACATCGAGTGCATGACGGTGCACGCGCTCGCGCGACGCAGCTTGCCGGATGCCATGCGAGCCAAGCTCGCGAAGGACTTCATCGTGCCGGCCGGCCAGATCGAGGACCACCTGGTGCGACACTGCAGCATTCGTCGCCAGGAGGCCACTCGATATCGGCGCGCCGTCGTCCAGTCACTTGCCGGGTTCTTTCGCAGCCCTGCAGAGCAACCCACGATCGAAACCATCCCGTACGGCTGTCGTATCGATCTCGAGTACCTGGAGCCGGTCGTGCTAGATCGTGCGTTGCGTTCCTGCTGGGGTTCGATGGCTGATCCCCGAGGCGAGCTGCCGCTCTCGCACGGCGCTTACGTCAAATGGTTCTATTCAAACGGCAAGGTCGTCGGGTTCGATTTCATATTGGTCGATGAGGCACAGGACCTCGGACCGGTGACCATCGGCATTGCAAAAAATGCTGCCCTACAGACCCTTTGGGTCGGTGATCGCTACCAGTCCATTTACGAGTGGAACGGTGCCGAAAACGCTCTCTCCACCATCGAGGGTTTGGAGGAGGTGTACCTCTCGAAGTCGTTCCGCATTGGTGAAGAACGCGCTGAACTTGTCTCGGCGTTGCTTGCCGACCTGGGCGAGTATCGCGGCATCCAGGGCAATCCAAAGGTGCGCACCATCGTGGGCCGCGGGCACCAGCCCGTGCGCATCGTGCGCAACAACCTGACCCTGCTCACCAAGTTTCTGCATTTGGCCGAGTACAAAAAGGTCTTCGTGCTGAGCGGCATCGACAAGATCACGAAGCTCGTGCGCGATGTAGACTGCCTGCAGCGTGGCCAGCGTGTTCGTACAGGGCCCTTGTCCGAGTTCGAGAGCTGGGAGGGCGTGCAGGATCGTGCCGGCCAACGATTTGGGCACCCGTATACCGAATTCGTTCGGGTGATTGAGGCCCTTGGGACACGAAAAGCGCTGAAGTTGCTCGATGCGTCAGCCACATCGGCATGCGAGGCGACCATCACCCTGAGCACCGTGCACGGGGCCAAAGGTTGTGAATTTGACGCGGTGTCGATCTATGACGATTTTCGGGGCAAGAAACAGAGAAGCGGAATGATGGCGTGCATGCCGCCCCCGGTAACGCGGCTTCTTTACGTCGCGGTAACGCGGGCGAAGGAAACGCTTTTCATGGAGCGATCGTTATCCAAACGATTCAATCTCGCGCATCTTGGGCGCCGCGAACCAGCACCGGCCTTGACATCTCCAGTGATTCCGCTGCCAAAGCCGAAATTGCCGGATCCGGGACTTGCGTTCGGCGCAGCCTCGCACGATGTGCCATCGCAACCTCCCCCAATCGTACCGCGCAGATCATCATCAATCCGGGCAGCGAGTCTGCTCGCCGATCGACGAGTGAAGTCACGAACCGCATACGATCGGTACGGTGGATTTGCGATCGGCACAGCCCTGGGACTGTTCGTCGCCATGGCCATGGATCTCGTCGGGTGGATTTCTCTGTAGCTAATAACGAACCTTAAACGTCTGCATCTTCCGCTACAGCAGTGACTGGAGTTACCAGGATTTCACGGACACTATAGATCATTGATCCCAACAAGGGGGGTGAGAAGTGTCCAGAAAAAGCGGAGACCAAGGCGTTCGCCGAAGATACGAGTACATCAAGGCCAATCGGGATAAGTACAACGTTCGGATGATGTGCCGTCTCTTGGGCGTCGCGCGAAGCGGATACTACGACTGGCTAAGAAAGCCTGAGTCCGACCGGACAATAGAAGACAAGCGGCTACTGAGACTGATTCGCGCTTCATTTGCGGCAAGCCAAGGCGTGTACGGGGCGCCTCGGGTATTTCTAGATCTTCGGGAAGCAGGAGAAACGTGTAGCAAACACCGAGTTGCAAGGCTGATGAGAGAGAACAACATCCGCGCGCAACCAGGGTATCGAACTCGACGCTACGTAGCAGGTAAGCCGGCCGAGCTGATTCCCGATCTCGTAAAGCGCAACTTTGAAGTATCCAGGCCGAATCGGGTCTGGGTGTCAGATATCACATACATCCGAACCTGGGAGGGATGGCTCTATCTGGCGATTGTTATGGATCTGTTTTCCCGAAGAATAGTCGGATGGGCTACGCGGCAGACGATTCACCGGGATCTTGTCTTGGACGCGGTAATGAAAGCTGTCAAGGAGCGTCGTCCGCGAGAAACGATTATTCACTCGGACCAAGGTAGCCAGTACGGCAGCGACGACTGGCGGCGATTCTGTCTCAGCAATAATCTAAAGCCCAGCATGAGTCGACGAGGAAACTGTTGGGACAACGCTGTCGCTGAGTCCTTCTTCGGCAGCCTCAAGAAGGAGCGCATAAAGAAGCATATATACAGAAACCGCGATCTTGCGACAGCCGACGTCTCAGACTACATCGAGTCGTTTTACAATCGAAAACGACGACATCAGCATCTTGGGGGTGTTAGTCCTCAGGAATTTGAAGCTACAGTGATAGGATGTTGAGTCGAGTGTCCACAAAACTCTGGTAACTCCAATGAGCGGCCGCCCGGCTAGGCGGCACGACAATGCCCAAATCGCGATTTCATCCGAACTATCGATACCCATCTGTTACACGGACTTCGTATCGAAAATTGTCAGGCAAATGGCTACCCGCCGTACTTTCGCACGCAATTTCAAACGAAGAGTTCGATTTGGCTGGTACGTCCTCAACAATCTCAATACAGCTATTCATCAAAGTAGAATCGACGAATACGTTAGCCTGCAGCCAGACGCCTTTCCACTCGAATGATGCGTCGTTCCTTATCTCGCCATCTATAGTGAGCACGCGCCTGTCCGCCACGAGTGAGTGGCGGGAAACCGATACCTCTTTGGGCTGGCTCACGTGATATTCATATTCATCGAACGGCCCCAGTTCGATCGCACCATACAAAAACATCACCAGCGCTACACCGGCTGCAAAGCAAATTCCGGTCAAGAATGACACCGACATGTCTTTCAAGATCTTTTTCATTGCATGGAATCTCGGAATGTCGAGGGTCCGCATTGGGCCAACAGACGTCATTGTACTCCGAAGTACCTAGACGGCTGGAGACGGCCAATGGCGGTCATTCACCCTGAGTTTCTGACCTCCAAAGAAACAGCGCCACGCTCAAAGGTAAGAATGTCCACCATGCGAGCAACATCGGTATATCGATTACGCTCGACGGGAGGACAAAGATACTCAGAGACTCAAGGAAGCTATCGTTCAATTCCGAGGTCAGGCTGGAAAAGAGTGTAACTCCCATAACGATCAATACTCCCCACCAAATACGATGGTCTGATGTGAGCTTAACAACCAGGAAGCCCGCCAAAACTGCCGCCAGTGCGGCCGCAGGAACCGTTGTGGCCATCGAAAAAAGTACAAGCGATAGCACCTTATTTTGTTGCGCGAAGGGAACGTACCATTCCGGGAAAGCAATCGCTGCTGCCACGCCTACCAAATTCGTATATACGAAATAATAGGCCGTACCTATGATTGCTATCAGGACTATATCTCTGGCTACTTTGCTTTTCATTTCACCTCCGATTGCCTGAGTGCGGCTGGCCGCAATAGGTCAGGAGTCGTCATTCTACCTCGAAACACCTGGATGGTTGGAGTCGGCCAGAAGCGGCCACTCACGGCGGCAGCAATGTAGTGCATTGAAAGGCGGCGCTACTCAAGTTCTGAGCGCAACCTATTTAGCGAACTTCGCCAAGCGTCGTATTGATCGGTGCCTTGCCACAGCTGCGCCAGTTCGGATTTTTCGACGTCCAAAATCGCTCTCACACACATTTCGGCAGTTCCAAGCAACTTTAGATCGCCCTGCCATTTCTGAGACTTGACCCATTGGGCCAACTCGGCCGGAAGAGCACTAGAGTCATTTCGATATAGGGCGGAAACAATGGCGGCCGCTGCTACCGCCCGAGCACCAACAGATGCGTCTATGTAACTATTAGAATCGATTATCGGAGAGAACTGTATCCAAATCGCCCGAAGAGCGTCGTACTCTAACAACTCAACAGTAAAGTCCAAGGCGTCATCATTGTCGAACGGTCCGGTATCCCAAGCGCCAGCAAGTGACGCCTGCGCGCACATGAGTGCAAATAGTGCTACGAAAGCGACTCGAAGTTCCATGAGGTTGTTCAGCGCTGCCCAACTATAGTTCGTGTGCGAAAAAGGAGAATAACATCCAAATTACGACCGGCCGGACCTAGCCAGAACCCGCCGCTCAGCGACTGCCGACCGGGACTATTTATCCCACGGCGCAATGTGGCGGGAAATTGCTTCGCCCAATTGTCTGCGAACGGTAATTCCGACAGGTTCATTTGCAAGAAACGTGAAATAGCTGTGGTTTGACCAGTGCTTTACGAACTTGATTCGGTTCCATGGCACTAAAAGGCTTGGGGCGCACTGTCCGGGATCAGGCCCTACAAACGACATCCAAACGCCCTCTTTGTCGAGGCAAACGTCAAAATGCACATAGCGCCAAGGGAAATGGGCGTCGATCCGGCCTCTCTCAAGTGCCGAACGTACAAAAAACGACTCGTTCTTAAAAGGGAAGTCAGGCGCTCTCTCGTTTACGCCGAACGATTTGCTTAGGCGATACAGGAAGAACTCGGGGCGTTTCGGATATACCAATTGAAAAACGACTACCGCCGCCAGAACACCGAAGACCATAAGCGCAGTTTCAAGGTCTTTCGGAATCTCACGAACACCTTGTCATTGGATAAATTGGCGCGATTAGCTGGATGACCGAATCGGGTCAGAAGCAGAAATCATACCGCAAACCTAGCGACCGTCTCAGTACGGCCAACACCAGCCGGTCAGCGGACGCTATTCCTTGCCGATAAACCGGGCAAACGGATCGGGCTCTTTATCTGGCTCGACAATATCGTGCTGAGTGAATCTGCGAGCGGCAAAAGCGTTGTAAAGGTGAAAACTGCCTGTGATTATTCCAGCGATACTAACGAATACCGCGAATGCCGCAAAAGTCCTCATATTCGGATTTTCGAGGTCGAGGAAGCCGAAAAAGACTATTCCCAAAAAGACGAGCGAGCTGACAATCTCTGCCACACCTTGGCCGAAAGAAACGCCCCGGCCGGGCTTGACTGCGGCAACATTTCCTTCTTCGTCCGCTATTGAGACGCGTTGCGGTTCGCGTCTTGCCACTTCTTCACGATCGCGAATCAAGAGCTCTACAGTTTTCGCTCTCTCTGGAAAAGCCTTTGCGTCAATGGACCGTCGCACATCGTACAACTCAGTGAGTGTGCATTTCGTATAATCCGGTTCCCTTTCTGTCATTGGCTTCCCTCAACTTCCGCTCCGGGCCAGAGGCCGCCATGTTACCCCAGGTTTCTCTACCGGCTGCAATGCGTAGTGAAGCGGTCATTATCGTCGAAACAGGCCGACAGGCTCAGTTCGGCCAAAAGCCGCCGCTAAGAATGGACGTCTGCCTGAGCCCAGAGAGCCTCAAACTCTTGCTCGTCGATTTCGACACCTTCGAAATCGGATCGGGTCATGTCCGTGTCCAGCCAGAAGCCGTAATCGGTGGAACTTGGCCCTGCCAAAACCGGAGTGCCGTTTGCGTCTACCCCGATTTCCCGGCTCGGAAGCCCGTCATCAGTGAATTCAATGTACCAAGAGTCCACCAGATGCATCTTCTCGCGGTAGCTTGGATTGGCCTCAGGCAGAAGTCGCCGCAACACCTTAACGAGCGCGCCCTCTCTTGTCGGGTCATCCCAGTCGGTAGCAATTTGAGTTAGTAGAAACATCTTCATCGCACGAAGAAGTGAACGGCTGGAACGGGTCAAGAGTTGCCGCAGTGGAAAGCGTGAAGTTTCGATGCCAAGCTCCATTCGGCGGCCAGTTCGATTCAGCTATGGCGACCTGTTCTCGATACGTCCGCATTGTCAACTGCAGCTGTTTGATGTCGCCATGCGATATATACAAGCACAGGCAGTATGCTAACGAACGCAACCGCCGAAATACCAAAGAGTATTGATAAAGTGATCCCCACAGATGCCGGACTATGACCAGCGCTTGTCCCAAGGAGATAGTAAGTCGCTGGCATTAAGGTGATGAAAGAAATCAAGAGCAACCAACCTACTGTACGGATGCTTTTCTTCGCGATCTCCGTTTCGCCGCGCTTGAATTGTCGAGCTATAACGAGTACCGAGATCGCGAGAACAATAGCTATGAAACCAGACAACTTCCAAAGTATTCCAAAATATAGAACTATCGCGGCATCTAGGACGGTCAAGTGGTGTGTACCTACTTCTTCAATGTGCGCTTTTAGTTTATTGAACCAATATATCCCAAGAAAATACAGTTCCCCATGGAACGTTAGACTCTCCGGACGTCGGCCCGCAGCAAATCACTTGCGCATTTGAGGAGAACGAAATATACCATGTCGGTCCGTCGTCCGGATCGTAAATTGAAGATAGGTATTTCAGATCGACTTTGTGTTGGCCCGGAGCAAGAGTTCGCGACACAGTGGTTGCGGAAAAGGGCGACGTGTCCGAGCTAACAAGCACGTTATCAATATAAAGCTCGAACCGATCATCCAAGAGCGCACCATTGTCCCCATATGTAATAGTTACATGAGGCACCACGATCTGCTTACCGGCTACTGCGATCAGGGTATTTTGGGCCTGATTTCCTTCATTGCCGATTCGCCCACTGAATGTAAGCATGAAGTTCCCTCGGTTATCCGACGGCGCCGAAAATGCTATCGGCGCGCTGCTCGCGCCGGGGGCCAATCGAAGTTGTCGATTGAGCCAACCGTTTGACTCAACGGGAGTCCGAACATTTTCCGAGTCATCGGAGAACAGTTGAAACAAGCCGTCGACCTCTTCCGCGCCGTTGTTCTGAATCCTCCAAGTAGCGCCACCTGGATCGAACACCAGGTTCACATTTCCTCTGAAGAAGTAGTCGATTAGCGCCGCCGAGAATGCGATCGTACGACGAACCAAGATGTTTCCTTGAGCAATAAGAGTATCTTCATCTATAACAAACAGCCCAGACACGTATTGATCATCCGCACCGGATAGGTCCAATAGAGACTGTATTGGATACCAAATAAGGCCCAAACTCGCAATCCGATAAGAATCGGTCGTCGCTAACACGGGATCATAGGCACTGGTTGAAACAAAGCCGCAAGATCCAGAAGCTTGCCCTTTTGATCCCGTCCATGTGCAATCTTCAAAATCTATTTGCATCGCAGATCCATCGGGCAACGGATATCCGGCGATTCCGCGAAACGAATTTTGTGCTGGATTCCATTCCAAGCTGGATCCCTGGGTTAAGAAATTTTTCGCTGAATATTCTGCCATACCACCATTTGGGACCCGCGAATTTACCCAGAAGTCTCTTGGTGTACCCGTTCCACCAAGGCTGGCAGTGACTCGGTCAACAGGATAGGGGGAGATCGCGTGTTGATATCTCACCGACTGGTCGCGGGACGCGACGTGTTCCTCTAAAAGGCTTGGTACGTATAGCTTGGCGTAAACGAGAGCTTCGAGCATCTCGTCGCAAAGAAATGGTTTGTCACAATGGGGTTCGTTTCGAACGTGCTGTGGTTGTCCCATATCCTGAATATGATGTAGAACGTGCCCAAGACTCTTGAAAGTTCGCCCATAATAGTACGCTCTTTCAATAGCGCTTCCATTCGTAAGCGCCGCGTAGAAATTTGCTCGTGCGTCCCGGTAAGAGAAGTCTTGATCTGCAGTAGCCTCGGACAGGGAGACATCTTCGAGAATCCAGTCTGGTGATGCTACAAACTCGATTGGACCGATGACAGTATCGGCATTTAGGCCCCGGTTATTCTGCGGATCAAAGAAATGATAAAGCACTCGTGTGAACGGAACATCCTCCCGAACCGAACCGTCAATAATCATTTGGGTCGTCGTCAAGTATTCAGAAC
>Ga0210065_1000225_pt1 | contig 16007 bp, 29 predicted proteins | sample Muzzi_PWB_D1_FD_185533 | JGI IMG/M metagenome (GOLD analysis project Ga0210065, IMG submission 185533) | Wetland microbial communities from San Francisco Bay, California, USA, that impact long-term carbon sequestration - Muzzi_PWB_D1 (SPAdes) | ecosystem: Environmental > Aquatic > Marine >... | reverse complement strand
GCTGATCACGCCGATCGCGATGGAAGAAGGCCTTCGGTTCGCCATCCGCGAAGGTGGCCGCACCGTCGGCGCCGGCGTGGTGGCCAAGATCCACGAGTAGTTTTCCCGAAGGGGGCTCGCAAGAGTCCCCTTCAAATCGATAGACAGGTACGAAACACCCTTCGGGGTTGCGCGACAGGTGAGCAGGCATCGACCGGAACCGGGAGATGACGCTGGAGTAGCCTTCGCCGAGGAGAAAAAGTGGCTCGACAGAAAATCAAAATCAGGTTGAGGGCTTACGAGCCGGCGGTGCTGGATCGTTCCGCCGAGGTCATCGTGTCCACCGCGCTGAAGACCGGGGCCCGGGTCCGGGGGCCGATTCCCCTGCCCACCAAGAAGTCCATCTATACGGTTCTGCGTTCACCGCACGTCGACAAGAAGTCGCGCGAGCAGTTCGAGATGAGGGTCCACAAGCGGTTGATCGAGATCGAGAACTCGACCCCGCAGACTACGGAATTCCTGAAGAAGCTGACCCTCCCGGCCAGCGTGGACGTCGAGATCAAGGTCTGATTCCACCGCGTGGAAGGGTTTGCAAGGGAGCTATGACAATGATCGGTCTGATCGGCAAAAAACTCGGCATGACCCGGCAGTTCCAGGAGGACGGCCGCAGCATACCCGTCACGGTTATCGAGGCGGGGCCCTGCGTGATTACCCAGGTCAAGAACGAGAAAAACGAGGGTTACTCCGCGGTCCAGATGGGCTACGGAGTCAAGAAGCCCAAGAACACCCCCATGCCCATGCAGGGTCATTTCCGCAAGGCGGGCACCGACCCCCTGCGGACGGTGATCGAGTTCCGGGTGGACGAGGGGCACGAGTACAAGGCGGGCGACACGGTCGGCGTGTCCCTCCTTTCGGAGATCGAAATGGTGGACGTGACCGGAACGACCAAGGGTCGCGGTTTCTCCGGCAACATCAAGCGCCATAACCACCATCGGGGTCCCGATGGCCACGGTTCGAAGAACGTCAGGGCATCCGGTTCGATCGGTATGCACACGTTCCCCGGCCGTGTCCTGCCCGGCAAGGCGATGCCCGGGCAGTATGGCAACAAGCAGGAAACCAAGAGGAACCTGAAGGTCGTCGCGGTTGACCAGGAGAAGAACCTGATCCTGGTCAAAGGCAGCGTCCCCGGGCACAGGAACGGGATCGTTTTTATTCGTCCCAGCCGGTAAGCACGGAGACTTTCAGCAGTGCGGGTCCGGCGGGACCGGAAACGAACGAGGTAAAGATAATGGCAACGGCAAATCTCTACGGCGAAGCCGGCGAAGCAAAGGGAACGGTGGAACTGCCCGCCTCCCTTTTCGAGCAGCCGGTTCACAAGCAGGCCCTGTACGAGGCCGTGCGTAACTATCTGGCCAACCAGCGCCAGGGTACCCACGACACCAAGACCAGGGCCGAAGTGAAGGCGTCCACCGCCAAGCTGTTTCGCCAGAAGGGCACCGGTCGCGCCCGCGCGGGCTCGGCGGCCAGCCCCACGCGCGTCGGCGGCGGCGTGGCCTTCGGGCCGCATCCGCGGGACTACAGCTACACCCTGCCCCGGAAGATCAAGCGCGTGGCGCTCAAGAGCGCCCTGAGCGACCGGGCCGGCAGCGAGCGCGTCACCGTCATCGAGGATTTCGTGATGGACGCGCCGAAGACCCGGAAGATCGCGGACATCTTCAAGGCCATGGATCTGAAGGGCCGGCACACGCTGCTGGTCCTGGAGACCGAGGGGGACACCCTCTACCGGTCGGCCAGGAACATCCAGGGCGTGCGGGTGCTGCGGGCCAACGAGCTCAATGCCTACACGATCCTGTGGGCCGACAACCTGGTGTTCACCCAGAAGGCCCTCGCGGGCGCCGAGGAGGTGTTCGGGTCATGAAGGACTTGAGCAAGGTCATCAAGCGTCCCCTGATCACCGAACAGGGCCAGGCGATGCGCGAAGAACACAATCAGTACTATTTCCAGGTCGCTCCCGAGGCAAACAAGCTCGAGATCAGGCAGGCCGTGGAACACTATTTCGGGGTCAAGGTCACGCAGGTGCGGACCATGAACTACCGGGGCAAGGTTAAGCGCATGGGCCGTTTTGAAGGCAAGCGCGCCGACTGGAAGAAGGCCGTGGTGACGCTGGCCAAGGGCGATTCAATCGACATCTTCGAAATCGTCTAGAACGAGGAGAAGGACAGAATGGCAATCAGGAAACTCAAACCCGTAACACCGACCCAGCGGTTCAGGACTGTTGCGGATTTCAGTGAGATCACCCGGACCGAGCCGGAGAAATCCCTGCTCGGACCGTTGACGAAATCGGGCGGCCGCAACAACCGGGGACGGATCACGGTCCGGCACCGGGGCGGCGGCCACAAGCGGCGCTACCGCAAGATCGATTTCAAGCGCAACAAGCACGAAGTGCCGGCCAAGGTGTTCAGCATCGAATACGATCCGAACCGCAGTGCCCGGATCTGCCTGCTGCACTACATCGACGGCGAGAAGCGCTACATCATCTGGCCCAAGGGTGTCAAGGTCGGCGATCCGATCGTGGCCGGGCCCGCGGCCCCGTTCAACCCCGGCAATGCCCTGCCCCTGGAGAACATCCCGCTGGGCACGCTGGTGCACAACATCGAGTTGAACATCGGCAAGGGCGGCCAGATGGCCCGCTCGGCCGGCGCCTTCGCCCAGGTCATGGCCAAGGATGGCGATTACGTCACCCTGCGCCTGCCCAGCGGCGAGGTGCGGATGGTCCACCGTCGGTGCTACGCCACCATCGGGGAAGTCGGCAACGCCGAGCACGAGAACATCGTCAGCGGCAAGGCCGGTCGCAGCCGCTGGTTGGGCATCCGCCCGACGGTGCGCGGTGTGGCCATGAACCCGGTTGATCACCCCCATGGCGGCGGTGAAGGCCGGACCAGCGGCGGGCGCCACCCGGTCAGCCCCTGGGGCACGCCGACCAAGGGTTACAAGACGCGCAAGAAGCAGCCCAGCGACGCTTTCATCGTGCGGCGCCGCAAGCTCAAGAAAAAGTAGAACCGGAGGAATTTTAGGACATGGCTAGATCAATCAAGAAGGGGCCTTTTGTCGAGGAATCCCTCCTGGCCAAGGTCGAGGGCCTGAACAGCAAGAGCGAAAAGCGTGTCGTCAAGACCTGGTCTCGGCGTTCGACGATCGTTCCGGAGTTCCTGGGCCACACCATCGCCGTGCACAACGGCCGGCAGTTCGTGCCCGTGTACATTCAGGAAAACATGGTGGGCCACAAGCTCGGCGAGTTCGCTCCGACGCGGACCTACCGCGGCCACACCAGCAAGAAGTAGTAACCGGAGGTTGTACAGATGGAGGCACGTTCCGTCTCCCGTTTCATCCGAGTGTCGCCCCGCAAGGCCCGCATCGTGGCCGATCTGATCCGGGGCAAGAGTGTGGATGAAGCCATGGGCATTCTCGCCCTGACACCGAAAAAGGCCTCGCCGATTCTGCGGAAGGCCGTCTTGTCGGCCACCGCGAACGTTCAGTTCATGAACGACGGTCATGTGGCCATGACGAACTCCGACATCTTCATCAAGGAGATCCGGATCGATGAAGGCCCCACGCTCAAGCGGATCCGTCCGCGGGCCCAGGGGCGGGCTTTCCGCATCAACAAGCGGACCAGCCATATCAAGGTCATCGTCGAGTCCAACGTCTGAAGCGGGCGCATCAGCCCGACTGGCAGCAGGTAGCGCCAGCCCCGCAGGGGGGCGGCCAAAGGAAGGAAGACCATGGGTCAGAAGACACATCCGATCGGGTTCCGGTTGGGAATCGTCAAGGACTGGAACTCAACCTGGATCACCGACAAGCACTTCGCTGACTGGCTGAACGAGGACCTCCTCATTCGCAAGTACGTGATGGCGCGGGTCGGCAATGCCGGGGTGGAGTCGGTCAAGATCAAGCGGTTCCGCGAGAAGGTCATCATCATCGTGGCCACCAGCCGCCCCGGAGTGGTGATCGGCAAGAAGGGGACCAAGGCCGACCAGCTGCGCGCCGAGCTGCAGAAGATGATCGGCAAGAACGTCAAGCTGGACGTGGACGAGGTCAAGAAGCCCGAATTGAGCGCGCCCCTGGTCGCCGACCACATCGCCGCCCAGCTCGAAGGCCGCGTCGCTTTCCGGCGCGCGATGAAGAAGTCCATCGCGACGGCCATGCGGATGGGTGCCAAGGGCATCAAGATCCGTTGCGCCGGCCGCCTCGGCGGAGCCGAAATGGCCCGCATCGAGTCCTACCACGACGGCAGTGTGCCCCTGCACACCCTGCGTGCGGACATCGACTACGGTACCGCCACCGCGCGGACCCAGTACGGCGCCATCGGCGTCAAGGTCTGGATCTGCAAGGGCGAGATCTTTCCCAACGATTTCAAGGAGCAACTGCGCAAGCAGGTTGTGGAGCAGCGCGCCTAGCGCCACCAAAGAAGAGGACGACGTATCATGTTGATGCCGAAGCGCACCAAATTCAGGAAGATGTTCAAGGGCCGCAACCGGGGTATCGCCCGGCGCGGTTCGACCATCGCCTTCGGGGATTATGGTCTGATGGCTATCGAGGCCAGTTGGTTGTCCAGCCGCCAGATCGAAGCCACGCGTATTGCCATCACCCGACGCATGAAGCGTGTGGGACAGGTCTGGATCAGGGTTTTCCCCGACAAGCCGGTGACGATGAAGCCAGCCGAAACCCGTATGGGCAAGGGCAAGGGCTCCCCGGAATACTGGGTCGCCGTGGTCAAGCCGGGCCGGATCCTGTTCGAGATCAACGGAGTCGACCATGATCTGGCCAAGCAGGCCCTGGCCCTCGGCGCCGCCAAACTGCCGTTCAAGACGCGCGTTGTCAGCCGGACTGGAGAGTAGTGATGAAGAAACCCCATGAACTGCGGGATCTGCCCCTCGAGGAACTCGAGATCCTCGAGCGGGAAAGAGCCGAAGAACTGATGAACCTGAAGATTCAGCTCAAGATGAGGGCTGTGGATAACCCCCTGCAGGTGCGCAACGCCCGGCGGGAGATCGCGGTTATCAAGACCATAATCACCGAGAAGAAAGCCGCGCTGTAGGCGGCGGTCGATGGCCGGGCGGGGATGACCCCCGGGCCAGGGAGAAGGAATGATGGCCAACACTGAACGAAATCTCAGAGCCGTCCGGATCGGCCAGGTCGTGTCCTCGAAGATGGACCAGACCGTGGTCGTCAAGGTCAGCCGCCGGTATCCGCACCCTCTTTACAAGAGGATCATCACGCGGACGGCCAAGCTCGTGGCTCACGATGCTGATAACGAGTGCCGGGAGGGTGATGTGGTGAAGGTCATGGCCTGCCGCCCGCTCTCCAAGACCAAGCGCTGGCGGGTCTCCGAGATCCTGGAAAAGGCCAAGTAGCCGACAAGGAATGATGCAATGATTCAGGAATCAACAAGATTGACAGTTGCGGACAATTCGGGGGCCAAGGTCGTCGAATGCTTCCGCGTCCTGGGCGGCTCCGGCAGGCGCTACGCCCGGGTGGGCGACATCATCGTCGCCGCGGTTAAGTCGGCCATTCCCAACGGAAACATCAAGAAGGGCCAGGTCGTCAAGTGCGTGGTCGTCAGGACCCGGAAGGAGATCGGCCGCAAGGACGGCTCCTACATCCGGTTCGGCGACAACGCGGCGGTCATTCTCGCCGAGGAGAGCCAGGAGCCCGTGGGCACCCGCATCTTCGGCCCCGTGGCCCGCGAGCTGCGCGAGAAGAGGTTCATGAAGATCGTCTCCCTCGCGCCGGAGGTCCTGTGATGCGTATCAAGAAGAACGACATGGTCCGGGTGATCTCGGGCAATGACAAGGGCAAGGAAGGCAAGATCCTCAAGGTCTTCCCGGACTCGAACCGCATCATCGTCGAGAAGGTCAACATCATCAAGCGGCACACCAGGGCCAACAAGGATGTCCCCCAGGGCGGGATCATCGAGAAGGAAGGCCCGATCAACGCTTCGAACGTGATGCTTGTCTGCCCGAACACGAATAAACCGACCCGCATCGGCAAGGATATCCTGGCCGACGGCAGCCGCGCCCGCGTAAGCAAGCGGAGCGGCGAGATGCTGAACGACTAGTTGCTGGCAGGGCGCGCGGCACGTCGACGTGTCCCGGCGCCGGAAGGAAAGAACAATGGCTGCTGTCAAACCTCGCATGAGGGAAAAATTCGAGCAGGAAGTGTCCGAGGCCCTGCGGGAGAAGTTCGGCTACGGGAGCCCCATGCAGATCCCGAGACCGGTGAAGGTCGTGATCAACATGGGACTGGGAAAGGCCCCGACGAATCCCAAGATCCTGGAAGCCGCCGTGGCCGAGCTCGAGACCATCACCGGTCAGAAGGCCGTCCAGACCAAGGCCCGCAAGTCCATCTCGAACTTCAAGCTTCGTGAGGGCATGAGCATCGGCGCCAGGGTCACCCTGCGCGATCAGCGGATGTGGGAGTTCCTGGACCGGTTCATCAACGTGGCCCTGCCGCGTATCCGTGACTTCCGCGGTGTTCCCACCCGGCTGAGCGGCCGGGGAGACTACACGCTGGGCCTGAAGGACCAGCTCATCTTCCCGGAGATCGAATACGACAAGATCGACGAGGCGCGGGGCATGAATGTGACCATCGTGACCTCGGCAAGAAATGACGAAGAAGGACGCGAACTGTTGCGCCTCATGGGAATGCCGTTCCGGCGCTAAGGAGGATTGATCTGTGGCCAGGAAAGCTTTGATTGCCAAGGCTGGTAGGAAGCCCAAGTTCAAGGTGCGGGCTTACAACCGGTGTCGCCGCTGTGGACGGCCCCGGGGTTACATCAGGAAGTTCGGCATTTGCCGTATCTGTTTCCGGCAACTCGCCCTCAACGGTGACATCCCGGGTATCACCAAGGCCAGTTGGTAAAGAGAACCAGGAGCTGATGAAATGAGCATGACCGATCCCATTGCGGATATGTTGACTCGCATCCGGAACGCCATCCAGGCGGGCCACCGGCGAGTTGAAATTCCCGCCTCCAACCAGAAGCGGGAGATGGCCCATCTGCTGATGAAGCAGGGGTACATCGACAAGATCGAGGAAATCGAAAACAACGCCCAGGGCTCCCTGCGCCTGTTCTTGAAGTACTACGTCAAGGACGGCCAGCGGGTCGGCGTCATCGAGGGGATCCGGCGCGTGAGCCGCCCCGGCCGCCGGGTTTTCGCCGGCAAGGACAACATCCCCAAGGTGTGCGGCGGGTATGGCATCTCCATCCTGTCGACAAACCAGGGCATTCTCACGGGACACCAGTGCCGGATGCGAGGCGTCGGCGGCGAAGTGTTGTGCGAAGTCTGGTAGTCACCCTGGTTTAACCGCTGGTTTTCCAGAATAGCGGAGGAATTGAAATGTCGCGCATTGGCAAGAACCCGATCCCCATCCCCAGCGGGGTGACCGTCAAGATCGACGGGAGCACCTCGGTGGTCAAGGGGCCCAAGGGTGAGCACAGTCAGCATGTCCCCGAGGGGCTGACCTACGAGGAGCAGGACGGGCACCTGACCGTCTCCCGTCCGAACGAGTCCAAGCAGGTTCGGGCCAAACACGGCCTGGTCAGGGCGCTGATCGCCAACCAGGTCACCGGGGTCACCCAGGGATTCGAGAAGCAGCTCGAGATCATCGGGGTCGGTTACCGCGCCGCGGTCAAGGGCAAGGTCCTCGATCTGCAGCTCCAGTTCAGTCATCCGGTGGAATACCCCATCCCTGATGACATCACGATCACCTGCCCGGACGCGACCCACATCACGGTCGCGGGTATCGACAAGCAGCGTGTCGGGCAGATCGCTGCGGAAATCCGCGCCTTCCGGAAGCCCGAGCCCTACAAGGGCAAGGGAATACGTTACGTCGGCGAGCTCGTTGTCAGGAAGGCCGGCAAGGCTGCTGGCAAGTAGACCGTCTGGTCAAGAGGTGAACCAAAATGAGTGATATCAACAAGAAGCGGCGCCAGATCAGGAAGAAGCGGAAGATCAGCATCCGCAAGAAACTGTCCGGCACCACCGAGCGGCCCAGGGTTACGGTAACCCGTAGCCACAAATACATCTACGCCCAGGTCATCGACGATGACACCGGCAGCACGCTTCTGTCCAGCGACAGCAGCAAGGCCGCCGCGGTGGAGGCCCCCGAAGGGGTCACCGGCAAGTGCGCGCTGGCCTACAGCGTGGGTCGCGCCGTCGCCGATCTGGCCAAGGAAAAAGGAATCGCCAGCATGGTCTTCGACCGTAACGGCTACCTCTATCACGGGCGTGTTGCCGCCCTGGCCCGCGGGCTCAGGGACGGCGGAATCGAAGTCTAGACCTTCCGGCGAAAGCCGGCGACCGAGACAGGAGCAATTCAGATGGCGGAATTCGCAAATCAAAGACCCAATAGGCCCGGCGGACCCGGCGGACCTGGCGGACCCGGTGGACCTGGTGGACGTGGACGCGGACCCGGGGGACCGGGCGGACCCGGTGGACGCGGTCGTGGACCTGGCGGTCCCGGCGGCCCCGGCGGACGCGGTCGTGGCCCCGGCCAGGACTCGGGCTCGGACATGCACGAGAACGTGATCAACATCAACCGCGTGGCCAAGGTGGTCAAGGGCGGGCGCCGCTTCAGCTTCAGCGCCATCGTCACCGTCGGTGACGGCAAGGGCAAGGTCGGCGTGGCCATGGGCAAGGCGAACGAAATCGCCGATGCCATTCGCAAGGGCAGCGAAGCCGCGCGGACGGCCCAGATCACCGTGCCCATGCTGAAGGACACGATCCCCTACAAGGTGGTCGGCCGCTTCGGCGCCAGCCGCGTGCTGCTCAAGCCGGCCTCGCCCGGTACCGGTGTGATCGCCGCCGGCGGGGTGCGCGCCATTCTCGAGGCCGCGGGCGTGAAGAACATCCTGACCAAGCAGCTCGGGTCGCGGAACCCGAACAACGTGGTCAAGGCCACCATGGACGGCCTCAGGCAGCTTCGCACCGCCGAGGAATTCGCGGCCAAGCGCGGTCTGACCGTTCAGGAAGTGCTGGGCATGGAGAAGATGGCCGCCAAGGCCGAGGCTCCCGTCGAGACTCCGGTGGAAGCTCCGGTGGAAGCTCCGGCGGAAACTCCGGCCGCGACCGAGGCGCCGGCTGCCGAAGCCGCAACGCAGGACAAGGAGTCACAGGACAATGAGTGACACCAAGTTGAAAATCACCCAGGTGCGGAGCCTGATCGGCAGGCCCCAGAAGCACCGCCGTATCATCGAGTCCCTGGGGCTGAAACGCCACCAGACCTCCGTGGTCCATAACGATACTCCCGCGATCCGCGGCATGGTGTTCAAGGTTCGCCATCTCGTGAACGTGGAAGAGGTGAAGTAATCATGCTCAAGCTGAACAACATCGGTGCGCCCAAGGGCGCCAACCGCGACAAGAAGCGGCGTGGCCGCGGTCCGGGTTCGGGCCAGGGCAAGACCGGCGGTCGTGGGCACAAGGGTCAGAAGGCCCGCTCCGGAGGCGGCATCCCGCCCTGGTTCGAAGGCGGCCAGATGCCCCTGAACCGGCGGCTGCCCAAGCGCGGTTTCACCAACATCTTCAAGAAGCAGTTCCAGCTGGTGAACCTGGAGCTCCTCGACGCCAAGTTCGAGGCCGGCGCGAAGATCGACGGCGAGACCCTGGCCGAAGCCGGCCTGGTCAAGTATGCCGATCGTCCGGTCAAGCTCCTGGGTCGCGGCAAGGTTGAGAAATCGTTCAAGATCGAGGTCGCCAAGGCCAGCAAGACAGCCGTCGCCGCGGTCGAGGCCGCCGGCGGTTCGGTTACCGTCTCCGGCTGACGCGCTCGGGCATCTTGTAAGCTTAGGAATTAAGCTAGGAATAAGGCAAAGGAAGCACTGCGTTGAATATTACCGGCAGTTACCAAAGCATGTTCCGGATTCCGGAACTCAAGCGACGGATCCTGTTCACGGCCATGATCCTCTTGGTCTACCGCCTGGGTGGGCATATTCCGACGCCCGGCATCAACCGGGCTGCTCTGGCGTCGTTTTTCGATTCCCAGAGCGGGTCCCTGATGGGCCTGTACGACATGTTCTCGGGCGGAAACCTGAAGAACGCCACCATTTTCGCCCTGGGCATCATGCCCTATATCAGCGCCTCGATCATCTTCCAGCTTCTCCAGGCCGTGGTGCCGTATTTCGAGAAGCTGGCCAAGGAGGGCGAAGAGGGGCGCAAGAAGATCACCCAGTACACCCGCTTCGGCACCGTGGCCCTGGCCCTGATCCAGTCCTTCGGCATGGCCGCGGGCCTCGAGCAGATGTCCGGCGGCATCGTCACCGACCCGGGCATGGGATTCAAGCTGTTGACCTGCATCACGTTGACAGCCGGTACGGTGTTCGTCATGTGGCTGGGTGAGCAGATCACCGAGCGGGGCATCGGCAACGGGATTTCGCTGATCATCTTCATCGGGATCGTGGCCCGGTACCCGACGGACATCCTGAACACCGGGCAGCAGCTGGCCAGCGGCGACATGCACATTCTCAAGGCGGTCCTGATCGGCGCCTTCATGCTCCTGGTGATCGGCGGCATCATCGCCATCACCCAGGGCCAGCGGAAAATTCCGGTGCAGTACGCCAAGAAGATCGTGGGACGCCGGGTGTACGGCGGCGCCAATACGCACATCCCGCTGAAGGTCAACACCGCCGGCGTGATTCCCATCATCTTCGCCCAGTCCATCATCATGTTTCCGGGCACCCTGGGCACCATTTTCCCCGACAGCGGCTTTTTCATCACGTTGAGCTCGCTGTTCCGTCCGCCCAACCCGGTCTATGTGCTGGTCTACTCGGCCCTGATCATCCTGTTCGCCTACTTCTACACCGCGGTGATCCTGAACCCGGTGGACCTGGCGGACAACATGAAGAAGAACAGCGGCTTCATTCCCGGAGTCCGCCCCGGCAAGAAGACCGCCGAATACATCGACCGGGTCCTGACCCGGGTGACCCTTCCGGGTGCCGTCTTCCTGGCCATCATCGCCATCCTGCCGGATATGATGATCGCCCTGCTGGGCGTGCCCTTCTACTTCGGCGGCACCGGCCTGCTGATCGTGGTGGGCGTGGCCCTGGACACCCTGCAGCAGATCGAGTCCCACCTGGTCATGCGCCATTACGACGGCTTCATGACCAAGGGCCGTCTGCGGGCCCGGAGGTAGCGTGTGAATATCGTCATCATGGGCCCTCCCGGAGTGGGCAAGGGAACGCAGTCGCACCAGATCACGGAGAACAAGGGCGTGGTCCACATCTCCACCGGTGACATCCTGCGGATGGCCATCCGGAGCGGCAGTGAACTGGGGCTCAAGGTGCACGAGGTCATGAACGCGGGGGATCTGGTCTCCGACGACCTGATGATGGAGGTCATCAGGGACCGTCTTTCCCAGGGTGACCTGGCAAACGGGTGGCTCCTGGACGGGTTTCCGCGCACGGCGGTGCAGGCCACGGCCTTCATCAAGATGCTGCAGGAGATCGGCCAGACCATCGACGCTGTCCTGGTGGTTCGCGCGCCGGCCGAGGAGATCGTGCGCCGGTTGAACGGGCGCATCACCTGCCGGGCCTGCAACGAAGTGATGAACCTGGTGGGGTTTGCCTCGACGGCGCCCAAGTTCTGTCCCTTCTGCGGCAAGTCCGAGGACCCGAAACGGAGCAAACCGGCGCTGTACCAGAGGGCCGACGACAAGGAAGAGACCATCAGGCACCGCCTGGAGGTTTTCCGGAAGAAGACCCTGCCTGCCGCCTGGTTGCTGGAGGAGCATTATCCTCTGTACGAGATCGACGGTTTGGGGAGCCCGGACGAAGTCGCCGCGCGAATCGCGGAAGCCCTGGCGTGAGATTGGTATCGCCCATGACCGCCGCGGCCGGCAAACGGGAGTCCTAGGTGTCCTGGAGCAGGCAGAACATTAATTTGAAGTCAGCCGATCAGGTTGACAAAATGCAGGCCAGCGCCGAGATTTTGGCTTCTGTCTTTTTGGATATCCGGAAGCTCGTGGTCCCCGGAGTGACCACCAAAGCCCTGGATGAAGCCATCGAAGCCATGATCAGGGAAGCCGGCTGTGTCCCTTCTTTCAAGGGATACCACGGGTTCCCCGCGTCTGCCTGCATCTCGGTCAACGAGGTCGTAGTCCACGGGATTCCCTCGGACCGGGAACTGGTCGAGGGGGACATCGTGGGGATCGACATCGGCGTTATCAAGGACGGCTGGCACGCCGACAGCGCCGAGACCATCGCCGTGGGCGAGGTCAGCGACGAGGCCGCCAGGCTGCTGCGGGTGACCAGGGAATGCCTGGAGCTCGGCATCGCGGCCATCGAGCCCGGAAAGCGCATCAGCGCCATCGGGACGGCGATCGAAAAGCACGCCAGGACCCACGGTCTTTCCGTGGTCGAGACCCTGGTGGGGCACGGCATCGGCCGGGATCTTCACGAGGACCCGCAGGTGCCCAATTACCGGTGTTTCACGATGCCCGATCCGGTCATGGAGGAGGGCCTGGTGATCGCCATCGAGCCGATGATCAATTGCGGGACCAAGCGGGTCGCCACCGAGAAGGACGACTGGACGATCAGGACGGCCGACCGCAGGTTGTCCGCCCATTTCGAACACACGGTGGCCGTGACCGCTGACGGTCCCCGGATCCTGACCCGACGCGGGTCGGGGGTAGCCGCATTCTGAGAGGCTGAGCAGATGGCGAAAGAAGAAGGAATCAGCGTGGAAGGCACGGTCATCGAGGCCTTGCCCAACGCCATGTTCCGGGTCGAATTGGAAAACAAGCACGTCGTGCTGGCACACGTTTCGGGCAAGATGCGCATGCATTTCATCCGCATCCTGCCGGGCGACAAGGTGACGGTCGAACTGTCCCCCTACGATCTGACGCGGGGCCGCATCACCTACCGTTACAAGTAGGGACACCGTCCCTGAAGACAGTCCCGGGTCACCGGATCCGGCAGGAGGCATCGCAATGAAAGTCCGCAGCTCGGTCAAGAAGATCTGCCCGAAATGCAAAGTCATCCGGCGCAAGGGTGTCGTGCGCGTGATCTGCATCACGCGGCGCCACAACCAGCGCCAGGGTTGAGCCGGCCAAAAGGCCATCATGGGATTCCGCCACGGGCGACGGCGCATGTCAGCCGTGAGGGAATCTTGAACGTACGAAAGGAGCCATAGTGGCGCGCATAGCCGGTGTGGATATTCCGAACAACAAGAGGATCGGGACCTCGCTGACCTACATTTTCGGCATCGGAGACTTCCGGGCTGCCGAGATCTGTACGAAGGCGAACATCAGCCCCGAGACCCAGACGAAGGATCTGACCGAAGAGCAGACCCGTTCGATCATCGGGATCCTCGACAAGGAATATCAGGTGGAAGGTACCCTGCGTACCGAGAACGCCATGAACGTCCAGCGTCTGATGGACATTGGATGTTATCGGGGTCTGCGGCACAGGCGCAAGTTGCCTTGCCGGGGCCAGAACACGAAGAACAACGCTCGTACCCGTAAGGGACCCAAGTCCCGTCCAGGCGGCAAGAAGAAGTAGCACCCGAAAGGTGCCAGGAGGTTAGACGTGGCGACTGCCAAGGACAAAAAGGGTAAGGCGAAGAAGTCCAAGAAGAAGAAGCTTGATTCCGTGGGCGTGGCCCACGTGAAGTCCAGCTTCAACAACACCCTCATCACCATGACCGATCTTCAGGGTAACGTGATCACCTGGTCGTCCGGCGGACACCAGGGGCGTTACAAGGGCAGCAGGAAGTCCACCGCTTTCGCCGCCCAGCTCGCCGCCAGGTTCTGCGCCCAGGAAGTGCTGAACGGCGGAATGCGGAAGGTCGAAGTCTGGGTCAAGGGTCCGGGTTCCGGCCGGGAAGCTGCCGTGCGCAGCCTGAAGGCCGAGGGTCTGGAAGTTACCAGGATCAAGGACTGCACCGCCATTCCCCACAATGGCTGCCGGCCCAAGAAGCGCCGTCGGCTGTAGTTTCAAGCAAGGAACGGAGCGACCGAGAGTCGCGTTCGTTCAGGAGGTTTTTAAGTAATGGCCAGGTACACAGACGCGAAGTGCAAACTTTGCCGTCGTGAGGGGATGAAGCTCTTCCTGAAAGGCGAGCGCTGCTTCAGCAGCTCTTGTGCCATCGAACGCCGGCCCTATGGGCCGGGCGAGCATGGCCGTCGCCGCGGGCGTAAACCCTCGGACTACAAACTTCAGCTTCGTGAGAAGCAGAAACTGCGCCGCATGTACGGGGTGCTCGAGCGCCAGTTCCGCAACTATTACAAGCGTGCTGCCCAGCTGAAGGGTTCCACCGGTGAGAATCTGTTGCGCCTGCTGGAAGGCCGTCTGGACAACGTCGTTTACCGTATGGGTTTTGCGGCTACGCGTGCGGAAGCACGGCAGTTGGTGAGCCACAAGAGCATCGAGCTAAATGGCAAACTCGTTAATATTCCGTCTGCGCAAGTTAGTGCAGGCGATTCAATAGGCATTCGTGAGAAAGCCCGCAAGCAACTTCGTATTCAGAGTGCGATGGAAATTGCGAGCCAGGTTGGCCTGCCCGATTGGGTAGACGTCGACGCCAAGAAGATGGCTGGTGTTTTGAAAGCGTTGCCGGATCGGGAAGACATTTTGCCCGACATCAACGAAAACCTAGTCGTCGAGCTGTACTCGAAGTAGTCAGGAGGGTATTTACCCATGCAGGAATCAGTACACGAATTTCTGAAACCGCGCGTTGTCAAAGTAACGCCGGTAAACGATCTGCAAGCCAAGGTTGTCATCGAGCCGTTCGAACGCGGTTTCGGCCACACGCTCGGCAATGCACTGCGCCGTATATTGCTGTCGTCGATGCCCGGCGCTGCGATCACGGAAGCGGAGATCGAAGGCGTACTCCACGAGTACACCAGTATCGAAGGCGTCCAGGAAGACGTTGTCGATATTCTCCTCAACCTCAAGCAAGTCGCAGTCACGATGAATTCGCGTGACACGGCGGAACTGCGAGTGTCCAAGAAGGGGCCTGGCCCCGTGACGGCGGGCGATATCCAGCTCGACCATGATGTCGAAATCATGAATCCGGAGCTGGTCATCGCGAACCTCACGAAGGCCGGTGAATTGAACATGATCCTGAAAGTCGAGCGCGGCCGCGGCTATCGTCCGGCGACGCAGCGTCCGGCATTCGAGGAACAGACAGGCCCGATCGGTCGCCTGCAGCTCGATGCATCGTTCAGCCCGATCGTTCGCGTGACGTACAACGTCGAAGCGGCGCGCGTGGAACAGCGCACCGATCTCGACAAGCTGCTGATCGATATCGAGACCAACGGCACGATTGATCCGGAAGAAGCCATCCGCCGTGCGGGCAGCATCCTGAAGGACCAGCTGTCGGTCTTCGTCGACCTGCAGGGGCAGGAAGAAGGCGTTGGCGACCAGGCCGAGAGCCAGGTCGATCCGATCCTGCTGCGCCCGGTAGACGAGCTGGAGCTGACGGTGCGGTCTGCGAACTGCCTGAAGGCCGAGAACATCATGTACATCGGGGATCTCGTGCAGCGCACCGAGGTAGAACTCCTGCGTACGCCGAATCTCGGCAAGAAGTCCCTGACGGAAATCAAGGAAGTGCTGGAAGGCCACGGCCTGGGTCTGGGCATGCGCCTGGAAAACTGGCCACCGGCAAGCCTGCGTCCCGAGCATGAGCTCGTGATGTAACTGAACAGAATCTTAGGAAAGACAAATGCGTCATAAAAAGTCCGGCCGTCGGCTCGGTCGTAACAGTTCACATCGCCAGGCCATGTTTCGTAACATGGCGACGTCGATGCTGAAGCACGAGACGATCAAGACCACGTTGCCGAAAGCAAAAGAGCTGCGCCGCGTCGTAGAACCGCTGATCACGCTCGCCAAGGAAGACAGTGTTGCCAACCGGCGACTGGCTTTCAATCGCCTGCGCGACAAGGAAGTGGTCGGCAAGTTGTTCTCCGACATCGGTCCGCGTTTCAAGGAACGCCCGGGTGGTTACCTGCGCATCCTGAAGACGGGCCCGCGTCCGGGC
>Ga0210065_1000224_pt1 | contig 16018 bp, 13 predicted proteins | sample Muzzi_PWB_D1_FD_185533 | JGI IMG/M metagenome (GOLD analysis project Ga0210065, IMG submission 185533) | Wetland microbial communities from San Francisco Bay, California, USA, that impact long-term carbon sequestration - Muzzi_PWB_D1 (SPAdes) | ecosystem: Environmental > Aquatic > Marine >... | reverse complement strand
CCGCCACTGGCGATCAAAACCTGTCTTTAAGCGACTTCAGTGGGCGCAGTCTCATCATATATTTTTACCCAAAGGACAATACTTCCGGTTGTACCCGTGAAGGCGAGGACTTTCGCGACCTTTACCCGCAGATTACCGAAGCCGGTGCCGACATACTGGGTGTCTCCAGGGACTCGGTTAAATCTCATGAAAACTTCAGAAAAAAACATGATTTTCCATTCCACCTGTTATCAGACAGCGACGAGTTACTATGCAAGCAGTTCGATGTGATACGTGAAAAAAAATTGTATGGCCGGACCTATATGGGTATAGAACGCAGCACGTTTCTGATAGATGGTGACGGTGTTCTAAAACTGGAATGGCGAAAAGTACGCGTACCCGGCCATGCCCAGACCGTGCTTGAGGCACTCAAATCCGGGACATAAAACCCGGCGAATCAAGCACCCCAGCCCTTTCATCACCAAGTGGAAAACCAAACCTGATGGGAAAAAGCAAACGTCTGTATGTCCTTGATACCAATGTCCTGATGCATGATCCGACATCATTGTTCCGGTTTGAAGAACATGACGTATTCCTGCCCATGATGGTATTGGAAGAGCTCGACGCAGCCAAAAAAGGCCTTACGGAAGTTTCCAGGAACGTACGCCAGGTCAGCCGGTTTATCGGTGACTTAATGAACTCCCAGGGTAATGCAAAGCTGGAGGAAGGTCTGGAATTGCTCATCCCGCATGGTCTGGAATTGCCCGCTGCGCGTGGCAGACTGTACTTTCAAACCCGAACGACAGAAACCCATCCCAGTCTTCTGCGCGACGGATCATTTGCCGACAACGAAATTCTCAGCACGGCACTGGCCCTGCAGGAGAGAGATGAAAACCGCGAAATAGTTTTGATCTCGAAAGACATCAATCTGCGTATCAAGGCCGCCATCCTGAATATACCGGCCGAGGATTATTACAACGACCGGGCGCTTGATGATGTTGACCTGCTTTACAAGGGTGTCAGGATTGAAGATGAGTCATTCTGGGAACGTTATCAGCAGGTTGATTCATGGAACGAGAACGGCTCGACCTATTATCGGGTTAAACGTATTGAAGGTGATAGCTGGTTTCCAAACCAGTGCATCGTCATTGGTGACGGTGACGGCATTGAAGCCATCGTGGTTGAAGTCAGCGATGCTTTTTCGGTATTCAAACTGGTAACCGATTACCAGTCGGGCAAAAACACGGTCTGGGGTATACAGGCACGTAACCGCGAGCAAAATTTCGCATTAAACCTGTTGGTCGACCCCGAAATCGATTTCGTCACCCTGATGGGTATGGCCGGAACTGGAAAAACCCTGCTGACACTGGCTGCCGGCCTGGCCCAGACCATGGATGAAAAATTGTATACCGAAATCATCGTCACCCGCGCAACGGTTTCAATCGGTGAAGAGATCGGCTTCCTGCCAGGTACCGAAGAGGAAAAAATGACACCCTGGATGGGCGCCCTGACCGACAATATAGAAGTATTAACGCCCTCGGAAGAAGGCGGTGAATGGGGTCGTGCTGCAACCAATGACCTGTTGGCCAACCGGATCAAGATCCGTTCGATGAGTTTCATGCGTGGCCGTACTTTTTTAAATCGGTTCGTCATTATTGATGAAGCCCAGAACATCACACCCAAACAGATGAAGGCGCTGGTGACGCGGGCCGGGCCGGGAACCAAAATGATCTGCCTGGGTAACGTCGGGCAAATCGATACACCCTACCTGACTGAAACGACCTCGGGACTGACATTTGCGGTTGACCGGTTTAAAGCCTGGTCACATTCCGCGCATATTACACTTCAGCGCGGCGAGCGTTCACGATTGGCGGATTTCGCATCAGAAGCGCTTTGAACCATCCGCAGTGATTTATTTTCAGGGAGACCCTGCTTCCGCTTCTGCGGGTGGTTCGTCTTTCGACTCTTCACCCCTGGTGATCCGCGGCCAGGCTTTCAGCACCGCCTGAACCACGGTGGCCAGCGGTATCGCGAAAAAGATACCCCAAAAGCCCCACAATCCGCCGAAAACCAGGATGGCGACAATGATGGCCACCGGGTGCAGATTCAATGCTTCGGAGAAAAGTAATGGCACCAGCACATTGCCATCGAGGGCCTGGATGATGGCGTAGGCAATCATGACCTGGCCGAAACTCCAGCCCCAACCCCATTGGAAATACGCCACGAAAGCAATCGGTACGGTGACCACCGCGGCACCGATATAGGGAATCAGGACCGAGAACCCCACGATGGTTGCCAGCAAAGCCGAGTACTGCAGACCGAGCGAAATGAAGGTGACGTAACTGACTGCCCCAACGATAACAATTTCACCCGCCTTGCCACGCACATAATTGGCAATCTGCGCCTCTACATCGGCCCATACGGAGGATACCAGGTGGCGTTCGGTAGGCAGGTAACCTTTGAACCAATCGACCAACTCATCCTTGTCCTTGAGAAGAAAAAAGACAAGCACCGGAATCAATACCAGCAAAACCAGCAATCCTACAACGGTACCGACCGACGTCAATGACCAGGTCAGGAATTGCTGACCGCCGAGCGCCAGTTCATTTCCCACATTTCCAATCAGTTGCTGTATCTGCTTTTCTGAGACGAATTGCGGGTAACGTTGCGGCAATTGCAGCAAGAGTTCCTGGCCCTGGGTAATGTAATTAGGAATCTGCTGCACAAGTTGAGTCAACTGACGGATCAACTTCGGTATCAGGCCAAACAACAGGAGGAACAGACTGGTAAGAAAAAACAGGAACACCAGCAGCACAGATGCAAGCCTTGGTAACCCAATTAACTGCAGTCGCGCAACCACCGCTTCGAGCAGATAGGCAATCACGATGCTTGCAAAAACCGGTGCCAGCATTTGCCCCAGGCCGGCGACGATCGCAATACCTGCAATCAGCACAAGCGCAAGGATAACCACCTGGGGATCGGCAAGTGTTCGTCTAAACCAGGAGACCAGCAAATTCATGAACGGAAACCCCGACCTACACGATTAAGGAGATTGAATAAAACAGGTGAACATTCCATTTCAGGCCGGGCGGCGAAATGACAAACCTCAGAAATCCCAGGTCCAGTACGCTTCGAACTCAAATTCCTGGCTTAATTGATCGGTGGTGACACCCAATACATTTCCGCCAAAGGCATATTCGGAAGGCGCATAAGCAGCATTGACATTAAACCGGCCGTTCATACTCATTTGCCGGGTATAGCCAACTGTGACCGCATGTTGTGCCAGATCACTGTCGATGGCCTGGCTCAGGATGCTTGAACTCGGAGAGGGCTGCGTGCGTGAACTCAAGTCGATTGACCAGGAAGAACCCTTGTTGTCTGCCCAGGCCCAGCCAACCGAATAAACAGTCAGATCATCCCAGGAAAAAGTCGGGCTGGTAGAATCACCCAGAAGCGTCAGCAACCGTCCCGGCAGATTACGACTCGCAAAGGCACCTATCTCGCTGTAAAGCACCCTTTCGACCGAAACGTTCAGCCACGAACGCTTGCTTGCCTGGAAAGCAAGACCAAGCCGGGCACGGCCAGGAATATCCAGGTCTGCCTGTTGGGCGTAGATACCACGGAAGTTGTAAAACTCGTTCATGTCGATATGTGAACGGAAGCCGGCTTCCATGGTTACACCTTTCGCTATCTCACTACGCAAGGCCAGGCTTACGCCGGCACCATAGCTGATCTCCTGGAAAGGATCATAGTGATTGGATTGAAAACCTGCCGGCACAGACTGGTCATATGACTGCATTCCGAGACGGGAAACACCAAAGCTCTGGGTCGCAAACACGGCTGAAACACCAATCAGCTGGTTATCATTCAAACGGTGCATCAAACCGGGTGATACCAGTCTGCGTTCGAGGCCGTGTGCGCCCGAACTCATGAACGGGTCAAAACCATTCATGGCCAGTTCGTCTGAATATTGCCAGTCAACCTCAAGCTTGAGGTATGTTTCCGGTTCACCAAGAAGTTGCTTTGCGAAAAATGGCAAAACGATAAAAGAGTGATTACTCATCCACGATACGTGTAAGGGTTCCGCCTGGGGATCCAGCATGAAATCCGGGGTCAACTCGCGCGCAAGGTAGTCCTGCCAGGGACCCAACTCAAAGCCCAAAACGTAAAACGGTGTCAATCCTGTTCCGCTGGCGCTGAAACCGGCCATCGGCAGACCTGAAACCCGGGCGACAGAAATTGCCGGAATCAAAGCCGAAACCACCAATAACACTGTTAAAAAACGATACTTCATCCCTGACGTCTTAAACCTGCGCATTTCTACCTACAATTATCCGGCAATATGGCAGGAAAACAACAATATGTCAATGTTAAACGCCCCTTGGGGGCAAATAACAAAGCAGCTTGATTTTAAACCCGGAAATACAAGGTAACATCCTGTTTTTTCGTGGAAACGGGCAGGTAAACAGAATTGGCTGTTATTTTAAAAACAGTCGCAGAGCGCAGGGTTCCCGGCGGGCAGCGTTGCGCCGATGCAACAGCAGACTTTTCAGACAACAGGCGTGGTCCCGGGAGTCTCGAGCTTCCCCTGCAAGTCCTGTTCAACCAATTCAGCATAACCTCCAATGGGCATGCCGTTGATCAGGATTTGTGGAACGGTCGTGCCGCCGGTGAGGTTCCGCATTTCCTGTTCCACCTTGAAATTACCCGAAATTTCTATTTCTTCATAGGCCAGGCCACGCCGGGTCAACAGGTTTTTGGCCGCATAACAATAGGAACAATAAGCTTTGGTATACAATTTGATCTGCATGATGTTTTAGATCTTTGATTATAATTTGGCCAAAATGACGTCAATCACCTGTTTAACGGTCAACCGGGTCTTTTATAAACGGAATTCCGCGATAGACTAGGGCCACCGACGAACAAATCAACACATGGAGTGTCTTAAACACGATGTCTTCAGTCTCGGGGAAAGCATGATTCCGGTCAAGCGAAAACACAGATATTTCGAACGATTTCTGACAGGGGTCCTGGTCACCACCCTCAGCCTGTCAAGTATTGCTCAAACCGGCCGTGTCAATTTACCCGAGCTGGGCAATTCTGCCAGCGATGTGCTTTCGTACAAGGAGGAACGCGAGTATGCAGAGAGCCTGATCCGTCAGATGCGGGCATATGAATTACTCGATGAAGACCCGCTGATCAACGGCTTTTTTTCAGATATGGGCTTTAACCTGGCCGCAAGCAGTGACCAGCCGGAGGCCGCATTTACCTTTGTCATACTCGACCAGCCGGTCATTAACGCATTTGCCGCACCGGGCGGAGTCATTGCCTTGTACAGCGGCCTGATACTGCTGGCGGATACGCAGGATGAAGTCGCCGGTGTGTTATCACATGAAATAGCCCACATCACCCAGTTGCATATGTACCGTGCCTTTGAGAAGGGCAAGACCATGAATGTTCTCGCCATGCTGGCGATGCTGGGTTTAATCCTGGCCAGCGGCGGCAATGGCGAAGTCATCCAGGGGGCGGTCATGGGTGCGCAGGCCGTGGCAGCGCAGGCGCAGATCAACTTTACCCGGCACAATGAGATCGAGGCCGACCGCGTCGGTATCAGGACATTGTCCGCCGCCGGTTACAATCCTCAAGGCATGGCTGATTTCTTTGAAAAAATGGGTCAAACCACCCGCTCCAATGGTGAGGGCCCACCCGAGTTCCTGCGCACCCACCCGGTATCTGTCAACCGTATCGCGGAAGCGAAAAGCCGTATTCAGAACCTGCCACCCGCTGTTGTGGACGAAGGTTCGCAATTCTACATCGTGCAGGCCAGGCTGCGTGCGCTGCTTGAGGACGACCCGAAAACAGCCATGGAGTATTTTGAAACCGAATTGAAAAAGCCGCTTTCAGATGCAAGAAAAAACGGCTTACTTTATGGTCTGGCCATCGCCCACCAGAGAAATGCAGACTACGATAAAGCCGAGCTCATACTCAGTGAGCTGCTGGAGAAAGAGCCCTCACGACTCGCATTTCAATTGCAGATGGCAAACCTGCACCGCGAACAGGGCCATCCCCAACAGGCAATCGACAGCCTTGCCGAGCTGTACCATATTTTTCCGGGTAACCAGGCAATCGCGCTTGAATATGGAAAGGCTCTTTTGGATCAGGGCGATCCCGAAATGGCTGAAGTGGCAAGCAAGGTATTAAGACAACAGCTTTTCACCCGGAAAAACGATCCGGAACTCTATGCACTTTACGCACAGGCCGCCAGCGTGGCTGGTGATGAGGTCCGCTCAACCGAAGCCATCGCTGAGTCCTATTATCAACGCGGCGGAACCGAAGAGGCAATCACACAACTGGAGAGCCTGGAAAAGCGGTCGGATCTTGATTATTACCAACGTGCGAGGGTCACTGCAAGGCTGATGGAGTTGCGCCTGGAGGCAAGTGAGTCGGACAGCACCTCCCGCAGTTGATCATATGCGCCCCGCCCGGACAGCGGTGTTCGTCCCACCTGTCCGGCACCCTGTAAAAGCCATATCGATAATGTCATCAAAGTGTCATATAGGCCCTTATAATGTGCGGAATGGGCGTCTACACCTTTCCAATAACATAATGTCTGGGAATTTAGTGACCGGAAAACAAATCAGCGTACTGGTTGTTGATGACGAATCAGCCATTCGGGAAATGATCCGGTTTGCACTCGGCAAGTCTGACATGACGGTGGACTGTGCCGCCAGCGGACAGGAAGCACTGGAGAAGATCAACGAACGCTCACCCGATATCGTCCTGCTTGACTGGATGATGCCCAATATGAGCGGTCCACAGCTCACCCGTCGTCTGCGCAAAGACCCGTTGACGAAAGATATCCCGATTATCATGCTGACAGCAAAAGTCGATGAAGATGACAAGGTGACCGGATTGAATGCCGGTGCGGATGATTACATTATCAAGCCGTTTTCGCCACGTGAACTGGTCGCGAGGATAAATGCGGTCCTGCGCAGATCTGACCCGGGTGGCGCGGAAGGAAAAATCACGGCCGGTGCCATCAGTATGGACACCCTGTCCCGCCAGCTTTTTCTTGCTCAAAAACCGACCCATATCGGACCAACCGAGTACCGTTTGCTCGAGTTTTTCATGACGCACGAAAACCGTGCCTTCAGTCGCGCTCAATTGCTGGACCACGTATGGGGCACCAATGTTTTTCTTGAAGAACGTACCGTGGATGTGCATATCAGGCGCTTGAGAAAAATACTGGCTGCGGCGAAGCTTGATCACTACATTCAGACGGTACGCAGTCATGGCTACCGCTTTGTGGTCAGCGATAGTTGATGCTCAACCGGGGTTGGACATTTCACCTGATCCGCCTGGCTGTTATTGCGTCGCTCGCCCTGCTGGTTGGCTGGTTGAGCGGGCATGTCATGCTGGCAACGGGTTTATTCCTGCTGGCATACCTGGTCTGGCAGTTTTATAACGCCTTGCGTCTCTTCCGTTGGTTACAATCGTGGGATACCCCTCCACCGGAAAGCCTTGGCATGTGGGCGGATATATTTGACCGCATTACGGCTCTGCAAAAACAGAACGTTAAGCGCAACCGGCAATACCAGCAGGTCATTGACGACTTCGCAGGTCTGGCAGATGCTTTTCCTGATGCCACCCTGGTCATAGACGATCAAGGCCTCATCCGCTGGTTTAATGATTCAGCGGTACAGTTGCTCGAGCTGAAGACCGCCGTTGACAAGGGTCAGGCTGTTACCAACCTCATCCGCGAACCGGCGTTTGCCGACTGGTTGGCCGTGCAGGACAGGATTCACAGCACGCTGGAGATTGCCTGCCCGATTGATGACAACATCAGCTTGCAATTGAGCGCGGTCCGATTCAGGAAAAATCAGCGCTTGCTGATCCTGCGAAATATCACCGATGTGCGCAACCTTGAACGTATCCGACGCGACCTCGTGGCCAATGTTTCACATGAATTGCGTACACCGCTAACCGTGTTGCTCGGTTACCTGGAGATACTCAAAACACAACCGTCAGAACTCAACCCGGAAGCCCCAAACCCGGAAGTCATTGAGCGTATGTTCCTGCAGGCCCGCCAGATGCACGACTTGCTGGAAGACCTGCTTGAACTGTCCCGCCTGGAGGAAACCGGAAAAGATGACGGTGCCGTTGCGGTCGATATCCCGGCCCTGTTGGCGCAACTCGCAGAACAGGCAGAGGAATTAAGCCAGGGTCAACATAAAATTATTTTCAAGGTTGAGCCCGGTTTACATTTACGTGGTATAGAAGCTGATCTTAAGAGCGCTTTTCAGAACCTCATCGTCAATGCCATCAACTACACACCGGCAAGCGGCAAAATCAAGGTGAACTGGCAGGAGACGGACAAAGGGCTGGAGCTCAGTGTTACCGATACCGGCGCCGGCATTTCACATCGCGATATTCCGCGTATTACTGAACGCTTCTACCGTGTAGGTGACGACCGTAACCGAAAAACGGGGGGGACCGGGCTCGGGCTTGCGATCGTCAAACATGTACTACACAGCCATGACGCCAGGCTGGAAATCCACAGCGAACTCGGCAAAGGCAGTGAATTCCGCTGCATTTTTCCACTTGAAAGAAAAGCCTGACACCCGCTGTATCAGCATTTAACCACACCTGAACGAGGCCGGGTGAATCCCGGAAGCATCCCGACTGTGTCATAAAAGTGTCACGTGTCATACAACTGTCACATAAGCCCATTAACATTCCTTCCGCCGGACTTTAACCATGGATAACTTCAGGAGTGGAAATATGAATACCCGAATTGCTGTAATGCTTGTGTCCGTAAGCCTTTTTAGCACAACCAATGTTCTGGCCCAGGCCAGGGTGGATGAGAACCTGCCTGTCTACGAAAAAACCAGTGGTGTCTCTGGCAACCTGTCCAGTGTGGGTTCAGATACACTGGCCAACCTGATGACATTATGGGCCGAGTCTTTTAAACGGGTCTACCCGAATGTCAATGTGCAGATCCAGGCGGCCGGTTCTTCAACTGCCCCCCCGGCCCTGGCAGAAAATACTTCGAACCTCGGTCCCATGAGCCGTTTGATGAAAGACAAGGAAGTAGAGGCATTCGAGAAGAAGTTTGGTTACAAACCGACACCCATTGCTGTCGCCATCGATGCATTGGCTGTTTTTGTACACAAGGACAACCCGGTTGAAGGTCTGACCATACCCCAGATCGACGCCATATTCTCCTCGACCAGGACCTGCGGGTGGCCCGCGGATATCACCAAGTGGGGTGAGCTGGGTCTCACGGGTTCATGGGCCACACGCGACATTCAACTGTACGGACGCAACTCGGTGTCAGGTACCTATGGTTACTTCAAGGACAAGGCACTGTGCAAAGGTGACTACAAAAACACCGTCAATGAACAACCGGGGTCAGCCTCTGTTGTGCAGTCAGTCAGTGCATCCATTAACGGCATCGGTTACTCGGGCATCGGCTACACAACCTCTTCGGTCCGTGCCATACCCTTGTCCAGGGAATCCGGCAAAGAATTCGTTGAGGCCAATCCGGAAAATGCGATCTCGGGTAAATACCCGTTATCCCGGTTCCTGTACGTTTATGTAAACAAGGCGCCCGGAAAACCGCTGCCACCTTTGACGGGTGAGTTCATCAAGCTGGTTTTGTCCCGTGAGGGCCAGGAAGTGGTTGTAAAAGATGGCTATATACCTTTGCCAGCCAAAGTTGCCGAACGGGAATTGGCGAAGATTCAGTAATCACCGACGGAAGTCAATGTTCTAAAAAAAAAGGATCACTTGCCTACCCTTTCACCTGCAGACAAGTGATCCATTGCCAGAGAGTTGCGACTCGTAATCAAGCACTAGCCTCTGTTCCTGACAAGTCTATTGCGGATTTATTACACGAAGATGACAACAAGTCGTAATTCGAATAATACCAATAGAGGAATCAGTCGACATGACCACAACAAAAATGCGCTACCGAATCACTACAACCCTATGTACGCTTTTACTGCTATCACCAGTGCTGGCGCAGGCCGCAACCGATGAAGATTTTGCTGCCATGCGGGCGCAAATGATCGCCCTGAGCGAAAGGCTCGATCGTCTCGAAGCTGAAAACCGGGCGCTGGCCGCTGCCAATGCTGAACTGGTGAAGAGCAGTCAGGAAACCGCCGTGACAGTGGCTGCGGTCAGTGAAAAAACCGACAGCGTTGCAGCCGTAGTGGAAGAACGGGCCACTAAAACCAGCTGGACTGACAAGATTCACTGGAAGGGTGACTTCCGCTATCGTTATGAAGCATTTAACATCGAAGATCTGCCTAATCGCGACCGCAACCGTGTCCGCGCAAGGGCAGCGCTTATTGCAGATATAACGCCGACGATCAACGTCGGGTTTGGTCTGGCCTCCGGTGGCGACGATCCGGTTTCGTCAAATCAGACGCTCGGCGGGGGTGGTTCAACGAAGGAGATCAGGATGGATCTGGCCTACTTTGACTGGTCCGGTTTAAAAGACACCCATATTTACGGCGGTAAATTCTCCAACTTCATATACAGACCCGGCAAGGATGCCCTGCTCTACGACAGTGACTGGCGACCAGAAGGCACCGGTATCAAGTGGGCCAATGACAGGTTCTTTGGCAATGCCCTGGGCACGTGGATCGAAAGTGATACCAACAAGGGTCAGTCGTTCGCCTATTTGACCCAACTGGGCGTCAAGTTACCGCTCGGTGACAACTTCAAGCTGACCGCCGGCGTAGGCTACCATGTATTTGATACGCAGGGCTTTGGCTCATACTACGGCGATACCGATGACTTTTATGGTAATAGTTTTGATCCGCTCAACAAAACCTACCTGTATGACTACCGGGAACTGGAATTTTTCGCAGACCTGGACTTCGAGTTGTGGGGTCGCAAGGCGCAATTGTTCGGTGACTACGTGCAGAACCTGGAGGTCGATGATAATGATACGGGTTATGCCTTTGGATTTATCTACGGTTCCGCAAAAAACAAGGGCGACTGGCAGCTTTCCTATACCTATGAACGGCTCGAAGCAGACGCTGTTCTCGGTCTGCTGACAGACTCCGATTTTGGCGGTGGCGGTACCGATGCAAAAGGCAGCATCATTAAGGGCAGTTATGCCATCCAAAAGAACGTCAATGCCGATTTCACCTATTTCATCAATAAGGTCGGTATCAGGTATGCTGACCCGATTGACTTCAGACGGCTACAACTGGACCTGAGTTTCAAGTACTAGTCTGCACAAGTAAATACGCAGGTAAAAAGACGGGTCCGGAAGGGCCCGTTTTTTTATGCGAATCACATTCAGAAACAGATAATCAAACACCTGCATAACGTTATAATCAAGCGATGAAACCCGATCCTCAGTTGCAAACCTATGCCGCGGTTGATCTCGGCAGTAACAGCTTTCATTTGCTGGTTGCACGACGTGAGCACGGTGAGTTGCGGGTGCTCGACCGGATCAAGGAAATGGTTCGACTGGGGGGTGGACTGGACCAGCATGGCCATCTTGATCCCGACGTCCAGCAGCGCGCGCTGGATTGCCTGTCCCGCTTTGGTCAGCGTCTGAGGGGTATTCCTGCACACAACCGGCGCGCAGTCGGTACGCAGACTTTCCGGCGTCTGAAACACGCAGATGAGTTTCTGCATGCTGCAGAACTGGCCCTGGAATGCCCGGTGGATGTCATTGCCGGCCGTGAGGAAGCCCGCCTGATTTACCTTGGCGTTACCCAATGGGTTGCCGGTCGACAACAAAAAAAACTGGTCATGGATATTGGCGGAGGTAGTACCGAACTGATCATCGGTGAAGGATTTGACCCGTTGCAGATGGAGAGTCTTCAGTTTGGATGCGTATCGGTGACCAACCGGTTTTTTGCGGATGGGATCATCACTGAAAAACGCCTGAAAAACGCCCAGGCAGCGGTCGCAGCTGAATTACAGGATCTGCAAACCGTGTACCGCAAAACGGGCTGGAAAATCGCCATCGGTTCATCGGGCACCATCCGCGCCGCAGCGTCTATTTGTGAACTCAACGGCTGGACCAAAACAGAGCTTACATCCAGGGCGCTGCAAAAGCTCAAACAAAAAGCACTGTCATTCGAAACCATCCCGGACATCCGGATCAACGGCTTAAATGAATCCCGCCAACCGGTATTTATCGGCGGTCTTGCTATCATCCTTGCCTGTTTTGAGGCCCTGGAAATCAAGAGACTGGTCATATCACCCTATGCTTTACGGGAGGGTCTGCTGCAGGACCAACTGGGCCGGATTGAGCATCGCGACCCGAGGGATAAGGCGGTTAAGGGCCTGATGACACGTTTTGCTGTTGATACGGCCCAGGTGCAGCGTGTTCGCAGAACCGCACTGCAAATATTCGATCAATTATCCCCGGAAAATGAGCTTAATGATACGCATCGGGCGATGCTGGCCTGGGCCGCCGAATTACACGAAATTGGCCTGAGTTTGTCCCACGTCAGTTACCAGGTACACTCCGCATACCTCGTTGAAGCCTCGGATATGGCGGGTTTCTCACGCCAGGAGCAACTCTTCCTGGCGTTACTGGTCGGTTTTCAACGACGTGTCATACCAACCGATTTCGCGGCCAGGCTTCCGCCTCGCATGCACAAGGCCCTGACCATGACCCTGCTTTGTATGCGGCTTTCCTGGATTTTTTGCAGAACCCGTGAAGATGATGCTATCCCCGGCATCAAAATCAAACTGGATGTTGCCGGTGTCAGGCTGGTTTTATCGGCCGTCTGGATGGAAAATCACCCCCTGACCATCGCCGACCTTGAATATGAGACCCAGGCATTGCAGACGATCGGCCTGCAACTGGAAATCAACTACACAGACCATGAAGCCGCCTGAAAGCTGGCGTCCAACGGCCGGCCCCGGTCAACTGCAGGCTCGCGCCTGTCTATTGAAGGATATTCGGGATTACTTCACCCGTCAGCACGCCATGGAGGTTGAAACCCCAACGCTGTCCATCGCGGGTAACACCGACCCGGAAATCCAGTCCATCAGGACCGATAGCGGCGCTTACTTACGCACATCTCCCGAGTTTGCACTCAAACGTCTGCTGGCGTCAGGAATCGGTGATGTTTATGAACTCGGACGTGTCTTCCGTGCCGGTGAATCAGGTCGTTCACATAACCCTGAATTCACCATGCTCGAGTGGTACAGGACCGGTTTCAGTTACCACCGCCTGATGGATGAGGTTGCCGAACTCGTCAGGCACTGCGGGCGTGGGAAATTCGACCGGTGGCCGGTGCAGAAACTCAGTTACAGAGAGCTTTTTCTGCGCCATGTTGATCTCGATCCCTTGGTTGCTGATGTGAAGAGCCTTTCTGCCAAAGCGGAACAACACGGTATCGATGATATTGAACTGGAGCGCAGGCAATGGCTGGATCTTTTGATCAGTGTCGTGATCCAGCCTGCCCTGCCCGAAGAATGCCTGACATTTGTCTACGATTTTCCCGCCGGCCAGGCGGCGCTGGCCAGAATCCGCCCGGGCAAGCCGCCACTGGCGGAGCGCTTTGAGCTCTATCTCGGGCGTACCGAGCTCGCCAACGGCTACCAGGAGCTAAGCAACGCCGCTGAGCAGCAGCAACGCTTTGATGCGGATAACAGGCTGCGCGAAAAACGCGGCCAGGCGGTAAATAAAATCGATCAACACCTGATCATGGCACTCGAACACGGTCTGCCCGAATGTGCGGGTGTCGCGCTGGGTGTGGACCGTTTGCTGATGGCCATTGTTGGCGCTGATTCGATCAGCGAGGTAACGGCTTTTCCTTTTTCACGTGCTTGATTCCTGTTTTACCGGCAACACCACCCGTACCTCCAGCCCCCCTTGCCGCCGGTTGCTCGCCGAAATTCTGCCGCCATGACGGCGTACCGCGGAGGCGGCAATTGCGAGACCCAGGCCATGCCCGCCCGAGCCCCGGTTGCGGGCCTCGTCAACACGATAAAAAGGTTCAAACACCCTGTTGATGTGGGTCTCATCAATACCCGGCCCCGCATCCAGTACACTGACCTGGATCTGTTTGCCGTCGATCCGGCTTGCAGAGATCCGGATACCACCCGCATGACCGGAATGGACCAGCGCATTACGCAGTAGATTTTCAAAAACCCGCCACAGCAACTCCCGGTCAGCGTCCAACAGCAGGGGCGATTGGATGTGCAGTTCGATCTCCTCATGACCATCGCCCATTTCGTAATTGACCGTGTCTGCCAGGTCCTGCAGCAAATCCGCCAGATCAAAATGTGACAGCTTCAGTTCCTGTACACCGGAAGACTCCCGCAACAAGCCCAGAACTTCATCGACCAGGTTTTCCAGTCGCTCACTTTCCAGTTCAATCCGGTTGAGTTCGTCGACCACCAGGCTCTGATCCTTGTTGCGGGCGATTTCGAGTGCGACCCGCAAGCGTGCCAGTGGCGAACGCAATTCGTGACTGACATCACGCAGCAAACGCTGGTTGGCCTGCTGCAATAACTGCAGGCGGGCCGCCATTTCATCCATGTCCAGGGCCAGTTGCCCGAATTCATCACGACGCCGGTCCAGCGGCGCTCCAACCCTCACGCTCAGATCACCGGTCGCCAACTGCCTGCTGGCGCGGCTCAGCTGTCCCAGCGGTGCCGCCAGGTAGCGCGCCAGTAACAGGCTCACCAGGGCGCTGATAATCGCCGCCACGCCGAGACGCATGCCGACACCTGCGGAACCTGGCGCCAGCAGCGTGCGCGGCGGGCGACGTCCGACATTGATCAGTGTGTATGCCTGCCCGCTGGCATCCTGCAGTTGCCTGGTGACAACTCTCGCCCTGCCATGATTTAACTTTTCAAGCATCGACTGACGACCCAGCAGTTCCTTGCCATGCGAATCCACTACGAAAACATGCTTGCGTATTCCGGGTGGCAGGTCCATGAGGGTCCGCCGAAGCCCGCGTTCACCACCCTCTTGAAGGTCCAATACCAGCTTTGCATTGATACGTTTCAAATTGTCTTTAAACGCGATCGCTGGTTCCTCCGTGGCGCTACGCAGAATGACAATCTGGTTGATCCAGCTGACAACGATGGCAAAGGCCATAATGCTCAGCCAAAGGGCAAGAAAAAGTTTCCAGAACAGACGTGGCACGATTCAATACCCCCGGTAACGGTACTGGTATCCGAAGCCACGGATGGTTTCAATACGCTCGCTACCATCGCTGGCCGGCCCGAGCTTGCGGCGTAAATTGCTCACATGCATATCGATACTGCGGTCATACGCCACCGGTTCGCGGCCCAGTGCTGCAAGGTACAGGTCTTTCTTATCGACCACCTCGCCACTGCGTTGCAGCAACAGTTGCAGGATGCTGAATTCGGTGCTGGTCAGTTCCTTGATTTCACCATCAAGACGTAACTCGCGCCTCGCCTGGTTGAGCACCAGGTCGTCAACTTCGATAACCGCGACCGTTGAATGGGTGTTTGAGCGTCGCAGAATCGCGCGGATACGCGCCAGCAACTCGCGTGGGTTGGCCGGCTTGGCCAGGTAATCATCAGCCCCCAGTTCGAGACCGATAATGCGATCCAGGTCATCACCGCGTGCGGTCAGCATAATCACCGGTAACTCGGATTCCTTGCGCAGCGCACGCAGCACGTCGATGCCATTCATACGTGGCATCATGATATCGAGCACCATGGCGTCCACACCCGGTCGCCGGGATTCAGCCAAAGCCTGTTCACCGTCAAAAGCCAGTCGCACCTCGAAGCCCTCCTGGCCAAGATACTCACGCAACAGATCACACAGTTCCGTGTCATCATCCGCTATGAGTATGGTTTGTGTCATATGTTCGCCGGCTGTTTTCAAGCCCGATTTTACCCAACGCAGGTTTCGGTTGTGTGACTTTACCTTTCTTTACACAATCCTAACCCTGGCAGACATAAAAATGGTGTCTTATAGAGTGCAGGCAATATCACACCACAAGCAGAGGAAATACTTATGAACAAGCTGACAAATATCATTAACGGAAGCCTTTTGACGTCACTGCTTTTGACC
>Ga0210065_1000223_pt1 | contig 16031 bp, 14 predicted proteins | sample Muzzi_PWB_D1_FD_185533 | JGI IMG/M metagenome (GOLD analysis project Ga0210065, IMG submission 185533) | Wetland microbial communities from San Francisco Bay, California, USA, that impact long-term carbon sequestration - Muzzi_PWB_D1 (SPAdes) | ecosystem: Environmental > Aquatic > Marine >... | reverse complement strand
AAAAGGATATCTGAGCAAAAGATCTCACCGCGTTGTTACCAATTGCGCAGGTTTCTAAGAGACTGCCGGATAGGCTTCATGATTTTGGTCTTTTGCCTGTGCTCCTCCCCCGGTTTTGCCCAAGACAACACCGAGGATTCGAAAGCGGCGATGGACCAGACCATCGAGGCTTTCCTGAAGAAGCTTCCCACGCTCAAGGCCATCCATGCGCAAATCGACCGGTCGCAATTCGATCGCGAGGCCCTGCTCGATCGTCTGGACTATGACCTTCAGAAAATCATTGATTTCGCCACCAACGAACTTGCTTTTGAGGCATATCCCGGCTTGCTCCGTGGACCTGATGGAACCTTGATATCTCATGCCGGAAACTCACTTGATCAAGCTGTTTTTCTGGCGGCCATGATCAAGGATGCGGGTTTTGACGCGCGAATTGCGGAAGGTGAGATTGATCAGGAAGAAGCCGGCAGGTTGCTCAGCGGCCTGCGGGATTCATGGATTCCCAGATACCCGTTTTTGCAGGGTGGGGAAGCCGAACGTCTGATCGCGCAGTTGAATCCGTCATCGACGAATTCCGAGCATAGCAAGGAACAAATGGCAGACGAACCGAAGAATGATTTTGTCAAGGTCGGTCAAATAACGGGCTCCGTTATCCAGAAGATCAAAGCATCGGGAGCGCAATTGGGCAGCGACTCGATTAGCTGGGCAGACCTGGTCACTCAGTGCCGGCACTATTTCTGGGTGCAGTTCAAAGACGAAGCATCCGGTGAATGGGTAAATTCTCATCCTGCTTTCGGCTCGCGGGCAGCACCGGTAGTCTCAGCACAAAAATACCACGCGGACCAGGTGCCTGATGATCTTCTTCACAAGCTGCGCGTGAGTGCTTATATCTCGCAACGAGTGGGAGACCAAATCAATGACAAGCCAGTCATGTCTTCCTGGGAAGCACCTGTCGCCAACCTGCTCGGCGTCACAATCTCTTATCAGAATTTTCCCAGCGGGTTCAACCAGGCGAAGGAGAACAAAAAATCCTACGATGAAGTTGTTGCTCAGATGACGGCGGCATTGGACGCTTCGCGCTTTTTCATCCCACTGCTCAATCATCAACCCGCACCCGGAGGCTTGGCCTTCGATCTGCTGGGTATTTCAGCGCCGCTGGATGCTGCATCTTCATCCATGGCGGGTGTATTTCAAGAAGATGCTAAATTGCTGGCTAAAGCTACCTCGAGCCTGTCAAGCGGTGGCGATGTCAAAGCTGACAACATCGCTTTAATCGAAAACTGGCTGAAATTTGAACTGATTGATCCAAGTGGGAATTCCAGGGTCATCAAACGCTTTCTGCTGACGCCAGGTATCAACGAGGAAGACCGCTTGTGGGCACTAACCCGCGAAGTGACCATAGCAGTGGAACCGGGACATGCCTCTTTTGCCAAGTATCTCGATGATACCTTGACCCTGATCGAAGCTGCCGGCCGTATGCTCGAATTGAATCATGACCCGCAATTGAGTGCGTCACCTGAGGAATTGAAGCAACTGCAACGAACCCTGGATTCCCTGTCGTCTTCGGCGGTAAACCGGGACTACTTCGCTGGAACCAGCACCCTCCCTGCCAAGTTGCAGACAATCAGTGCTTACCGGCCGCTGGCTGCCGTGGTTGCCAACTACCGAACATTGCTGGGGACGGGACAAGGTATGAACGTTCCAGCCGGGTTCGATATTCTTACAGATTTCCAATATGTCTGGGCCACGGCAAACGACACCAGTCCGAACCTGCACATCAGCCCCGAAAAAACAGTGGAGCTTGGGATCGCCCAGACCATGCTGGAATCACGGACTCAACTGCCGGGAAGCAGGGCGGGCGCGAACGCCTTTCGCGATTGGAATGCCGATGACAAGGTACAACCTGTTGTTATCATCGACAAATCCGATCTGAGCAAATGGCCGCAGTCGAATTCGACCGCAACCCGTAACCTGCTGCGGGATATCGAGCACGGCAATCTCATGATTTTACAGCAGGAAAACCTATCCAACAGTGGCCCCGCGACCTGGTGGCGGGTACAGCCAGGGTCCGCAGAAACACTGGGAATCACCGCGTCCGGCTGGGGTGGTTTATCCGTCTTGTCTTTGCTCCAGGATGCTTCCATGGAATACAGAATGTTCTTGTGGCAAGCAGAGCACATGGTGGGCCCCGCAAAGGCCAAAGGTGCTATCGCCAAGTGCCTTGGATATCTTGGCGTCCTAAGTATTGGCTCGCATCTTGCGTATATGGGAGAAGTCGTGAGCGCCGCACCCAACGATACAGTCAGCGCCGTGGGTTCAGGCTTACAGGGCCTCGGCCTTGGCATGTCAGCGGCTGAGGCGGCCATATGGCGGAACCCCGGTGCATTTGAATACTTCATGAAACGCTGTATCGTGCGTGAAATATGGCGGTAAAAAACCAGCACAAAAAAGTCAAAACACCCATAACCTTTAACGATAGAAGACATCGGTGTCCTGACTTTATTCGGTGTCCTGACTTTATTCGTCAATCAATACGGCAAGATATTCGTAAAATAAAAGGGGTCAGTAAAAGGGCTCCGACCCCCTTTGGACAAATCAGCGCCTGGTGTAGACCATCTCCATCATCTTGACTTCGTTGCCGTCACGGCCAGGGCCGTACATCTCGAAATACTGCTCATCTGGCGAAATGGACTTCACCACGTAGCGATTGGTTACCGGGCCGCCCTTGACGGGATCGTTGTAGGTGCCGATATAGGTGCACGTGTGGCTCTCGTCACAATCGCCTTCGGAGAGCATGATCCCGGTGGACATGCTGTCGGTCCAGGTCGACCACCACTTGCCGGAAACATTATCGTAGCCGCCGCGCGAGAGACCGGTGAACGGCGTGCCCATCATGTCGCCCTGGAACTCCTCGTTCAGGATACGGCCACCCATATGCAGGGTCCGGATTGCCACGCCCTTCGACTCCATCGGCGGCGCAGCGGGGTCCATCCAGTTTTTGATCGCAACATCGAAAGTGCCGACCTGGCTTGCCATCATCTCGTGCTGAGGCCCAAGCGCGCCGGCTTTCATGTACGCTTCCATCTCGGCCTGCTGCTCAGGCGTCATCTGGGGCATCTCACCCTCTTGCGCGACGACAGGCGCCACGTGCAAGACCACACTTAAAAAGACTAATGAAAACAATCTGATTCGCATGACTTATCTTCCCTCCTAATGCTCCAACCCGTATAAGATATGCGCTCCGAAATACTGGGTTGGAAATTGTTTGTACCCTTAACGAGCATAGCAGAGAATATTTAGCTTGCACACCAAGTTCCCAGAACGCCCTGAGCAATAAATGGGGTCAAGTAAAAGTGCCAGAGTAAATCGATAATGGAAGAAAATCGAGTGTCCTGACTTTTTGCGGGCGTTTGCGCGGTCAGTGGGGAGGAAGTTTCCAGTCATTTGCGCGACTACTCTGTCTTGAAAATACCTGATCCGGAATACACGGTCATCGGCCGTGCCGCACGCGTATATCGGGTCGCGAGCATGGTCCCACTGTCAAAGCATCTCTGGAAAGCTTGTGCCGGACTCCGGATTAAATATGTCCCTGCATGGTAACTTAATTTAAAAAATGGGGCTGACCATGTAATCATCCCCACTATGAAAAAAATTCCCGGGGATACTGATCCGGCGCATAATGTGACTGTATAGTCTCATATTACGTGGATATCGCATCGCGAATTTGACATTACCGGTACACGGTATGCACAGTTAGTAGAACCACGTCTTATTAAAAAGATTAAGGGTTAAAATTATGCAGCCATATTCCACAGATTTGTCTTTTCCATATAGATTACATATACCTGCGCCACCCAAACCCGGAGATGATCCGCAGAAGCCGCCGGACAAACCCGCCAGGCCGATTGATGATCCCCCCAGGCCACCGGGAAGGCCTCCCAAACCGATTGACGATCCGCCCGTACCACCTCGTCCTCCAAAGCCAATAGATGATCCTGCGCCACGGCCGGAACAACCACCAAAGCCCAAATGGGTTTCGATGAAAAAAGCCGCTTCCAGCATCGGCAGGCCGCATGAAATTCATATTTGAAGTCACGGTTAAGCCTGGATATGAACCGGAGCAGTATGCCCGGGCCTGGATGGAGGCAAGCCAAATCATTCAGCAGGGAAACGGGGCGCGCGGCACTTATCTGCATAGAAATCTCAATGAATCCAACAAATTACTGGCGATCGCGCACTGGCAGTCCAAGGCCGACCGGGATGCCAGCAGCAGCCTGGAAGATCCACGGGTAAAAGCCATCGTGAACTCCCAGGCGCAGCATTGCGACATTCGTGTTATCGGTGAATTTGACGAGCCAGAATGGTGTGCAGAGCCCCCGAAGGAATAACGCCAGATTACCTGGTTCGTCAAGCTTCATTTAACGGAAAACGAGGCCCCTTTTCTGGAAGCCCCGATTGTCGCGTGTGCCATTCTGCCTGTTATTCTTTACGGCAATCATACGATTGTCGGGTTTTGCGGCACATGGGCGGCGGGCCCAACGCATCCCAAACCGGGAAAATGTTTCTGGTCTTCAGGATTTGCTCAAATTCCGGCAGGGCTCTGGCTTCGGACCAGTAATCTGCCCAGGACATGAGCACTGTTGCATCCTTTTCATGCAACCGCATGGCCTCGGCATAAAGTCCCAGCAGGAACAATTCCTGGGTGATATGCGATTCATCAAAGCCTGGTTGCTTGATGCGCTCCAGGTATTGTGAGGTCGTAGAAGGGTCTTCGATGGCATTAATCAACAGGGCTAATCGTGCACGGGTTTCCGTGTCGATGCCGTCGGTTTCTGCTGCTGTCTGGCGTGCTTTTTGCAGATCGCCAGTGAGAATATCGATGTAAACCAGGCGCGGGCTACCGAACATGTTGCCCATTCGCACCTGTTCACCATAATGGAACCGGGCGCGATCAAAGTCGCCCTGAAGCATCAGGACAAAGCCCAGGTAGCCGTTGGCATTGGCATGGTCGGGCTCAAGGTCGACGGCGATCTGCAGTTGCTGCCGGGCTTTTTCCAGGTAGCCGGTTTTGGCATATTCGATGCCCAACCAGTGGTGTGGGCGGGGTTCGTTCGGATCCAGTTCAATGGCTTTTTGCAGGTAGTTAATGCTGCCAAGGATGTCGTTATCACGTGCTGCGATGGATCCTTGAATCATGTAAGCCGCCGGCAGATCAGGAAGCGTGCTTTGAGAAACTTCTCATAATTCTCAGGTGATAGATCCTTCGTGGTGGTGAAGTTTTTCTGCTCACCCAGTAGCTGCACTTCCAGCATCTCGGCGATGCTGCCCGCGATTTCGTCCTGGATGGCAAAAATGTTGGTCAGTTCCCGGTCGTAGGACTGCGACCACAGGTGAAATCCATCATCGGCTTTAATCAATTGCGCGGTGATACGCACCTGATCACCAACCTTGCGCACGCTGCCTTCCAGCACATAGCTGACACCCAGTTTGGCAGCGATTTCTGCAATGCTCTGGTTGCTGCCTTTGAAGGCGAAAGCCGAAGTACGTGCGGCGACTTTTAGCTCTGGCACACCGGCCAGTACATTGAGGATTTCTTCGGAAACGCCATCCGAAAAGTATTCATTGTCCGCATCAGCGCTCATGTTGACAAAGGGCAGCACGGCTATGGATTGGCCCGATTCCGTTGCCAGCTCTCCATTGGCAACCTGTTCAGACACAGTCTGAGCTACCGCCTCAACCAGGGCAGCTTCGCGGTCTGCTCACAGCACGAACTTGTCATAAGCGAAATAGGCCAGCCAACCCACAATCGGGAACGGTACTGACAAGTTAACTTTCCAAGCCGCAAAAGCACGTCGTCTAATTAGTCGAAAATTCTTTGCTGACAAATGGTGACATCCCCCGTTGAATAGATTGTAAGCCACAGCATGTGAGGGGTCAGGGTAAATTCCAACGGCAGGAAAAGTAAGCTTGTACAGGGCACAGGTCAATGAAGGCTTGTAAAGATTACCGCCTTTTTGAAATTTCTGGAAATAATGAATGTTGCCTTGGGCTGCATGCAGCCCAAAGCAAGACCTTCCTTGTTGGCATGAAAACTGCATCTATAACAACCAGGGATTTATTTATCGTTTAACCGGAAACAGGAGGAAAAATGTTTACTTTTAAACTTCCCGAATTAACCTATCCGACCGATGCGCTTGAGCCACACTACACTTCGGAAGGGCTGGAATTACATCATCAGAAACATCATGCCGCCTATGTGGGGGGCCTCAACCAGACGCTGTCTGACCTGGCAGAAGCCCGGAAAGAAGGTAAACTCCGGTATCTGCCGCAGCTTGAAAAAAACCTTGCATTTCATCTTTCCGGTCATCGCCTCCATTCCCTGTTGTGGCATAGCCTGAGCCCGGAGGGCGGCGGCGAACCGCCGGTCACGGTCGCAAGCCGTCTAAATACCGAGTTCGGCAGTGTCGATGCTTTCCGAAAGCAGTTCACGCAAGCCGCAATGAGTATCCAGGGATCCGGCTGGGCCGCGCTCAGCAGGGAGCCAGAAAGCGAAATGCTGATCATCGAGCAAATCTATGATCACCAGGGCAATGCGGGTGCGGGAACGCAGCCTTTGCTGGTACTGGATATGTGGGAACACGCTTTCTATCTGCAGTACCGCAACGAAAAAGCCAAATGGGTCAATGCATTTTGGGATGTGGTGAACTGGCGGGTTCTGACCGAAGCCATCGCGCAGGAGCAGCCTACCAAGTCGATTGCAACCTGAGCATCGTGAGTCTCCGATATCGGGAAATAGAACCTTCAGTTTCGATTCTTGCCGGTCACCTCAACTCTGACTCCTTGTTGCGGAATTGATCTCAAGATTCATGCAGACTTCAATGTCGCCATGTCTATTGAGAAGCGGTACTTGACATCCGACCTGACCATACGCCCGTAGGCTTCGTTGACTTGCTGGATCGGTATCACTTCAACATCCGCGGTGATATTGTGCTCGCCGCAGAAATCAAGCATCTCCTGGGTTTCCCTGATCCCGCCAATAAGAGACCCCGAGATACTCTTGCGGCCAAATAGCAGGGCGAAAGCGGAGACCGGTAGCGGTTTATCCGGGGCCCCGACCAGGGTGATATTACCGTCGAGTCCGAGCATGCCGATGTAGGCGTTGATATCGTGTTCGGCAGAGATCGTGTCGAGAATGAAGTGGAACGTGCCGGCGTGCTTCTGCATATCATCAGCATCGGTCGAGATGATCACCTCGTGTGCGCCAAGACGCAGGGCATCTTCTTTTTTGCCCGGTGAGGTGGTAAAGACGACGACGTGGGCGCCGAAGGCACGGGCAAACTTGACACCCATGTGTCCCAGCCCGCCGAGGCCAACCACGCCGACTTTTTTACCGTTGATGTCACCCCAGCGGCGGATGGGTGAATAGGTGGTAATTCCGGCGCACAGCAGCGGTGCCACGCCGGCGAGATCCAGGTTTTCAGGTGCGCGAAGGACAAATTTTTCATCGACGATGATGCTTTCCGAGTAGCCGCCGTAGGTCACACCACCAAGGTGCTTGTCGGGGGAGTTGTAGGTGAAGATTACGTTCGGGCAGAACTGTTCAACGTCGGCCCGGCAATTGTCACATTCATGGTCCGAATCGACCATGCAGCCTACCCCGACCCGGTCGCCTGCCTTGAAGTTTGTGACAGACGAACCGACCTCGGTGACCTTACCGACAATTTCATGACCCGGAACGCAGGGATAGGATGTTGCCATTATTTCGCTCCACTCATTGCGCACGGTGTGCAGGTCCGAGTGGCAAATGCCACAGTAAAGAATCTCGATCTTTACATCGTGCGCGGTTATCTCCCGGCGCTCGATCGTATCCATCGCCAAAAGTGAATTGGCGCTGGCAGCGGAATAGGCTTTTGTTTGTTTCATGGTATCTCCTTGGGTGATTATTAATTCAAACTGGGTAAAGTAAGACAGCCATACCCATGAATCGGGTGGGTGTCTATTATCTCGTAAATTCTCGATGCGGGTGCTTTGAAGCCCCTGTAATGATTGGGGAACACTATAAACCCGGCTTTGCCTCGATTTTCCAGATATAGGCCTCGGTGCGATAAGATCCGCTGGCCCCATGAATTCGCTCGATGTAATACACTTTCACTTTGGTTGCCGAGGCTAGACAATCAAGCGCGTACGCGTATAGGTCTGCATCAACGATCTGCAGGTAGCGAAAATCATTACCGCTGTTTCCGATCTGTATAACAACGGACCAGTTATTACCGTGCTTACCGCTTTTTTGCGCATTTACGATTCGGCCGGCACTGACGCCATAGGGTTGTCCTGAGACAGAGATTTTTCTACTTTCAATAAAACTGCCTGATGGGTTGCTGCGCGAGACGGAATATACCGCAACGATCTCGTTCGTCGATTGGCACTGCAGCAACGACGATTTCTTGGGTGTCCTGTATTCGATCACAACGAATTCACCAATCTGATCGACCAGCTGCCCGTAGAATTTTTGATCCCCACAAAAATTCCACGGATTGTATAAGACATAGTCGCCGTGCAAGTCACCGTGGATATCATTCCCTCCGCCAAAACTATTACTCCCGACTGAAACTTCCCCGGCGACAATTTTCCGGTTTGGCCCGATGAGATCAACCCCGTTCAATTCCCCCATGACGTAGCCATGGTTATATACAAACAGCGGTGATGCCGACAAGCCCGGGCCATACGACACGCAAAAAAGTATTAGCACACCAAAAAAATATTTCATGAGTAAACGGTTTTCATTAACCTGTATTAAAGGGGCCGGCGACAAATCTTTTGGCAGCGGTCACGAAAGACCTGCCGTGTAGAACCATGCAGGGGGACTTTTAACGGTTACGCTACCCTTCCTGCAACACCAGACATGGTACATATACCTGAATGCCTTGAGGCTAAGCTTCTCATATTCATACAAATTATCAAGGTCATTTACTTTGGGATCACCTGGATACATTGATAGATACTCTTTCCTGAAAACGGGGTTTCCGATTCTTATCGTTAGACAGCAGAAGCCAAGCTCATCCACGATTTGGGCAGGACCCTTTTAGAACAGAAAAATCCTGTGAATTTTTTTGGGATAAACAATCCCCTCGCTCAGCATCGATCCAATAATTCACCGGGCCCTTCCCCAGATAAACGCATACATCGGATAGTTGGAATGAGGCAAGGACACCCATGGTCCTCATTGCTGAAAGTTATGGGTGTCTTCGCTTTTTTCGTTTTTTTTCGCTCTAAATAACTGACCATGATCTCGCTGGCCGGCTTCAGAGAATTCCAAAGCCTGCTGTGCCGGCGCCTGCCAGCACTCTTGGGCCACCGTTGACCTGATAGTACTGAAGCACGTCCTGTCCATAGTTCCGCCCAATCATCATCCCCAAGAAAGACTCCGCGATGATTTCCTTGCATATGTTTTGATGAGCATATCCGCTCACCTGGACTCCAATCCCCGGATTCTTCGCTTTCATTCTGTCATCTGTATAAAATCTCGTTCTTCCGACATTGTGAGCGTGAAACATGTGCCCCAACTCATGTAGCGTTACCCTGGTGGCGCAATCGAACCTCGTCCCAGGTTCCGCTGAGATACCCCTACCACTACCACCGGAAGTTGAAGTTGGACCAAGGGACACCCAACACACTGGTGTACCTTGTATATCAAAGTGGAACGCCTGATTTTGGTGGTGAACCTCGGGGGTCAGCAAAAAACTTGAATCCGCAGGCATTTTGAATCCGCGGTTGGTCACCATTGTAACAGCCTGTTGCACGGCAAATTTCTTGAGAGGAGCCTGAGAATCCCTGGTATCAGTCAAGATTTTGAGGTTTACACCGTTAATGACTGCCGTGCTCGTGGACACAGTCTTAAGTTCTCCAATTCGTCGTAGAAACAAAGTAGAGTCTGCCGTTTGAGTTCTTTCTGCTTTCGCAGCATCTAAGTGATAGGACATATATAGTTTTCTCTTTTATGCAGTGGGGGGGGAGGTAAATATGATCTTGTTGAAGTATAGATGATCCGGTTGGAGTATAGATGATCTTGTTTTTGAATTCATTCACCTACCCGTCAAGATGTGGGTGGTGTCCTGGCTCGTCCTCCAGCAACGGAATGGCCGAAATTGTCCCGGGTTCAAGGTTTGGCCAAAAACACAACCGTATCCGGACAGTATTTAGATCTGAGCGCGCAAAGTTGACCGGTTGGTGCGGATTTTCAATTGAACGACGGGTATGAGCGGGCTTTTGGTACTTTGAGTTTAAAGAGAATATAGCAGCAGGTATTTATCGTAAAACCCCATCACCATCAGGGTAGCACGTAGATCGGTTGCCTGGGCGTGTGGGACATGTAATTCTCAACGCGAATTTTATTATTTTTAATTGATTTTTAATGTAAAATTACCGCTTTGCAAAAGTGTGAGGATTTAATATATATTGGCGGGGCAGAATACAAATTGAGTTTCGCCAGCCTTCTTGCCATCTTGCACTGAACATTATGCTTTTCAAGGGTTTCCGGTAGGTGAGGAAGCCCTTCTATCTGGTATCAGAAATAGGAGTTCTGAAATGAATTTACGGCAGCGTCAGTCGATTATTACACACACACTTTTTGCGCTATTGCTTCTAACCTTCAGCGGCATTGCCTCCGCTTATTCCGAGTACAGTGGCGGTTGCGATAACTGCCACGGCGATTTTACCGCTAACAATTACATTTCGAAGACGGACCAAACGCCGTGGAACGCGAGTCTCATGGACGGGCATTCGTCGTTCGTGAGCAGTTGCAATGCCTGTCACAAGAGCGGCTCGTTCGGTTCGGTTTACCTCAACGTTTCGGCTGACAGCACGCTTAACAAGGGTTGCGTGGGTTGCCACGGACGCGACGCGGACGTCAACGCTAGTTGCGTTGGCGGTAGCGGCGACCAGGTTCAATGCGGCTCAGGCGCTGGCTTGCGTACGGTGCACGAAACCAACGTTGGCGCAGGCACCTGCAGCGGCTGTCATTCCGGTGATCCCGCGCCGGTCGGTGAGCAGAACAATCCTTTCTACTATGGCAAATCCGGTGTGCAGACAGCCAATGCCTGCAATGCCGACGGCACGGAAAGCCGCTATGGTATTTATGGCCTGGACAATGACGGCGACGGCCTGGCCGACGCTGACGATTCCGACTGTCAGGCCTTCGAAATCAACCCGGGTCTGAGTGGCAGCTGGTGGGGCGGGCCCTCGCGTGACGGTGAAGGCTTCCTGATCGATGTCGCGTACGCTGTCACCGAGCAGACCATCATCGTCGTCTCGTTCTATACCTACGACACCATGGGCAACCAGGTCTGGCTGATCGGTCCGGGCGTTGCCAATGGCGATACGGCCACTATCAATTTTGAGATTCCCGAGGGCGCCAAGTGGGGTGCCGCGTTCGTGCCCAGCGATGTGAACAGGGTGCCATGGGGCACCGGGACCTTTACTTTCACCTCGTGCGAGGCCGGCCATGTCGCCTTTACGCCGAATGCTCAGATGCAGGCCATGGGATTCACCAACCTCGAATACGACCTCAACCGGGATATACTGATATACGGCATTCCGTGCCCGATTCAGAATCCATAGTTGACTGAAACGCCGCAGTCCGGTTTGAAAACAACCGGGCTGCGGCGTCTGCTTTTCTGACAAGCTCGTTTGCATCACGGCTGTGATCCGTTACCGGTTATTGCATGCACGTTTATGCTTTCGGAGTTGGCCAATCAATAAGACTGCATACCCGGGTGACCCAAAATGATGCGCTGGATTTATCAGCTCGAAGGGTCGTAAAGTTCCCTGAAAACCAGGTACATACACAGGGCAACCGGGGCGGGGAGTACATGCGCCTCACCGGCGCTGACGATCGCGAAGTCCGACGATTTCAGCCAGCGCCTGATCTTGCCGAGTACACCGCCGGTCGTTTGGCCCGGTTGTCTCAAACGCGTTAGCCTGGCCACTGGTTCATCACCACGCAGAATTGCCCAATCTCCAATGTTAATGCTGAACATTTTGTCACCAATGTTGGTCGTCGGATCGACAAGCCGGAAAACCTCGCGGCCGTCCTCAGCGAGCAGCACCAGCACAGTCCGGTAAATCGGGTTGACCAGCTTTGCCAGGATTTTCTGATCGAATTGCATGACAATGCGTTGCTGCGGGTCGGTCACGACCCAGCGTGACGGCATGATTTTCCTGTTGGGATGCATCTGCCAGGTCCTGTTATCGCCATCCAGGATCTCGACGGCGGTAAAAACTTTGTTTCTGGATAAACCGCAGTTCGCGGCCTCCTGTCCGGTGTGTTCATCGGTCAGGCGGAAGGATTCGCTATGCTTCTTCGGCTTGTCGCCGCGCTCGGGCGACCGGTGGATTCGGTAACAGGCATGCATTTTGTCAATTTGTTTGCGTCTTTACTTGCTTTGGGCTTCGTGATTATCCAATCTGTTCGAAGATTGAGTATAGATACCGTCTTCAGTTGCAAGCAAGTTTTCAGGTTTATTAAGTTAATAGCAATAAGGCACTTCCAAAAAGATAGAAGACACCCATCACTTTCCCATAACTTTCAACAATTAAAGACATGGGTGTCCTGACTTTTGCTGATTAAAGACATGGGTGTCCTGACTTTTGCTAATCTCCCAATAGCTCCAAGGCCAGCGTGTCGAGATAACCGGATTTGCCGAAGCCAAGCGAGTGGACCTTATCGTCATTGACCAGAATAGCAACGGAGCTTTTGCTGCCTGGATCGTAGACCGCGAGCGCTGTAACGCCGAGGCCATCGCCACCATGCAGTCGAAAGCGCCGATCGCCGTAGAGAATTTCATAGACCCCGGGGCCAACGCCAATCTTATCCGCGGATAGTCCGAAAGCCTCGCCGCCCTTCGGCGCCACAAATGATATACCGCCGACAAATTGACCACTGAAATAAAGCGCCGCCCAGCGAGCAAGGTCGGGCGAATTGATCACAACGCCGCCGGCTGCGTCACCCGCTGTAGCCAGTTCACGCGAAAGGCGGTGATCCAGTTGCGCCGAACCAAGCGCTCCGGCCAGGTTGGCCGAATAACCGAGGACCTCGGCGTCATTGGCGTCATCGGCATCACCCGTAATCAACCGCGCAGATGCAAGACCTGCCGGATCAAACACCAACGCCTTCAGCGCTTGTGCAAGTGGCAAGCCGGATTGCTTTTCAATGACGGCCCCAAGAATGACGTAATGAGCATTGGAATAGGCAAATTCAGGTTCGCCGCTGGGCGCCGAAGCACTGGCGTAACGCCGGACCTCCTGCACGGACCAGGCCTCGCGGCCGTTCGCGTGTTCACCAAGGAATGTCTCGAAGCTCAAGGCGCCACCCATGTATTCGGGCAAACCGGCCTCGTGATCCAACAGCTCGGTGATGGTGATCTCCGCCGGAATATTCAGCCCACTGAGTTCGGAGGCCGATTGATCAAGCTTAAATGCACCCTGCTCGACAAGGCGAAGAATCGCGGCTGCAGTAAAACTTTTCGAAACGCTCGCGGCCGGAAAGCTGTCGACGGTCTCTATCGGCTGCCCGCCTTCCCTGCGCACGCCTGCACTTGCTGCTTCAATCGTTGAACCGTTGAAAACCGCGACGGAAACGCCTTGAACGCCCGCAGCTGCCCGCCATTCAGCGACACGCGGCGTAAGCGTGTCTTCGGATTGCTGAAGAGACGCGCAGGAGATCAGAAATAGCGACCCGAGCGACAGGCGGAGAACGGTTGTTAGGACCGGACGCATGAGCGCCAATCTAGCTACAAAACTCTGCTGAAAACCACCTGAAAAGAGCCCGGAAAAATCAGCGAGGTTGCCAACGCGTTTTCCGGAAAAGGACCCATGAGCCCATTTACCCCTGCCCGCATCTGCGGACTGTTCATTGCGATCCAATCGCAGATTCACCGAAACTCCTCCTGGCGGAGTGGAATAAGGTCTTCCGCGAGTATCAGCACGCATAAACCGAGGATAGCGGCCGCCGTTGATGTTTTATTCATTTAATTATTCCTGTTACAACGGAGATCCGTATCAGCGCTTAGACGCGCCGCTGTCGCGATTGGTTGTAACAGGCGACTTAATGGGGCCGGAAACGGCTAATGGGTAAGGAGTAAGTCAGGAGGAGTAAGTCAGGACACCCACAGCTTTAAACACCAGGAGTCATGGTTGGCAGACTCTTCCCATTTCGATTCTTCATATATTTTGTCATTGATCTTAATGAGGGGTGTGGGGGGCAGGGGCATGTATTGAGGAACGCTGGCGACGAACTGCCCTGGTCTATTCTTCAAGATAGATATCAATGATTTTATGCGCCGTATCCAATGTGGTGAACTCTCCGCCCTCATTGCGGTTGGTAAACAGGACAACAGAAAAACTCCTTGACGGAACACGGTAGATGATATTGCGGAAGCCAATAGAGCTGCCGGTATGAAAAATAATGTCCAAACCTCTATATTTCTCAAGGCGCCAGCCGAAAGCATAGCCTATATCCTTGCCGTCATTGGTTTGGTTTTCTTTAAAATAGAAATCCATATAAGACCGGCTCAGCAACCTATCCGTATAAAGTATCTGATCCCATTGGTAGAAATCTTCAAGATTTGAATAAATGCCACCGTCGCCAAGTACGGCACTTGTGCTGCTCTGGTCAGTTTCAATCACCGTGCCGTCATCCTCGATGGAATAGCCATAAGCACGATTGGGGACTTCATTGATGCCGTTCTCAAAAGCAAGTGTGCTGGTCATGCCTGCCGGGCCGAAAATATGTTGTTGCAGATACTCCCGGAATGGCTGCCCGGTTACTTTTTCAAGCACCTGTGTCAGAACGGCATATCCGGTGTTGCTATACTGGTATTTCTCACCCGCTGGAAAATAGGCGCTATCAACACTCAGCATTAATTGCAGCACTTCGTTATCGGTGATTTGATGATCGTAGTCTTCCGGCATCACCAATTCATAATCCTGCAAGCCGGATGTATGCTGCAAAATATGACGTATCGTGATGGCTTTACCATAGTCCGGAAACCCGGGAAAAATATCCGTTAGAGATGTCCCGAGGGTCAGATCCCCCCTTTCAACCAGTTGCAGAATACACATGGCAGTGAATTCCTTTGTCACCGAAGCCAGTCTGAAGTCGGTCTGGCTGGTCACAGGTGTGTTGGTAGCAAAATGGGCAATACCGTAACCTTTTTTAACGACCGGCTGGCCGTCTTTGATAATCATCAACGCAGCGCCCGGAACATCAGGGCCAGCGTAACGCGCCAGAATCTGATCCACCCGGGCCTCTTTGTTATCCACAGCCGCATTCCTGTTCAAAGCCGTACCCTCCGGCGTGCATGCCGCCAGTAAACCAGATAATAAAATTACGGGTATTATTTTCAATTTTTCAACCGGTACCCGGTGCGGAAGATCCACCACACGATCGTCAGGCACAGCAGCAGAAAGCCCAGCACGGCGGCGAGGCTGATGCCCACTCCCACGTCGGAGGTGTTGTAGAAGCTCCAGCGGAAGCCACTGATCAGGTAGACGATAGGGTTGAACAGGGCGATGGTTTTCCAGTTGCCCGGCAGCATGTCGATGGAGTAGAACGCGCCGCCCAGGAAAGTCAGCGGGGTTACGATCAGCATCGGAATCACCTGTAGTTGTTCCCAGCTGCTGGCCCAGATGCCGAGGATGAAGCCGAACAGGCAGAAACTCACCGCGGTAAGCAGCAGGAAGGCGATCATCCACAGCGGGTGCACTATGTGCAGGTCTACGAAGAAACTCGCCGTGAAAAGGATGACCAGCCCGAGGATGACCGACTTGGTGGCGGCGGCTCCGACATAAGCCAGCACAATCTCGAAGGGTGACAACGGCGCCGACAGCACCTCGTAGATCGAGCCCGTCCAGCGCGGGAAGTAGATGCCGAACGAGGAGTTGCCGATGCTCTCGGTCAGCAGCGACAGCATGATGAGGCCGGGGACGATGAACGCGCCGTAATTGACGCCGTCAACCGTGCCCATGCGCGAGCCGAT
>Ga0210065_1000222_pt1 | contig 16062 bp, 13 predicted proteins | sample Muzzi_PWB_D1_FD_185533 | JGI IMG/M metagenome (GOLD analysis project Ga0210065, IMG submission 185533) | Wetland microbial communities from San Francisco Bay, California, USA, that impact long-term carbon sequestration - Muzzi_PWB_D1 (SPAdes) | ecosystem: Environmental > Aquatic > Marine >... | reverse complement strand
CGCTACTAAAATTTCCTTCTCCGGATGATAGCCGATACCAAAGTTATTCTCCACATAATGACTGATTTCTTTGCGCAGTCGGATCAGTCCGAGATTATCAGTATAACTCGTCTTACCCTTTTCCAAAGCAAAGATAGCCGCCTCCCGAATATGCCAGGGCGTGACAAAATCAGGCTCACCGATGCCCAATGAGATCGCCTGCGGCATCGCAGCCACAATGGCAAAGAAATCGCGGATACCGGAACGAGGCAGATCTACCACGTGATCAGCCACAAAGCGTTGACTTGAAGTACTCATTAGGGGCTAACCGACGGTTTGTCGCCGCTCTCCGTAGGAGACAACAGTAGATGTCCCTGTTCTTTATAGGCGCGCAACATGAAGTGAGTTGCCGTCGACAAAACGCCACCGAGGCTGGCCAGGCGTTCTGAAACAAAACTCGCTACCTCACGTAGGTCCTTACCTGTTGCGAAGATCAACAAATCATAGCTGCCCGACATCAAGTAGCACGATTCCACCGCATCGAACTGACTGATGCGTGCGGCCAGACGATCAAAACCACCATCCCGCTCGGGACTCATTCGCACCTCGATCACCGCGCGCACCAAATCAGACTGGGCCCGCTCTGGATTGAAAACGGGGCGCCAACCCAGTAAAATCTTTTCGGCTTGCAGGCGTTCAATTTCAGCCGCGACGGCTGCCTCGCTCAGATTTAAAATCTGGGCCATTTGTGCAGTGTCGAGGCGTTCACCTTCGAGAAGTAATTGCAGGACGGAACTCATAAGCCCGGCAGTAAAAAAGGAAAAATTCTAAAAGGCAAATATGCAAAAGAGTGAATTTCGCCCAATTACTGCTGATTGATTCAGTAGCGGGCAGTCGACAAAGCCGCTTCGATTGCCAGAGCCAACGCCTCGATCTGCGTGATCACCTCACGTCCGTAGTGCTGCATTTTGTCTAAATCAATGGCCAAACAAGCGCCTTCCAATAACTCACAAAGCTCCAGGCACTTCTGACAACCGAATATGCCGGTTGCGCCCTTCATCGCGTGCGCAAAATGTGAAACCGCATCGACTTGTTTAGTTTCGAGCGCATTCCTGAAAATGCGCAACTCATAGGGCAGGTTATTTAAAAAAACGCGCCCCACCGCCAACACATCTTCTTTCTCTTCGCCGTTTAACTCGCTCAAATGCTCGTCAAAGCCTTGGCTTCCTTCAGGCTCGATGGAAAACTGAGTTAACTTATCTGCAGCGTGTGCAACAGCGGCATCCAAAACAGCTCGCAGCCCCTCGGCACGAAATGGCTTGGATAAGTAGTTGTCCATGCCCTTATCCAGGCAGCGCTCTTTATCACCTTTCATCGCGTGTGCCGTCATCGCCACAATGTAATTGGTGCGCCCTCCCTGCTTTGCTTCATGCTCACGGATACGACGAGTCGCTTCGTAGCCATCCATAATCGGCATCTGAATATCCATCAGAACGCAGTCATAGACATGTTCTTTCAACTGATTCAGCGCTTCAAAACCGTTGGCAACAATTGTGACCCTATGCCCCAATTTTTGCAGACGGCGCATCGCCACTTGTTGATTCACCTCATTGTCCTCAGCCAGCAGTACATTTAGGGATTTGTCCTCCAAATTCTGACGGGCGTGCGGTGTAGGCTTGTCCAGCGGAACCTTAGCGGTTCCGGCACCAGCTTGAAATATTTCAAGTATCACTTCTAAAATCGTTGAGCGCTTCACGGGTTTCGTGAGCACACGTGCAATCCCCAATTCGCCGGCACGCTCGTATCCATCACGTTCCAAGTAAGATGAGAGCAGCAATATCTGTGAATTCCTCAAATCAGGTCGGTTTTTGATCAAGCTCGCCAAATCCAACCCAGTTAACCCGGGCATCTGTTGATCCAACATCACCAAGCGAAATGGATCATCGCCGCGCGACGCCAACTCCAACTGAGTCAATGCATCCAAACCATTTTTTGCGGTTGAACTCCGGTAGCCCCAACTCGCGCACATTCGACTGTAAATATCGCGATTCGTATCAATATCATCGACAATCAGTACCCGCAGGCCTGCCAATTCAGGGCTGAACGAGGACACCAGATCAGCGCCCTGAAAGGTAGACAGATCGAACGAGAGGTCGATCGTAAAAGTGGAACCCACTCCCAAGCTGCTGGACAACTCGATCCTACCCTGCATCAGCTCGACCAAATCCTTACAAATGGTTAATCCCAAACCGCTGCCGCCGTACTTGCGTGTGGTAGCCATGTCCTCTTGCGTAAAGCTGGAGAACACCGCCTGCTGACGGTCTTTTGAGATTCCGACACCGGTGTCGGTTACCGTAAACCGAATATCCGCGCGCGTTTTATCACAATAAAGTGTATCCGCATGTAAGGTAATTTCGCCCTGTTCAGTAAACTTAACAGCGTTACCGATCAGGTTATAAAAGACCTGCTTCAGACGAGTCGGGTCACCCATGATGAATTTCGGCAAGGCGGCATCATACCCGACCACCAATTCAACGCCCTTCTGACGAACAATCTGGGTAAATTCAGCAGCCACATCTTCCATCAAGGTGATGATGCTAAAATTCAATTTCTCCAGATGCATTTGCCCCGCTTCGATTTTAGAAAAATCGAGCACGTCATTGACAAGAGCCAACAGCGTATTGCTGCATTTGATGGATGTATCCAGATAACCGCGCTGCTCTTCATTCAAGTCGGTATCCGAGCAAAGTTCCGAGGCACCAATGATACCGTTAATCGGCGTGCGGATCTCATGGCTCATCGCAGCCAGGAATTGCCCCTTGGCGCGACTCGCATCTCTAGCATCCTTTATCGCAGCGCGTAAATCTGCTTCGGCACGCTTCAACTCAGTGATATCGCGGGCAACGCTAACAGAGCCAACCATATCTCCATCGGCATTCAAGACGGGAACAGTCGTCATCTGTATCCAATGTCTGGTACCATTTTTAAAAATAAGATGAGTGATGTTGTTCACGGATGCTTTCCCGCTCTCAGTCACTCTCTGGTCAATCTGTTCAAACCATTCCACGCTCTCCTCAGATGCGAAGGTGGCAATTGTTTCACCGATTGGTGAAACGAAAGCGCCTTCCACCTCAATCGCGCTCATGAAGGCCTTGTTCGTAATGATAAAACGCCCTTCACAATCACGGATAAAGACATACTCCAGGGTATTATCCAACAACACTTGAAGCATCTGCATTTCGCTGCGGCTGCTGAAACGTAGGCGACCATCCACAACAGGATGTTCCAATGTATAAAGCCAGACTTTCGAAGCGTCCGCTGCATCGACATGCAGCATCAACTCAACCGAAGAAATGCCATAATGATTCTGAACCGTTGTGACGCGCCCCGTCCAAGTCGAAACCGTTTTTAAACGCTGCTTGATGACATCATAACTCATTCCCATGGGGAAAGTGAAAAATTCATTGATATTCGGGCCCCCCGCCAAGTTATCAAAGTAATGCTGTTGCATATGCGGATTCGCATACAACAAAGAGGCGTCCTCCGCCGAAAAAAGAGCCACTCCCCATGGGAACGCGCTCGGCAATGAAAAATCTTGTGGTGAAAGGGACACGATAACTACGTAATAATCGCACTCCGTTGTGCGGGATTTACGTATCAAACTTCTGTATTTAAAGCACCGTTTGCAACCAATTCTGGCTTGCGGGAATGCTTTTTACAAAAGCATTACGGATGCCCTAGTTCTGCAAGAACGCTTGTATCTGCTGATTCACTACTTCACCACCATCTTCCAATATGTAATGACCAGAGTCTTCATGTAGCTCTTGCTTCGCATTCGGAAAGATTTCACACCAGCGACGATAAAAATGCAGATTAAAGCAGAAATCTTTTGCCCCCCAAACAATCTGAATCGGCTTCGCTTCCAATCGCTTTAAGCCCTCTTCCACCTCTGCTAGTGTTGCGTAACTCACGTGCCCTGCCCGCAGTGGGATGTCTTTTACAAAATTCCAGACTGCCACCCGGTTCGCCCAATTACGATAGGGCCACAACATACCGCGCTTCACCGTGTTGCTCAGCGGGCGCTTGACCGACATGATGGCAGCCGGTCCGGCAAAGCCGTTCAACCCGCGGATGATCGCCTCTCCAATAAAAGGCACTTTGATAGCGGCAATTCGTAAGGGGATGCGCTTCGATAAAAATGCGGCCGTATTCAATAATACCAGCTTGTTCAAAGCCTGTGGTCGTCGCCCTGCCAAACCACAACCGATCGCCCCGCCCCAATCATGCACGATCAAACTAAAACTGCGAATATCAAGGTAATCAAGCAGGCGCTCTACATCCTGAATACGGCGCGCCAGCGTGTAGGGGTAGTCTTGCGGCTTATCGGAGAGTCCGCAACCGATGTGATCCGGCACGATACAGCGAAAGCCCACAGCAGAGAGTTGCTTCACCAAATCACGATAATAAAACGACCAGGTCGGATTACCATGCAGCATCAAAACCACCGGCCCGGTCCCCTGATCCACGTAGTGCATGCTGACAGGGCCATCGGAACCGGCGGTGCCCGGCTGATCATAGAGATTACTCGCAAACGGATACTCGATCCGCACGTCCTCCGGCAACTCAGTCGCTCGCGACTTATACATCTTTCGGCCACTCCACTGCCATCATGATACTACTCAAGCCACTCCCAATCCCCAATAAGGCAGCTTTCTGTCCGACTCCAAACGCAGCTGCCTCCATCGCATACGCCAAAGTGATCGGACACGATACCGAACCCACATTGCCCAGCGTTTCAAAAGTGGTAAAGTCCTTCGCCAAATCCAGATTCAACGCCTTAAAAAGTTCACGCGAATGCGCTTTACCCACCTGATGCGTAATGATGCGATCCGGCGTCTCTGGAGTCCACCCGGTGGTCGCGACGAACTGCTCCCAGGCACGTGTGGCGACCCCAATGCCCGCCATCAGGAGTTCCTCTGAATCGGTCAACATTTCCAAAGCGTCGCCCGCACTGTCCCCTTGGCACAACTCATTGTGCGAGGTATCGGTCTCGACCACCGCGGCAGTCATCACGGGGCACGATGCTGGTGCCAGATCCCGGCGACACAATACCGCTGCTACCGCACCCGCGCCAATCGTTAGATTGGCAAAATACGGTTTAATCGATTTCCGCGTCAGCTCGGGATTCAGTAGTTGCTGCAAAGTATTCTCCACCAGCGGCCGGCCATTCTCACCCGAACAAATCAAAGCACGCTCAATCTGACCGGATTCAATCATACTGCCGGCAATCACCATCGCATTCAAAAATCCCAAACAGGCATTTGAGACATCGAAAATCTGTGTTTTCCCGGACAGTTTTAATAAGCCGTGCACATAAGCTGCCGTGGCAGGTTCCAGCCGATCACGGCAAACTGCCGAATGAATCAACAGGTCGATTTGATTACGCTCAAATGAAGATTTCGCCAGCACCGCTTCGCCCGCTTTCGCGGAGGCGACTGATGCGGGCGTTCCCGCCGGAAAAAAGCGCCGCTCACGAATGCCTGTCATCAGTTCCAGCCGCCCCGCCGGCAGACGCAAACGCTCGTACACCGGCGCGAGCTTCGCTTCCACAGCTGCGGAGGTCCACACCTCCTCAGGAAGTGCATAGGCAATCGATTCTATCGCTACTTGGGTAAATTTCATAAATGAGCTAGCCGAAGAACAAACCGCCTCTCTCGTGGATGTTCAAGCCACCATTTAGAAAGATCAACGGCAGAGCAGTACTTCGCTCATGTTTGTATTTTCGACTTAAACGGCCAGGGTCAGTAACCATTACCCATCTAGCTATGCAACAGAACTACATCCCCTGCTTGGCACTGCTCGCCATACTCCTTGCGGGCTGCGCAGCACGGCAGCAAACTCAAGCTGTGGAATTTAAAAAAATGAAGTCCTCTGAGGAGGAATAAAATTCCCCTCAATTGAATCGACTGCGCAGCTGCCGCGCTCACTGCGGCAGGTCCCTCTGCCGCTGAAAGGTCTCACGGATATCAGTTGCTAAAGTGTGCACCGGTCGATCCAAGTCGATGATGAGCAGTACCACACTACTAAATGCTATAATGATGATGACCGCAGGCAAGTAGCGCCTACGCCCCATCAAACCGCAGGAAAAGCCAAACAATAGGCATCCCATTCCACCCAATCCACTGAGAGTAAGCCAAGCAATGCGGGGCAGCCGCTCGGCAAAGATCCTATTGATCAATTCATGGTGATTCTTTGTGAGTGCTTGAACCGTATTCAAATAAATAGCGATGGTTGGATCTTGCGTCTCTTTGCGTGCCTGAATGCCGACGTCTAAAAGTCGCGTCTGAATCATTTCAGAACGCGCCACAACCTGTTTGAAAGCCTCTACATCCGTACGGCCTAACAGATTCACGCGAATGCTCGCATACTCCTCAATGTAACCGGCAACTTCAGCAGCTTCTGCCTGTGAAAGCACTCGGGCTGATTGCTCTATCTCCATCACAAGGTTCCTGTCTTTAAACAACAAGCTTCGCACCTTGCCATAGTGCCCTGCGCTGGAATTAAACGAAAACGCGAGCAGGAAGGTCAGTAGTCCAACCACCGTTGCATTCGCCGACTTCTCCATCGGGTACTGATCCAAGTCATTCTCTGAAGCGTACCAACGACCGACATGGTATCCAACTTCTACCACAAGCAATGCAAGGCCCAGCATCGCGATAAACAGCACCCACAGCGGTAATAAATCGAATGAACTTATGTAAATCATTTAACTTACAAATGGAATCGTACCCCGATAAGTCGAGCAAAGACGATCCAGCCACAGGCACGTTTGCCTGCGTGCTTCAGATTGTTGCTTCAATGCAGAACGCTGACACCGAAAAAACGGCCGCATGCCCGATCATTTCGGATAAAGTAAGGTGATGGCGATCCGCAGACCCCATTCTGGCCCGTTATCCGGTGCTTCCAAATAGCTACGTACCCCAAAAGTATATTGCACCAATTGGTTGCCAATCTTTCCCAACTTGGAATAGCTGACATTGACAGGTACGCTCCATTGCTCGTTATCCCAGTCATAAGTTGATTCAATATTGAACCCAAGTGTCTGACCACTCCCTAAGCCACCCCAAGAAACAAAAGGCTGTATGAAGGTCGCATTGATATCCGAACGGTCACCCTCACCTGCAAAACTCCAGAGATGATTCACCAAGGTGCCATAGGTCCAGGGTCCCTTTTGGTACAACAAGACTCCGGTCGGTCCAGCACCCCACTTTTCACTGCCGAGGCTATCGTTAGTGGCAGTCGGCACCAAAAAGGCAGGTCCAACCCCCCAGATAGCTCCGCTTGCCGTCGGCTCTTTGGGAGAAAAGAAAAGGCTCTGCACCGTATCACTAAAGCCGGCTTGACTATTCCCTCCATCGTCAAGGATGTCGTTCTGATACACGTAGGGAATGATCGTACGTGATATCAGGTTCCACTCCTCGCCAATGCTCATCGGCACAACGGGCTGCATATTAAGCGTGTACTTAAAACCATCTCCATCCGGGCCAGCCCCAAAGTCCATATTGGACTGCAGCGGAACGCTGATCAAACTGGCGACGGGATTCGACAATTTCTTAGCCAGTTCATCGGCACTCGGTTTTGCCTCATCTTGCGCAAACAGCATCGAGCCGAGACATACAAAAACTACGGCACTCAGGCGGTGGCTAACGATAGGCGAGTAGTTTTTCATAAATAAGTAGCGTATACAGAGTTAGTAACGATCGTCGCTTCTAACGCGAAAACCTTATAAAGGCAGATTCACATGTCAACTGCTTCATCTAATTACGGATGCACCCGCGCTCCGGCTCCGCTTCGATTTCACACAGATTAAATATGGAACTTCGCCGCCGGGCATATTCCAAGGGCCAAGCTCAGTGTTGGGTTTTGACAAAGCTGGGCAAGAGGCACAAAATAACGGTCCCTTACTGATTGATAAGTGCCCTGTTCTTCACCCCATAATGTTACGCTGCCATGACAACCCATTCGACACCTGCCTTCGAGGCCCTACAGACCGAGCTCAGCGGGGATTTGATACTCCCGGATAATCCGAATTACGATGCCACCCGCACTATTTGGAATGCGATGATCAACAAATACCCGGCAGCGATTGCTGAGTGCCGCAACGCGGAAGATGTGCAGAAGTGTCTCCGCTTCGGCCAAAAGAATGGGCTCGAAATTTCCATTCGTGGCGCGGGTCACAATATCGCGGGCAATTCAATCTGTGATGCTGGGCTCGTGATCGATTTCGCCTCAATGAGGTCGGTGCAGCTGGATCCACACACACAGCGTGTCTTGGTCGGCCCGGGGGCGACCCTGGGAGATGTCGATGCTGCCACACAGGCACATGGCCTTGCAGTTCCAGTCGGAATTAATTCAACCACCGGTATTGCCGGCCTGACACTCGGCGGCGGTTTTGGCTGGCTAACACGGCGCTACGGTATGACGATCGACTGCTTGCGCTCCGCGCAGGTGGTCACTGTGGACGGTCGCAGTCTCCATGCGAGTGCCACCGAAAATGAGGATTTGTTTTGGGCCATTCGTGGCGGCGGCGGTAATTTTGGAGTCGTTACACAGTTTGAGTTTGAGTGTTACCCGGTCGGGCCACAAGTGCTGGCGGGCTTACTGGTATTTCCCTTTGAGCAAGCGAAGCAAGTGCTGACGCAACACTTCGAAAATACACAACGCCTGCCGCTTGAGACGAATGTATGGTGCATCCTTAGACAGGCACCCCCCTTGCCCTTCCTACCTGAATCGGTTCACGGCCAGGAAGTCGTGGTGCTTGCCATCTGTCACACAGGCGACGCTGCGGCCGGACAGGCAGAGGTCGAGCGTATGCGAGGCTTTGGTAAGCCTTATGGCGAGCATATCGCGGAGCAGCCCTTCGTTGACTGGGAGCAGGCTTTCGATCCGCTGCTGACGCCTGGCGCACGCAACTACTGGAAATCACATAATTTAACCGATCTCTCATCCGATGCGATTGATACACTTATCAAATATGCCGGAATGCTTCCGACTGCGCAGTGCGAAATCTTTGTCGGTCTAATTGCCGGTGTCGCAAATGATGTTCCCTACAATGCGATGGCTTACGAATGCCGCGATGCCAAGTATGTCTTGAATGTACACGGACGCTGGGATGCTGCCACTGACGATGAAAGTTGCATCAAGTGGGCCAGAGATTTCTTTGCTGCATCCAAGCCCTACGCCTCCGGCGGCGCCTATGTAAACTTTATGACCGAAGAGGAAGGCTCACGGGTTGAATCTGCCTATGGCCGTAACTACCGGAAACTGCTGGAATTAAAACAGAAATACGACCCGCAGAACGTGCTTCATTTCAATCAGAACATTAAGCCTTGAGTTCCGAAGGCCGGAGTACCTAGTTGCCGAGCTTTGCTTGACCCACCGCTTGACGATAGCAAGCAATTGCATCGGGTTTATAAAAATTTGCCTCTTTTCGGCCTCCGCGCTTCACTGCAGTGAGTGTCAGAATCTGGATCTTTTACTTGTATCAGGTTAATTTCTAACCAACGCTATTGAGATTGAAACTTTCAAAGTGCTAATGGCTAATCATACAACGAATGATCAGGCAGCCTTGCTGATTGCAAGCGCAGGCAGGAGTGGTTCCACAATGCTATTCAATGCGCTGAAACCCTTTTATAAATCGCCCAAAGAAACAAACTGGCACTATCATTTTGATAGCGGAGGAGTCGTCTGCACAGCCCTAAATGAAATCGTACATATCCCGCCGAAAAACGGTCACATGTATTTCACTCATCGCGATGCAACCGATGTACTTAATAACTCAAAAGTAGTACACATTTATGCGAATCCAATCAATATTGCGATCAGCGTGAATGAGGGAGGGAGAGGATTTGGCAAGTCAGAGAGTGAAAAAGAGCATTTCATCCAAAAATTCTACCGCTACAAAGAAGCGAATCACGATAAAAGGGAACTCTGGACAAAACAGGATGTGTTGGGACTGAAACAGCACTTCTTGTCTTGGTATCGCCCAAATCCTTTTCAAACTTTATCCATCAAATATGAGAAGCTCTGGGATAACGTCGGTGCAATTAACGATTTTCTGAATATTGAATTAAAATTACCTCCCTTCAGACAAAGGCGGGTCAGTTGCGAGGATCATCCACTCATAGATGAACTCAACGAAACTTACGCCGAGGCAATGGAACTTTTTTTAGCTGCTGAAGAGGTTAAGCTTTGGTGAGAATGAAAAGACTGCCCGCAACAAATTCCAGCGCTGGTGCCCTTGGCTAAGCTCTTTTTAGCCGTCTCCGTTATTAACAATTAGCACTTCCGTCTCGTAACCGGACTTTTTGGCAACTCCAATGAAGGCATCGAATTTAGCCTGCTGAATCGTTGGCTCACGCGCAAGGAGCCACAGCGTCTCGCGGTCCGGAGAACCAACAAGGACCAGAGAATAATCGGGCTCCAGCTTGAGTATCCAATAATTGCCATAATCCGGAGGAGAACTAAACAACTTGGCGAAAAAATTATCGATCGTGACCTTTAAACGGGCGTTGTTCGAGCCCTCGACTGGCATGGCCGTTCCGGTCACCGAGCGGCTGGAGCCATCCGGTGCGATCGCTGTGTTGATAATCGAGATTGTGCCATCGTCGTTTAAACCATATACGGCCGTCGCTCGGTCCTCTTCCTTCTGAAAGAAAACCGGAAGGCGCGCGATCTCATACCAGAGACCCGTGTAACGCTCCAGTTCCACCCGCTCGACCGTGGCAGGCGGGTCCTCAGGCATCGTTCCGCATCCGCTGGCAAAGATGCTTAGCAGCAAACTAGTAAGCAGAAAAAAGAGTCTGGATTCACGCATACAATAAGTAAGCTAGCACCAGAGATCGGCGCAAATGTAAACAGGCAAGACTCGCATTAATGACGCTCTATAGCTTCCACCGCTGCAGCACCCCTGAAAGAACTCACCATTCACCCTTCTCACCGCTCATACCTCCGAGTATTCTTGCCTCCGCGTGAGCTCTATTTCTCCATATGAGCCAAGCCCGACCGTTCTTTAATTCGCCGCTCCGCTTCGAGGATAATCGCCTCACAACCCGCAAACTTGTGATCATCCAAGGTCAAACGACGACGCTTTCCGTTCACCATGTAGATTCCGTAAGCGATTCCTTTTTTCGCCCAATGCTTGCGGTCCACTGCAACGATTTGATCCAGCTGAACACGCTCACCGGAGGCGCCGATCACCGTATCCCCCTCTGTCCGGACCGAACGCCTATGATTCCAGCCAATCCACAGCGCGAAAAGCAGCGATGCACTTATAAAGACCCAACCAATCACTCGCTGCTCTTGAATGTCACCCTGCGTGCGCTCACTCGGTATACCCGTGCGATAACCCACCTGATTGGCATGACGCTGCCAAGCCAGCCGCACTGTGGAGCTTTCCGCATCGGCGGCCTTCCCCGATTCAATTAAATCATCCGCGATGCGGGAAAACGCTTCATAACGCTCACCCTCCTTGGGCCAGTAGATGTAGCCGTCCGAAAGAAACCAAGCACCCATTCCGAAAATCATGAAAAACAGGAACAGCATACGGCGACGCCATTCTTTCGAGATGTGAGCGTGAACTTTCATTTAGATATCTATGCCGAGATCAGGGCGCGCTGGCAACCCCAGCCTTGCAAAAAATTCAGCCTTTGCCTTGCAACCCTCTTGTCTCCGCGTCTGCGTGTGAGCCATCTCCCCAGCTCGGCCGTGCTCAGCCGGGGAGGTGATTGCACCCGGCGCGCGCGCAGACATGCACAATCAGTCCATAGCCTCGATGGCTTCAGTCAGCGCGATTCCGAGTGCCGCGTGGGCAGCCTCAGTTAGATGAATCCCATCCGCGCCAGTGCTTCCCGGGTAGATGCGATTCAAATCAAAGATCTTGTGCCCGGTTACTTGCGACATCGACTCAAAGGCCGCGCCGAGCTGCGCTGACTCAGACTTGCCCACGCTAAACAGACCCTTCAGCGGGCTCGCACTGAGATCACCCAAGGGCGGGGGCACGACCAGCCAAACAACGGGCGGTGCCGGATAGCTCGAATAGAGCAACTTCTGGCAATCACCGACCAAGTCGGCCAAGCCGGCGGCCGCTGCAGCCACCTCGGCGGCACTCCGCTCAGCACCCGATTGCAGGTCATTCGTTCCGAGAAAAATAAGGACCAGATCGATCGGTGCGTTTCTCGCCAGAGCCGCAGGTAGCGTCTTGGCGCCGTTTAAAAACACACCCTCCACCAGTCCGGCATCCATCCCATCCAAATCGGTGCGCCGGGCAACCAAGCCATCGGTGATGACGGTATATCCAGCGCCTAGCCGTGATTCTAAAACCCCGCTCCAGCGCACGTCATCAGCGAAGCGGGTGCCAGAGCCATCCGGCTTCCAGCCCCAGGTATTGGAATCTCCGAAAGCGAGGATGCGGAAGTCCGCAGCTGCGCTCGAAACACAGACTAAGCATAGCAGGATCCTGGAAAAGTAGCGAAGTTTCATAAGTCAGAAGCAGGGGTTAAAGATTTTTAAGAGCACGCAGGAGTAGTGCCTCAAGACCGGCGCGATCCACCTTCCGCACCACCGTAGCTGCGCGCTCGCCGAGACCGGGTTGGTAGTGTTCGCGCCACGAGAGCGTATCCCCGTAGCTGGGCCCGAACTGTGTGTTGTAATCCACATAGAGGCGCTCTTGCTCCAGAATCAGATCAGGCTCTAACCAGATGGCTGCAGCGATTTCGTCCCACAATGGAAAACCGGCCTCCCAGCTAGCGAGCACCTCTCCCATGCGCGGGGGCGCAGCCTGCGCGGCACTGGCCAACAAATCAGGCGTCAGTTGAGTGCCCGTCGACGGGTCGATCGGTATGATGGTGATCTTGCGCCAATCGCTGCGCGCCACGATACTCGCCGCCTCCGGATCGAGCCTTATATTGAATTCTCTACGCGGCGAATTCGCGAATTCGCGGGCAAAGTCCGCAGCCACCTGATTGGCCAGCACTTGTTGCGGATTGAAACTCGCCCCCATGTAAACCAGCTCTTTTGCCAAACCGGCAAAATCCGGATCGAGGCGCTGCGCCAAAGCAAGGTTGGTCAGTGGACCGCCGCCGATGATTGTGATTTCGCCCGGATACGCTCGCACCATCTCGATCATAAAATTGGCGGCGATTCCAGGGTCTGGCTCAATGCTAGGATTCCCCCAGGGAATCTCGATCGGATCGTCCGCCTCGTAGTAATCGGGCAGCTCCTGCAGCGTATCCTCGACCCAGTCTTTCATCCAAACGCCCTTCCAGGTCAGCCGGCCATATAGCTTCTCCCACAGTTCCGTCTGCGCCTCGGTATTGATAAGCGGATACATCGCCCCTTTCACCACGGGTATCTCCGTTCGCTCAAGTAATTCGAGCGCGCGCAGCACATAGGCAACGATGCGATTTGACCAGGTATTGCCGGTCACTGAGGTGATCCCCACCACCTCAACATCCTCGGCTCCGAGCAGCATCAAATGCATCAAGCTAAACGAGTCGTCGTCGATCAGAACTTTTCGCTTTTCCATCTCTGCCGTCAAAGTTGTCGCAGTCAGCAGCAAGCCTCCCAACAACAGCGCCGCTAACAATCCAAGCATCCCACCACGTGCAAAAATATTCATGCCAGCAGCTAAGCATGCCATATGCCATTTAAGCTGTGGCGCGATCCCAGCTCGGGGACGATAGGCGGGGTCCGAATGACTGCCAAACCAGCGGCTAATCGAGCGCTCGGATCATCACCGCATCGCCGACACCGATAGCCGCCGTGGCAATCGCACTCTTGTGGTTGCGCACCAGTAAAATGCGCTCATCTGCCGTCGGAAAGGCGACCCATTCCCCGGGCGGCACGTCGCCGTACGAATCACCGAACACCACCTTGCGCGCTTCCCCATGCGTCACCAGCTCAAAAGCGTCACCCTTCGAGATACCGATTGCGGAAAACTCGTCTGGATGAAAATCGAGCAACGCATTGCCGAAGTAGGGATTCACCGCCACCACTGCGTTAGTCAGGTAGGCCCCCTCTGAATAACTGCTCCGTTTTCTGGACGGAACTTTTCGAGTGCCATTGCTAAAAATCGCGAGCTCGCCGTTTGCGATGCAGGCCTGCATCGCATCCAGCGCGGCCCTGCGCTCGACCCAATTGACATTCACATGCCCGGGGCGCAGCAAGGGACGCAATCCAGCAAGCGTGACAGCACTCGCACTCGCTTCAGCCTTGGCCACATAGCTGATAGGGCCGACAATCTCAGTCTGGTTGCTCATCAGAATCGCCGGCCGCAGCGGCTGTGCGCTTAGATAAGCGTCAGCCGTTGAGTCTTCGAGTTCAATAAAAGCACCCATGGCAATGACGCCATCGGCGAGATCAGCATCCTGCTCCGCAATCCTCAAAACCAAGGTGCCCGCCGTCGATTCGCCTTCGAGGACCAACATTTCGACCGCTCCCAGCTCCGTTTCGATCCATTCTCGGAGATCCCGTAGTGCCGCAGTATGTGCGTCATGGTCTACCCCATTCTCGAGAAAAGCGGTTCGACCCAAAACCCAACCATCAGCCAGCAGACTTTCGTAAAAAGGATCGCTCAAATCCAAATCAGCTTCGTGCGGCGCATCAGCCGGACGCCATCCGTTCACGTGAAAAAACACCTTTCCTGAATCCCAAGCGGCGGGAACCGCAACCTTGTAGGGAGCACCTTTGAGAATTCCCTCGTGCAAGGTGACCGCCTTTGCCACGTAAGCAGTTAAAAAGAATGCGACGCAGCCAATTAAGATTTTCATGCCACGCTGAACGCAGGAATCGGACCGAAAGGCTCCTCTGAGCAAATGATACACACTGAGAAAACACGAATGGCTGTGAGAATTAGCTAGGTCTGCATCAATTCGCACCTCACACCTCCGTTCCTTTGTGACTCCGTGTAATCTCTTTGCGTTTCCTGCGAGTCAATGTACAGGAATACGGCACCTACTACCCCCTTCAGCCAAAAGCAAATCTTAAGATTTTGCGCTCTAAGTCCCGCCCCACATCACTGGGGAACTCACGAAGCGTGTCAGGGTTTGCCCCCTTTTGGCTCACGCAAAAGAGGTGAATGCTAGGGTTGGGTCACTTTCGGAATCGAAAACCGGGTGTTAAATTCAGCGGTGTCGCCTTCCGCAGTCGTGAGCGTAGCCACCACATCAAACTGGGTTCTGGCGCGCTGCGGGGGAATGGAGGTTCCCAACGCTGGTAGAAACGAGACCGTATGTACTTTACTGGCACCTGGCGCCAACGAAGACGGCTTCTCGGAAAATCCTTCGGTGATCAACTGGTCGGAACTTCGCGGTTCCAAAGTATATACGATTGGTGAAGCAAAGGGATTGGTGATCTTGATAGTGGTCTGGCCACCTTCCCACTCATCGTCTTTCACAGAGTATGGGGTGAGTGCCACACCTGCCTCTGGGAACAAGTACGTACTGTCCATCGATTCTCGGACGGCACTCGCAGCAGCGAAGTCGGGATTTGTCTCCGGGTAAACATCGAAAATCCGGTTCTCGATATCCACGGCCTTATACACCATCGCCTCAGAAGAGACGTCGACCACCCAGAAGTGAAGCGCGCTTTCGGAGTGTTTCAGATACCAGCGTTCCTCATATTCCACCTGCCGTGGGCTCCGGCCCCAGCAGCCGTCCCCCAAGTAGAGCGTGCCGCTTCCATCGGTACTTATCCTTCCTCCCTTAAGTAGGTGGCTGCGCTTGTAGGTGTGGTCGTGGTTTTCAAATCCGACGGTGAGCCCCATCTCGTCGAAAACCGGGGCCCAGTGCTCACGCCCCAGATCGGAATAGGTGCCCATGAAGTTCCTATGACTGGGATAAAGAGGCACATGATAAACCGCAGCTGAATGAGTCGCATCGGCATGACGTGCTAACTCCTCGCGAATAAAGGGTGCTTGCTCAGCATGGGATGCCGTGTGCCCGCTATCGAGTGCCAGCAAGATCAGATTTTCTCCAAAGCGGCGGGAGAAGTAGTTTCTTTCCGGATCTTGGCCGAAGTAATTAC
>Ga0210065_1000221_pt1 | contig 16071 bp, 14 predicted proteins | sample Muzzi_PWB_D1_FD_185533 | JGI IMG/M metagenome (GOLD analysis project Ga0210065, IMG submission 185533) | Wetland microbial communities from San Francisco Bay, California, USA, that impact long-term carbon sequestration - Muzzi_PWB_D1 (SPAdes) | ecosystem: Environmental > Aquatic > Marine >... | reverse complement strand
GGGACTGAGTCGAGTCACAATAACCTCAGTGGTCTTGGCAGAACCACTGAATCCTCCAGCACCAGCAATCGCTATTTCAATCGGCAAGCCAGTACGTCCCGGCGGAATTTCAATCGACCCCACATTTTCGACCTCACCCAGAATCGAAACTGATTTCGAAGCGAATTGTTCCAGGCTAATCGTCACTACGGGATTGCGTAAAAACTCTTTTTCCACGTAAAGCCGTTCAATCAGCTTGGCAGCCTGTGGCACGGGTAACCCGCTCACTTTAACAGAACCCAACAACGGAATCGAAACCTCACCCGAATCACTAATCAATTGCTCTGTGGATAAATCCGGCTCCCCGTAGACGGTAATGCGTAACTTGTCAAAAGATGACAATTCGTAGACCAGCTCTGGGTCTGCTTCCTCTGCGACAACTCCATTACAGAAAGTGACAAATAAAGGCAGCAGCGCATAGATTACAATTTTGGATCTTTGCTTCACGGTAAAAGGATATAGTAGCTTCGATTGAAAAAATTGGAAACTCACACTAGTAAATAAGTTCCAAGCCCAAGGCACCATAGAGTTGATCATATTCAGATGTCTCTACATTGGAGCTCTGATCCTCGTAGCCGGTTTCGAAGAACAGCGAGAGTTGATTGGGTGTCAGCTCATAATCAACCTTGGCGGAAATAGAATACTCATCATCAGTTCGAGATTCTGCACCGCCATTGTTGTTAAAGTCACTCTTCTCATATTCAAGTTTAGCCAGACCCGAAATCTTTTCTGAGAATTGCTGACGTGCCGTTAATTGAAAGCCGAAACGCTCAACAGAGCGACCCTGAACGGTGGTTTCCTGACGACTCTTACCTAAGACACCGAGGTCAAGACGCTCGTTAACCGCCCAATCCAATTGGCCTAGTAAAAAGAGACCGCTTTGATCGTCGAAATCGTTGTCGAAAACACGATTCTCAACACCAACTTTAAGATCAAATTCAACTGCCTCAGACAAATTACCATCGACGGCAAAATAAACAGCATGATCCTCCGAATCGACTGAGTTCTCACCACTCACCGAAGTCCTTTGATATTCATAACCACCACCGAGATTCAGGTTTTCGCTGTAGCTGTAATAAAAATCAACAGGTATACGAAACTCCTCTGTATCCGTAAAACCGGAAGTCACAACATTTTCGTCGCGATATGAAAATCCGGATCGCACTTTGTAACGCTCGGCAAAGAAGTAAGTACCCCTGAAATTAATATTTAATTCTTCGCGCTCAATCAGAGCCTGAATGTCGGAATCCGCTTCAGTCTTTTCCTCATAACCAATCCGAGCATCAAACTTATACGAGGTCTCCGAGATATAAGGGTATAAAAATGACAACTCGCCAAAGAGGCTTTCATTGTCAAATTCACCTGCATCCTGGTATTGCTGAATCAAAACACCGAAGGCAGAGTCGATATACAGATCTCCCTGATCAAAACGATACAGCAGTTTGGGTGTGACTGAGTAGATAACATCACTGTCACTATTATTGGATTTATCGATATTGGAATCCACCAGCACTCCCGCGTCTAAGCCGAAAGCGATCGCTCCATGGTTGCCCACGCTCATCTCGGCGTGTGCAAGACTCGGTAATGTGGCAAGCAGTGCCACGCTAAACAAAATTGGCTGCAGTAATAAGCCACGAAACTTCAGAAAACGAGATGATCTAGGACGCAGTATGTAGGATATATTCATAGCTAAATTTTATGCAAAGTAAGTAAGATAACCACAAGACTATACTACGGAATCAAAACCACCGGAAAGCGTGGTGCCTGCGAATGTGTGATTAAGAGCACTAGCAATGGGACTCAGCAAATAAGATGCCAGTCAAAACAATCAGTAAGCCATAAGTTTACTCATCTATTACACTTCCCAAAATCAACTCGGAAGGCCTTTGAGAGCGAGGCTCCAGTAACATGAACCCTTCAGAGATAAAAACAATGGCACTTAATAAACCATAAATCATTTAAATAAAGTTACTTATGGCATATATAACTCTAAATCCACTTCGCAAAAGACAAAGATGCTTTACCTTATTAAACTATTCTTAATTGTGTCCGAATTATGATAAATGAGCCACAAAAGCTTAATATACTGGTAGTTGGATCAGGCGGTAGAGAACATGCATTTGTACAGAAATGCCTTCAAAGCCCACTGGCGGATCAGGTCTTTGCGACACCGGGAAATGGCGGCATGGCCAGCGAGGTAGAGTGTTTCAACGTCGCTGTCGAGGATATCACGGGACTGGTAGAACTCGCCAAAGATAAGAAGATTGGCCTAGTCATCGTCGGCCCGGAAATACCACTCAGCCTCGGCTTGGTTGATGCACTGCAAGCAGTCGGAATACCAGCCTATGGCCCGAATAAAACAGGCGCTCAACTCGAATCGAGTAAAGCATTCTGCAAAGACTTTTTTGCGCGCCACAACATACCCACTGCAAATTATGCGAAATTTACAGAGGTCGAACCAGCTCTGGAATATCTCAAATCTCATCCGGCCCCAATCGTCATTAAGGCAAGTGGACTAGCCGCAGGTAAAGGGGTCATCATGGCAAACACCCAGGATGAAGCCAGCGAAGCAATCAAAGACATGCTCGTCGACGGCGCCTTCGGAGAAAGTGGCGCCGAAATCGTGATTGAAGAAACCCTCTACGGCGAGGAAGCCTCCATTCACGCTATCGTTTCCGGCGATGATTTCGTTTGCTTGCCCTCCAGCCAAGACCACAAGCGCGCTGGTGAGGGCGATACGGGGCTCAACACCGGAGGAATGGGCGCTTACTCGCCCACCAGCCGAATCTCACCGGAAATGCAGTCACAAATCGAGAGAGATGTCATACGCCCGACATTAGATGGATTCAAAAAAGACGGCATCGATTTCCGCGGCACCCTCTACGCAGGCCTGATGCTGACGGAACAGGGCGTCAAAGTTCTGGAATATAATGTGCGCTTTGGTGACCCTGAAACACAAGTACTGCTACCAATGATAGCCGACGATATTGTTCCAGTCTTACTGGCATCTGCCAAAGGCGAGAAGCTCCCCAACTCTCTTAATTTCAAACCCGGCGCCGCGATCGTCATCGTTTTGGCAGCTGGTGGCTATCCGGGTAGTTATAAAAAGGGCGAAGTCATTAGCTTTCCCCAGGAAATTCCCTCCGGAACGGCCATTGTACACGCCGGCACCAAGCGGGCAGCAGATGGGACGATTAGCACAAATGGTGGGCGCGTTTTGGGCATCAGCGCCCAAGCGTCCAACTTGCAAACCGCAGCAGAGCTCGCCTACCTTGTTTGCGATCAAGTCGAATTTGAATCAAAATACTTACGGCGCGATATCGGCCATCGAGAACTAACCCGCTAGCATACAGACTCGATCCATGTTTTCCTTTAGAATATTGTTAGTCTGTTTCGGTTGCTGTTTTTTGGGCGCAGCTCCGGTAAGATCTGTGGAGGAGCAGTTTTTTCCGAATCTGGAAAAGGTAACCGATCAAGAACTTTATTACAAAGGTTTGGCGGCACTCTACCCTAAACGTGTCCTTTTTGAGGATCCACAGCTAAGCCCGCTCAATGACTACCACAGCGCAACGCAAGTAGAAGATCTCCCACGCCAGACCACCTATATTAGGATCTATCGCCTCAATGAAGCGAAAATAGTACTCGAATCCCACCTAGCAGACGCGGCTCTAATCATCGATCTTCGCTATTTAAGATCCAATCTAGCTGCGGTGGATATTTTCAGTTTACTCACCTTGGAGAATACTCGCCTATCTTTGAAATCGCGTGGAAACATACCGATGGGATTACTGGAGAGTCCGAACAAGGCAGAAGCAAAGCGCACGGCGCCAATTATTGTATTGGTCAATCGAGAAACTGCCGGGCCTTTCGAGGCGGCCTTGGCTGAACTGCAACTCAGCGGTTCCATCATCGGGATTGGTGAACCCACCGCAGGGCGAACTGGATTCTACCAAGAAGACCCGGTTGGCATCTGGACAGTGAATGGTGAAATTACGGCAAGTAACGGTGAAAGCCTGATAGGAAAAGGTTTTACCCCGCGCATACAAATTGAAATCGATCCGACCGAAAACTACCTGAGCTACAACTTGTATGAAGCAGGCACACCAATCGAAAAGCTGCTGCGTGAGGGCATCGAAACGGTCACGGCAACATCCGACAAGCCATCCAAAAATGAGTCTGCGCATACGGACCGCGTATTACAGCGAGGGCTGGATACCGTTGCCGCTTTACAAATTCTGCAATAAATACAATCTCACCTGAGAATATGGCAAATGAACGTAACCTCATCCTAACAATTTGCACAGGAAACGTATGCCGAAGTCCAATGGCCCAAAAGCTACTTCAGCACGCACTGCAGGCTGAGGCAGCTCCACTTAACAAATTTGAGGTTGTCTCCGCTGGCGTTGCCGCTGCCTATGGCGATCCTGCCTCCGCCAATTCGGTCGCCGCTTTAAAAAAAGTGAAGCTGGATTTGAGCACTCACATCAGCCAACCGCTGACACCCGCTCTGACTGAAAAGGCATTTGCGATTTTCGGCATGACCCAATCACATTTGGATATTCTGGCCCAGTATTACGACGGACTGCCACAACATGTTCATCTTTTTCGTGGGTTCATAGACGCTCCCAATCATGAGATCCCTGATCCCTACGGCCAGAATCTTGAAGCCTATACTGACTGTCTGGATTCAATGATCGAAGCGATACCGTCATTGATTAAGTTTCTGAGAAGTCTGAATCTTCCAGCCAGCAATTGAATCTAAGCATGCTGGATGAGCTGAACTAAAGCAATTTGTAGAGCGCTATAAAGTCTTCATCGCCATAACCCGCATCAATAGCCTGTTTCAGTCGCGCGAGGACGCTATCCAACAACAACGATTCACCGGCAATACCGCAAGTGCGTGCCAGACGAATATCCTTGTGCAGATGCTTGACTGAGAATTGTGGGCTATAGTCATTCTCTCTGAGCTTCGGTGCTTTCAAATCTGCGAGAGCAGTGTGAGCGACGTTCAAACCCAAGCAATTGAAGAAAGTATCATCTGTAACACCCGCATTTCGCGCCAACGACAGCCCCTCACACAAAGCTTCTGCCTGAGCCGCAATTTGTAGATTCATCGTCAATTTAAGGGTCGCAGCTTGACGGTTCGTTCCAATTTTTAACTGAGCCTGAGAAAGCCCTGACAACATCGCACATCCATCCGCCACAACTGCCTCATCGCCCCCAAGGTAGAAAACCGTTTCTCTGGCAATGGCAGCCAACTTGCTTCCGGTGAAGGGTGCTTCCAAATAGCGCGCCCCGGTCGCCTGAACTTGCGCCCTAAAGAGATCACTACTGTCCGGATCAATAGTGCTGGACTGGATGACCAGATGCTTTGGTGAAAGCGCAGGCAACAATTGATCCAAAACCATCTGTACCGCATTCGGGTCTGATACGACAATAATGAGGGTATTTGCTGATTCAGCGACCTTTTGGGGCGTCCCTACCCTGCACTCGAAATCTGTTTTCGTTGTACGGTTCCATACGGCCGCGAGCATTCCGTCTGCCTCTAGGTTACGTGCCCAAATTTCCCCGATAATCCCCAGTCCTAAAACTCCAAATTTATCCATCAGACAAATCTAAAAATTGCTGCTCCACAGTCAATCGGGCAACTTGAAATTCGTGGTTTAAATGACATAAGCCGCTGGCATCCGGCGTCTAGCAGCTCAATTCTCTAGATTTCGCTGCGGGTTATCGGCCTTTAAAGCCGCTATTGCTAAAATTCCTGCAACAAGACCTGCCCACCAGAACCCGAAACGGTACGATCCTGTCATCGCTTCAAAACCACTCATTAAAAAGGGGCCGACCGCACTCGCAACCACAAGCACAGTCATATACAAACCGGAGATCGCACCTAAATACTGACGCCCGAAAAATCTGGGATAGATGATCGCTGACAAACTTCCAAAACAACCGCCCGAGATACCAAAGCCAAGAATATGCAGATAACTTATTTCTGGATATTTACCGAGTGCTAAAGTGAAGAAACCCGACGCTGAACTCACGGCCATAATACAGAGTAAGTATTTGATGCGGACAAAAGATAGATCCGTCAGACGCGCAATTCCAAATCCTGCTAGGATCGAGACGAATGCAGTAGGAATAAAGAGCCCCAAAATATATTCGGTCGAAACAGACAATTCGTTGCCAATTGCAATGATGTGAAATGAATAGCCCGTGATGACCAAAGCATTCAGCGCAAACATTAAGCTGAATGCCCAAAAAGCGAAAGTCTTTCGTGTCTCAACCAGCGTGAAGTCGTGATGAATCAAGGTATCGGGATTAGATTTCTGTTGGGCCAAGACCAGACCACCATCCATTTCCAAGCCACATTCCTCCGGGTTATCACGGGCGAAAACCCAAATAAGCGGCACCAAAACCAATAGCCAGACCGCTCCCATCACCTGCCAACCACCTTGCCAGCTAAAATGACGGATCAGATATTCGAAACAGATAGGTGCTCCGGAAAACGTGAAGGCAACGACCGCACCACTGAGTGCCGTAACTGTTCCGCGCCGATGCTTGAACCATTTGCCCAACATAGCACGTGAGGACAATGTCACCATGCCCTGACCCGTAAAACGCAACATCGCAAAACCCAATGTCAAAACAACGAAAGGTGACAACCACAACGGTGCGCGCGAACCAATGCACCATGCCAGCCATTCACTCCAGGTCTCTACCCCGCTCATGTAGAATAAAGTCAGTGCCAAAGCTGCCACTGATAAAACCAAGGCCTTGCGTGCACCTGCGTAGTCAAAGAAGCGACCGCCGGCATTCAATCCAAACGCGCTGAGCAAGGTCCCCAACATATAAGCAATACTCAGTTGCAAACTATCCAGCGCAAGTGCCTCGCTCAGGCGTGTAGTGAAGACACTCACCCCGATCGTCTGACCCGGCATGCTGGCGCAGATACCAAGCGTTGCAAAAACAACGATTAACCAGCCATAAAAGAACGGAAAACGATCCGGGCGGATCGGCTCGTTGGGCGACCAAAGCTGGCCTCGTCGAAAAAAAGACATCGTTTCGTTTCTTCTCTAATTGGAAAATCAGCCGTACCCGCGTTTCCAACCTGTTTCAGTAAACGAAGCTTCTGGCTTGGTTAAAAAGCAAAATTTACAGTAAAACCAGATTCTTGAATCTCGTTACACTGGACACCGAACCCAGATTATCATGGTTCCAGCACGAATGGTACTCAGGGAGGGATTTGAACCCTCACGCCCGTTAAGGCACCACGACCTGAACGTGGCGTGTCTGCCGTTTCACCACCTGAGCACAAATCGAAGTGCGCAGACAATGACTTCTAAACGATGCTGTCAACTCGGGATGCGAAGCATTTTTCTATAGAGACCGTACGCCTTGATCGGCCGACCCAATGACCGCTATTTCAGCCATGTAAATGAAGTACCGACTCAAGGCGCATGTCTGCCCTTAAAACCCAGCGCAAGTCCCGCCGCTAAATAAAAATCTGAACTTGGGTTACACCGTAGAAACGGTCTATGTTTGCAGCATGACACTTACTGAACGCCTGCACAAATATTTGGACCAAAACCCGCAAATCGATCCAACCGCATACGTTGCGGATGGAGCCACCGTTATCGGTGCGGTCAGCCTCGGCCCTAAGGCCAGTGTCTGGTACGGAACAGTCCTGCGAGGCGATATCAACAGTATTGAGGTCGGAGAAGCCTCGAACATTCAGGATGGAACCATCGTCCATCTCTCGGACGATTTCGGCGTGAAAATTGGAAAATACGTAACCATCGGCCATGCCGCTATGATTCATGCCTGCGAAATCCATGATGAATGCCTAATTGGAATGCAAGCGACCTTGCTGGACGGCGTTGTGGTCGGCGCTCAATCCATCATTGGAGCCGGCGCGCTGGTAACCAAGGGAACTCATATTCCAGCGGGCTCGCTGGTTCTGGGCGCTCCGGCAAAAGTGGTTAAAACCTTATCCAGCTCTGAACGAAAAAATATAAAGCACTGGGCAGAAAAATATACTCAAGTTGCTGCCGGGCATAAATCACGCTTCGGTTCGTCGCTGTAAGCTTGCAATTCATCTTAAACTGAATCTTCTATTTGTATTGCTAATGAGACTTAATCTCATCAACATACTGAAGACATGCGCTTGAACAAAATAAAAAAGAACGGACTCTTCCGCGTCAAAGAGCTGAATTGCGAAAATGACTGCGTCGCCAGACTCATGGCAATGGGCTTACTGCCCGAGCAAGAGATTCGCTTGGTGCATGAAGCGCCGCTGGGAGATCCCATTGCGATCGAATTCAATGGATGCCACATGAGTCTGAGACTGGCTGATGCCGCAAACGTAGAAGTTGAGCCGATTGAATGAGCGAATCGTCACAAAATTTAAGGATCGCGCTGATAGGGAATCCCAATACTGGAAAAACGTCACTGTTTAACACGCTCACGGGGCTACGCCAGCGGGTCGGCAACTACTCCGGTGTCACCGTCGAAAAGAAAATCGGCATCTGGACATTGCCCAGCGGCAAAGAAGTCGAACTGATCGACTTGCCGGGCACCTACAGCTTGAGTGCCAGCTCCTTGGACGAACGTCTAGCAGTCGACCTCATTGCCGGCCATAAAGAGAACCAAGCCCCACCTGATCTGATCGTTGTCGTGGTGGATGTCGAAAACTTAAGGCGCAATCTCTTTCTTGCCTCTCAAGCCTCGGAACTGGGCGTCCCGATGGTCATCGCTTTGAATTGTTGGGATGTGGCTGAGAAGAAAGGGCTGCAAATCGACTGTAAACTCTTGCAACAACGCCTCGGCGTACCGGTGGTCCCCACGGTCGCGAAACGCAAACGAGGTACCGAAGAGTTAGCGAAAGCAGTCGAGTCCGCGGTCGAGAACCGCCAAATGCTAATCCGTCCCAAATGGCCCAAACCGGTACAGAATGCACTCGAGCGGCTACACGAGGAATTCATCACGCGACGCAACGAATCCCTACGCGAGGGCGAGCTGCAACGCCTGCTTTTTGACCGCAAAAGTGCGGTACGGGAACGTCTCAAGACACCGGCCAAGGAGCATGAATCGATCATAACTGAGATACGTAACGAGCTGTATAAAAATGGTTACCAACCAGATGCGGCTGAATCGATGCTGCGCTTTCGTTTCCTGAATCCCTTGCTGAATGATGTCTTGGAGCGACAGGCAGCCCTGAAGAAGCGAAGTAAATCGGAAGGGATCGACCAACTACTGCTGCACAAATTCTGGGGGCTGGTAGTCTTCGTCGGTATGATGTACGTGGTCTTCCAGTCGGTCTATACCTGGGCAGGTCCGATCATGGATCTCATCGAAGGGATTGTCGGTTGGGCGCAAGGTCTGGCATCGAATGCTTTGACGAATACACCGGTACTGCAGAGTCTAATTACCGATGGCATCATCGGTGGCGTTGGAGCCTTTTTGGTCTTCCTGCCACAAATTCTGGTGCTATTCTTCTTTATCTCTATCCTGGAAGAGTCCGGCTACATGGCTCGTGCAGCCTTCCTGATGGACAAGCTCTTTCAGTGGTGTGGCCTGAACGGCAAAAGTTTTGTGCCACTCCTCACAAGTTTTGCCTGTGCCATCCCCGGCATCATGGCCACACGCACCATCAATGACAATAAAGCACGGGTGATTACGATATTGGTAGCGCCGCTGATGAGTTGTTCCGCGCGACTCCCGGTCTACCTACTACTGATCGGTGCGTTCATTGAGCCACGTTATGGACCTAACGTGGCAGGAGCTATTTTGTTCGCGATGCATTTTGTCGGCACACTGGTAGCGGCCCCCTTTGCCTGGCTACTTAACCGTATTTTGAACAAAGGCCGTAAACCGGAAGCCTTCGTCATGGAGCTCCCCCACTACAGGGTGCCGCAGATCAAGCTCACTTTTTTCCGCATGTATGAGAGTGGCAAAGAGTTTGTCGTGCGGGCAGGTACCGTCATCTTTGCGATGTCGATCATCATCTGGGCCCTATTGTATTTTCCAAGACCTGCCGCTGTCGAGCAAGCCGCTACCGCAGCCTACGTCCAAGAAGACACCGGCACTCATCAGCCGGCAACAATCAACGGGGAGATGACTCCGGAGGCATCCGCTCAACTCGCCAAACGCGTCGATGCCGCCTACTTGGAACAGAGCTACATGGGCCGAATCGGCAAATTCGTGCAGCCGATCTTTGCACCGGCAGGCTATGATTGGAAAATTACTGTTGGCGTGCTGGCCAGTTTCCCTGCGCGTGAAATTATTATTTCAACACTCGGCATCACGTATGCACTGGGCGGCGAGGTCGACGAAGAATCGGATGATCTGCGCAGTACCCTGAATAAAGCGAAATGGGAATCAGGCCCGCGCGCGGGTGAAAATGTTTTTAATATACCAGTCGCCCTATCGATCATGGTATTCTTCGCCCTCTGTATGCAATGCGGTGCCACGCTGGCAGTGATTGCCAAGGAACTTAACTGGGGCTGGTCCATCGCCAGCTTTATTACGCTTACCGGCATCGCCTGGTGCGCTGCGGTCCTGGTTTACCAAATCGGAATGCTGTTTACAGGATGAAAATACTGGAAACAATATTGGTTTCGCTGATCGTCATTGGCGCGTTGGCCTACCTTTACAGAACCTTCAAACCTAAAAAAAATGGCAAAGGTGGCTGCGGCTGCGGCACTACCGATTGTAAGGTGCCTAAAACTAAAATTCAGCGCACAAAAGAGAGCTCAGAACCAAAGGAAAAGTAAAGGAATGGCAGCCTGCTTGGTCTCGCGAGTCGCCAGTTAAAATAACATCTACTCTCGATATTACTGAAAACCCGCATATGCTATTTCAATGGAAGGATATAGCCATGTTTCCAAGAAGACTTTACAATTTCTGTACGCAGCTGCTCCAAAAAGGATCACTCAAACTTAACCTGCCGGTTGGTATCGTCAGCCATATCTATAACAACAATTATGAGATCGTGGCCATCAATTCGAACGTCGGCAGCATGCGCAGCGGTATTGTTTTCCCTCTCAGCGAAACCTACTGCCGCGATGTCTATGATTCGGGAAAAACTGTTGCGACTGCCGATGTCGAACGATTAGCCGGGCATCCACTTTATGTCAAAATGCCACTGAAGGCCTACATCAGTGCACCCATCCACTTTCAAAAAGGCATCTGGGGAACAGTTAATTTCACTTCTGGAACCCCCCATCCGCCGTTCACTAAAGCGGACATCCAATTAGTCGAAAGCTACGCGAAAAAAGTCACAGAGCAATTGATGGAATTAAACACCGCGTCCATCGCTTACCCATAGGCATGCCACCTTCCCAGTCTTGAGAAAACTGACGGGCCAAATCAACTCGCTGGCTTAAACTCGTGTACCGACATTAAACCTTCTCAGAATCGAGCAGAATCTTGTACTCGACGGAATCAACCAGTGCTTCCCATGTGGCTTCAATGATGTTGTCACTGGCACCAACGGTTCCCCAAATTTCGGTACCATCCGTAGATTCGATCTGTACGCGGATAATGGCATCCGCACCATGCTGACTCTCCAAAATACGAACTTTGAAATCGATAAGCTCGACTTCCATGATCTCTGGGAAGGCGGGTGCGATCGCCTTACGCAGCGCATCATCCAAGGCTCCCACAGGACCACTCGCTTCCGCCACAGTGTGATGGATTTCATCACCAATCTTCACCTGTACCGTAGCTTCTGAAACCGTGCGATTCGACGAGGGGTTGTGCGCCACCATCACACGATAGCCGATCAATTCGAAATCGTCCTTCTTCCCCTTAAGGAAGCGATTTAAAAGCAATTTGAACGACGCATCCGCCGCTTCATAGCCGTAGCCACGAAACTCCAGATCTTTTAACTCCGTCAGAAAATCTTTGAGCTCAGGCGAACGCGCATCCAAATCAACGCCGATCTCCTTGGCTTTCATCATGATGCTGCTACGGCCGGACATGTCAGAAACCAGAACGCGCGTGCGATTTCCCACCAATTCGGGCGCGATATGTTCATAACTGTGTTTTACTTTAGCAGCAGCATCGGCATGCACACCGCCCTTGTGCGCGAAGGCCGCAGGCCCGACAAAGGGAGCCGAATTATCAGAGGCACGATTTGCCATTTCATCCACGAAGAGTGATAGATCACGTAATTGGCCCAAATTAGGGGCACAATGAAGCGATTTGTGCATTTTGAGAATTAAATTTGGAATGATAGTCGTTAAGTTTGCGTTACCATTTCGTTCCCCCACTCCGTTCATCGTACCCTGCACCATCAGCGCTCCTGCTTCGACACCCGCCAGCGAAACCGCTACACCCAGACCGGAATCATTATGACAATGCACGCCTATCGCTGTATCCGGAAAATGCGCGACCACCTCAGAGACAATCTGCGCGACTTCACCAACAAGCTTTCCGCCATTGGTATCACAAAGCGATAAATTAGTCGCACCTCCGCGTTTCGCTGCTGCCAGCGTCTGCAAGGCATACTCAGGATTGTCACAATAACCGTCAAAAAAGTGTTCGGCATCATAAATCACTTCTCGGCCGTGCTCTGCTAAAAAGCGGACAGAATCTTCAATCATTTTGAGATTCTGCTCGGCAGTCGTGCGCAGAATTTCAATGACATGCAGCAACCAAGTCTTGCCGAAAATCGTCACTACCGGAGTCTGAGCCTCCAGTAAAAGCTTCAATTGAGGATCTTCCGCCGCGCTCAAACTCGCGCGGCGAGTCGAACCAAAGGCCGCAATTTTAGCATGCTTCAGCTGCAGTTTTTTCGCCTCCTCAAAAAAGGCCATGTCGCGCGGATTCGAACCCGGCCATCCACCTTCGATGTAATCGATGCCGAACTGATCCAATTTCTCCGCAACGCGAAGCTTCCCCGCGACGGTAAAAGAGACCCCTTCACCCTGCGTTCCATCTCGTAGGGTCGTGTCGTAAATTTTGATACTTGGATTCATCGGCTAAACAGAATTTGAAAATCGAAGAAAAGAATGCTTTGAATGCTCCGGCGCAAACGAAAAAAAAGACGGGTGCCAGCGCAAGCTTAGGAAATCAAGCTTCAGGCCTGCCTACTACACGCTGCGATTGGCCAGTTCATACATGGAAACAAGTCAAACTTCGGCACCCCTTGATTCGACCCTTGATCCTTCTTTCGAAAGGCGAATCGCCTCCAGATGTCGCGCGAAGGCGTGCATGACACGCAAATGCACGATAGCTTGGGTTCGTGCATACAACCACCAGGGAAGCATCGGCGAAAATCCATGAATGGATGCGATCAAGCATTCGTTTTCAGGGAATAGGCGAAACTCGAATCGTCCCGGCGGATGAACTTCCCGTGAGAGCAATCCTCCGGATATATAAAAGGCACAACGACGCTGATTTTTCAAAGTATAGGGAGTCGGGGTCAGCTCCAACATAGTCATGCGCCGCGGAGGTGACAAAAAGCGCACCACACCAGAGGCATCCCTCTCAGCAAGGATCATCCCACGAAAACGTCGGCTCAACCACTCGCCGTACTCCCGCGCGATCTGTTGCGCATTCCATCCATCAGGCAGTGGCATGCGCTGTACCGATCGCACCAAGCTTGCTTTCCTTATATGCTTTCTATCAGCTATTTGCGTATGACTACGCGGATTCGGCAAAGGGCGTCCTTGCGCATCGATAGCCTTTTTCAAAGAAGCTTCGAATGAAATAAATTGCTCACCCAGTTGATCCAGCAAGGCATTCGGCCTCGCTTGTAAATTATGCCGCAGACTTTCCTGTAAAGGTCCAACCAAAGCCGGGGCAACGCCACTGAAAAGCGATATCCAGTGCTTGGAGAGATTAAAGCAATTCAGCGGAAAATCGAACGCTTTCACCTCGTGTCCAAGCAGGTGTCCCGTCTTCAGTATGAGTTCGCGATAGGTCATGGGTTGGTGACCGCCCAAGTCGTAAACCTTACCTGCCAGCGCGGGATCTTCCAAGCAAAGTTCGAACGCCTGACAGACGTTATCGATATCAACCGAGTGTGTCACAGACTGTGTCCACGCCGGCAACAACATCATCGGCAATCGTCGCACCAAATTCACCAACATGGTGAAAGAAGAGCCACCGGGACCGAAAATCAGACCCGCGCGTAATACCGTCGCCGTGATGGATCGTGATTGCAGGACTACTTCAACTTCGCGCCGGCTGCGCAAATGCGGTGAAAGCGCTTCCGCCTCGGCTGGCATCAGACCACTTAAGTAGACGATGTGTTGCACGCCTGCCGCCTCGCAGGCACGGACAAAATTGTCAGCCAGCAGCAGATCCGTATCCTCGAAACTTCCCTGCATCAATCGGCTCGAGGGAGCCATCGAATGAACCAGATAAATCGCATACTCACAGCCCTCCAATGCCTCGGTCAGGCGTGGCAAGGAGTAAAGGTCGCATTGCCGCCATTGCGTCGAGCTGTCGTCGGCGTGCTGTTCCACTACGTGTGGACTGCGCGTAAGAGCCCTGAAAGAAAAATGACTCGACAGATGGGCCCTCAGATGCGTGCCGACAAAACCGCTCGCGCCTGCGACGGCGACGAGCGGTTTATCGGAAGTTTCGACTGCAGTCATAGGGCTGACTGAAATCGCATCAGCTATTCAGGAAGCTGTTCAACATCCAAATAGTTTTTTCATGCACTTGTATTCGGGAAATCATCAGATCCTGCGTCTCATCATCGCCCGCTTTGCCCGCTGCATTACGCGCCGCGACCAGATCAGCCACCAAGGCAGTGTTAGCAGCGGCGAGATGCTCAACCATATCGATCGCGGTAGCATCCTCCTTGATTTCCTTCATACCTGCCATTTTGGCCAGACTCGCCAGCCCGCCGGGAGCTAAAGCACCGAGTGCTCGTATGCGCTCAGCTATCTCGTCAACCGCAGTAAAGAGCTCAGTGTATTGGGCCTCGAATGCATTGTGTAGCGAAAAAAATGAAGGCCCGCGTACGTTCCAGTGACAAATATGTGTCTGCCCAAGAACTGCATAACTGTCAGCCACCACTTGGCGCAATGCCGCAACGACCTTGTCCGAGCTTGTTGCTTTTTTGTGAGAGGTTGTTTTCTTTTTTGCCATGAAATAATACTAACAGAAACAAGATAATATACAAACAGTACACAGGATTTCAGCCGACACCTGAAGCAAAGCTCCCATACATGACCTTGTTCTGACGATCTGGATCAATTTCCAACGATAAGCTGCCAAATCATCCATTTTCTTGCCTTGCAGTATTCAAATCGAGTTCTAATCTCCGCCTCTTTTTGGAAATCCGTGGGCTGATCTCGCGATCCGAAAAGCTCTCCATATCCAACAAAACAGACTCTACAATATACTAGATACGATCATGACCGACCTATCAAAATACAGAAACATTGGTATCTTCGCACACGTTGATGCTGGTAAAACAACCACAACCGAGCGTATTTTGAAGCTCACAGGTAAGATCCACAAGTTGGGCGAAGTGCACGATGGTGCCGCGACGACTGACTTCATGGAACAAGAGCAAGAGCGTGGCATCACGATTCAATCGGCTGCGACTACCTGCTTCTGGCCCGGTTCTGAGCAACAGTGGGATTCACACCGCTTTAACATCATCGATACTCCGGGACACGTTGACTTCACCGTTGAAGTGTACCGCTCGCTGAAGGTACTCGACGGTGGTATCGGTGTTTTCTGTGGTTCTGGCGGTGTCGAACCCCAGTCCGAAACCAACTGGCGCTACGCCAATGACTCCGAAGTCGCTCGTTTGATCTACGTCAACAAGCTCGACCGTATCGGAGCTGATTTCTATAAAGTCGTCGATCAAGTCAAAAACATCCTAGGTGCGAACCCACTTGTGATGGTGTTGCCAATCGGCACAGAGAGTAATCTCAAGGGCGTCGTCGACCTTCTCACTCGCACTGCATGGGTATGGGATGATTCCGGAGATCCAATGAACTACGAGAAGCAGGAAGTGCCTGCCGATATGGTCGACAAAGTGGAAGAATACCGCGCCATGCTGAT
>Ga0210065_1000220_pt1 | contig 16074 bp, 13 predicted proteins | sample Muzzi_PWB_D1_FD_185533 | JGI IMG/M metagenome (GOLD analysis project Ga0210065, IMG submission 185533) | Wetland microbial communities from San Francisco Bay, California, USA, that impact long-term carbon sequestration - Muzzi_PWB_D1 (SPAdes) | ecosystem: Environmental > Aquatic > Marine >... | reverse complement strand
CAGCTGAATATTACCGGCCGTTCGATCGATTTCCGTGTATCCACGCTGCCGACCCAGTACGGCGAAAGCGTGGTGCTACGCGTGCTCGACCGCTCGAATGTGCAACTCGATATGGACCGCATCGGCTTCCCCGAGGACATCCATTCGTATATTCTTCAAGACATTCAGAAGCCCAACGGCATCATTATCGTCACCGGCCCGACAGGTTCCGGGAAAACCACCACGCTCTACGCCGCCCTCCAGCACATCAATCAGATTGAAACCAAAATTCTGACCGCCGAAGATCCGGTAGAGTATGATGTTGAAGGGATTATTCAGCTGCCGATCAGGGAAAGCATCGGGCTGACTTTTGCTTCCGCCCTGCGATCATTCCTGCGACAGGATCCGGATGTGATCATGGTCGGGGAAATCCGCGATCTGGCTACCGCGCAGATTGCCGTGCAGGCCTCGCTGACCGGTCATCTGGTTTTCAGCACCCTGCATACCAACGATGCGCCCGGCGCGGTTACACGGTTGATCGATATGGACGTGGAACCGTACCTGATTGCCTCGACCCTTGAAGCGGTTATGGGACAACGGCTTGTCCGCACCATCTGTCCCTCCTGCAAAATCGCCTACGATCCGGACGATACCGTACTGGCCCTGCTGGAACTGGACCGCAGTCAGATCGGCGGACAACCGTTCTACCGCGGCAACGGATGCGATGCCTGCAACGGGAGCGGCTACAGCGGACGACGGGCAATTTTTGAATACATGCGGATTAACGATACCCTTCGCACCGCGATCATTGAACGGCAGCCCACAACGGTCCTGCGCGAAAAAGCAAAGGAACTCGGCATGCGGACCTTGCGCGAAGACGGTATTCGCTGCATGCTTGATGGAGAGACCACGGTGGAAGAAGTAGTGCAATACACGTAGGAAAATCATGCCGAAATTCAAATACATCGCACACGATATCAACGGTCAGCAAAAAACCGGAAGCATCAATGCTCCGCATCAGGCAGCGGCCGAAATGCAACTTAAAAGCAAAGGTCTGTTCCCCACCGAGGTGAGCGGGACAGACTTGAAAGTCCCCGTTAAAGAAAAGCAGACGCGGCCGAAAACCGGGCTGGGCACTGAAATCCGCCTGCCTGCCGCTCTGACCCTTGTAAAAACCAAACATCTGATGGTGCTTACCCGCCAGATGGCTACACTGATTCATGCCGGACTTCCCCTGCTCCGAAGCCTCAACGTGCTCGAACGGCAGGAAAGCAATGCCGCTCTGAAAAAAGCACTGGGCGAAATTTCCGGATCCATTGAAGAAGGCAGCACGTTTGCCGATGCGCTTTCGGCCCATCCCCGCATCTTCAGCAAACTGTACGTCAACATGGTCAAAGCCGGCGAAGCAGGCGGTGTACTGGATGTGGTGCTGGAACGGCTGGCGACGTACATGGAAAAAGCGCAGCGCTTAAAGAACAAGGTCAAAAGTGCGATGACGTATCCGATCGTCGTCCTCATCGCATCCAGCGCCATCATGGTTTTCCTTATGGTTGCGATCATCCCTAAATTTGAAGCGATTTTTTCCGATATGCTTGAAGGCCGTTCGCTTCCCCGGCTGACCCTGTATGTGATGGGTATCAGCGAAAACATTAAAAACCAGTGGCCGCTGGGAGCCGGCATCGTGCTGGCGGTTGTTCTGCTGGTTGCCGCTTTAAAACGGTTCCAAAGCGGACGGCTCGCGCTCGACACCCTGAAGCTCGCGCTCCCCCTCTTTGGCAATCTCGGACGCATGTCGGCCCTTGCACGGTTCGCCCGCACGCTCGGCACCCTGATGGAATCCGGCGTGCCGGTACTTCAGGCCTTGACGATTGTGAAGGAAACCTTGAATAACGAGGTTGTTTCCCGAGCCGTTCAGGAAATTCACGACAACATCAAAGAAGGCGAGCCCATGGCGGCTCCTGTCGAAGCCAACCGCATCTTTCCGCCGATCTTCGGCGGCATGGTGGAAGTGGGCGAAGAAACCGGCGAACTGCCGGCCATGCTGCTAAAAACCGCCGATATGTATGAAGATGAAGTGGACAACACGGTAGCGGGGCTCAGTTCCATCATTGAGCCGGTACTGATCGTCCTGCTTGCAGTGGTTGTCGGGACAATTGTCATTGCCATGTTCCTCCCCATGGTGTCTATTATCGGTAACCTGAGCTAGCAGAAGGACACCACCATGAGAGCACTATTGATTATCGCCCACGGAAGCCGACGCAAGGAATCCAATGATGAAGTTCGCCGCCTGACCGCACGCATCAAAGAAAATTCAGGCCCGGCTTTCGATGACGTTATGTGTGCCTTTCTTGAAATTTCCAGCCCGCAGATTGACTCGGCCATCGCTGATCTGGCCGATGCGGGTGCCACAGAAATCAAGGTATTCCCCTACTTTCTGGCCGCCGGTACTCACGTCGTTAACGACATTCCGAGATTACTGGATGAAGGCAGGGAGAACCATCCTTCCATCAACTTTGAACTGCTGCCCCACCTCGGTGCGCTGCAGGGCATCAGCTCCCTGATCCTGAATCAGATCTATAAAGGCATTCCGCTCAACCCCGGTCTTGCCGCACTCGAAACCGATTAGGATGCAATTACCCTTTTGCGGGGAAACGGGGTTTCCAGCGGAGATACGACTGCTTAAAAAGGTCGTATGTTTGTACACATATTCCCATTGACTTCTCCCATGCGCTTCCCTAGGTTCCTCCCCTTGTTTTTGACCCCGAATGATTGGGGGAGGTGAATTTAGAAATGGCACAAGAAACCTGTGAAGTAAAAGTACGCCGTGGTGAAAATGTGGACCGCGCTCTGCGTCGGCTGAAGAAGGCCCTCGACAAAGAGGGTATCCTGAAAACCATGCGCGCGAAGCGTTGCTACGAAAAACCGAGCGAAAAGAAAAAACGCCTCGCGAACAGCCGTCGCGGCCGTCGCTAGAATTTTCTTTCAACGGAAATGAAAAAGCTCCCTCAACCGGGGAGCTTTTTTTATCGCTTCAACTTCCGCGCACAAACCTACACGCGGAAAAACTAATAGGCGGCACCCTGCATCCAGCCGATGTAAGCTTCCCAAAGTGCGGATCCGCCAAGAACCCAGATGATGCCCGCCAAGGCAATATACGGCCCAAACGGAATTTTACTCTGCCACTCGCTCTTCCCGGCGAGAATGAAAGAAACACCCACAATTGTACCCAGCAGAGATGAAACAAAGACGATAAAAACAATGGATTGCCAGCCTAGAAACGCACCCAGCGCGCCCATCAGTTTAACATCACCAAATCCCATCGCATCCTTTTTCAGGATCAGCTTTCCGATGATCGAAACCGACCACAGCGAACCGAAGCCGGCTGCCAAACCGATCAGCGACTCAATCAATCCGCTGAAATGCCCTTCAACTCCGTGCATGGATGGAAGGATAAAACTGAAGATCGGGCCGATGATCATGCCGCCAATGGTGCAACGGTCCGGGATCCACATTTCATCGACATCAACCATGCTGCCAAGGATTAATCCGAAAACCAGCACCATGTAGGGGATCACAACCGGATCATATGCAAACCGTACCCAGACAAGGGTAAACAAAAACGCGGTCAGCAGTTCAATGGCGGGATAGCGGATGGAAATCGGGGCCTTGCAATAGCGGCACTTTCCGCCGAGAAGCAGCCACCCCAGAATCGGAATATTATCTTTCCATGTCAGATTGGTCATGCATTTGGGGCAACGCGACCGGGGCTTTACGACCGACAGTTCAGCGGGAATGCGATAAATGCAGACATTCAGAAAACTGCCCCAGCAGGCACCGAACAGATATACCACCGCCGTAAAATACCAATCGATAAACGTCATTAATTACTCCCGTAAACTGCACTTTCCAACGCCTTGCGCATCGCCGGAACCGACGGGTTGACCCCGGTCCAGATTTCAAAAGCGCGGGCACCTTGATGCAAAAGCATGCCTAGACCGTTTGCAATTTCCGCGCCAGCTTCGCGCGCCGTGGTCAGGAATGCGGTTTCGGGATACATGTAAATCAGGTCGAAGGCGCGCTGTCCTGCGCGAAACGCTTCCACCGGAAGGAGCGATGGGTCATCCTGTTTCATGCCCACCGGAGAAGCCTGCACGGCCAGGTCGGATTCACGGCACAACGCGATCTGTTGCGCTTTATTCAGCGCCGGCAGAATTTCGATATCCGGAGCCAGCGCCTTGATTTCATGCTCAAGCTTTTCAACACGTTCAGCATCAATATCCGCCAGCACCAGCGCCTTCGCACCCTTAACGGCTGCCTGCAATGCGGTTGCCCGCCCCGCCCCGCCACAACCCAGCACAAAGATGGAATCGCCTTCAACGGATTTTCCAAATGCTTCCTCCAGTGCTTTCAGAAATCCATACCCGTCGGTATTGTGCCCGATCATACCGCCATCGGTAAATTCAACCGTATTGGCCGCCCCGAAAAGTCGGGCGCTGTCATCCAGCTTATCCAGCCCCCGAAAGGCAATCTCTTTGTGCGGCACGGTAAGGTTAACGCCGGCAAATCCCATCAGCGCCATCGAAGGCAGCACGTCCATCAGCCGATCCGGATGCACATCGAGCGCGAGATAGATGCCGTCAAACCCGAGTTCCTGCATGGAGGCATTGTGCATCACCGGCGAAAGGGTATGCCCGATTGGATGGCCGAGTACGGCGAATGGTTTGGTATGTCCGCTTAGCTTCATCATTTCACCTATTTTTTCGCGATGCGGTTAAGTCCGGCGACGATTGCGCGGACCGCCGCCTGGTCAATGTTGGAATCCGCGCCGACCCCGAAGATGACACCATTGCCCGAAAGTTTGAGCGGAACGTACGCCAACGCCTGCGCATCAGCCCCTTTTCCGACAGCCTGCTCATGATAGTCATCGACCGTAAAGTCCACATCCACCATCTGGTTGATGGCATTCACAAAAGCAGAGATCGGCCCGTTGCCGTCGGCCTTGACGGTTTTTTCCGCGCCGTTGACCTTCACCTTCACTTCGCCATGGATAAACGTCGGATCGTTATCATCCGGCCGCGGCCAATAGCCCACCAGTTCATACGGTCCTTCCGGTGCAACAAATTCGTTCTGAAAGACCTGATGAACTTCATCGGCGCTGATTTCGCGCCCAACGGATTCACTGTAGGCCTGTACATATCGACTCAACTCCGGTTGCATCGCCTTCGGAATCTCAACACCGAAATCCTGCTCCAGCACCCACGCAATCCCGCCCTTGCCTGATTGCGAGTTAATGCGGATCAACCGTTCAAACTTGCGGCCGAGATCGGCCGGATCAATATGGAGATACGGCACCTTCCAGCCCATACCGAACCGCTCCGGCGCTTCAGAAAGCTTATGCACGCCCTTGTTGATCGCATCCTGATGCGATCCCGAAAAAGCAGTAAAGGCATAGCTGCCCGCATAGGGCTGGCGATAGTAGATCGGCATGCCCGTCAACCGTTCCACGGTTTCAGCCACCTGACCAAGATTCGAAAAATCAATGCCCGTTTCAATGCCGCGCGAATAGAGGTTATTGATGCAGGTCACCAAATCCACATTGCCGGTACGCTCACCATGACCGAACAAGGTGCCTTCAACACGGTCGGCTCCTGCCATAAGCGCAAGCTCGGTAGCCGCCACCGCCATACCCTGATCGTTATGCGAGTGAAGGGAAACGGTGATGCAATCGCGCTTCGAAAAATTGCGGCAGAAATATTCGATCATATCCGCATAATGATTCGGCGGACGGCGTTCCACCGTGGCCGGAAGATTCATGATCAACGGCTTTTCCGGCGTCGCCTTTCCCCATGCTTCAAATACCGCCTCACAAAGCTCGATGGAAAAATCCACATCGGTATCCGTGAATTCCTCCGGCGAAAATTCGTAGCGGATATCGGACTCCGGCATGGCATCAGCAAGTTCGCGGATCTGTTTGGTGGCCGCAACCGCCGTCTCAATCAACTGGTTACGGTCCATGCCGAAAACCTGTTTCATATGAAGATCCGACGGGGCAATATAGGCATGCACGATTCCGCGTTTACAGCCCTTGAACGCCTCCAACGTCCGTTCAATCAAATGCGGGCGCGATTGGGTGAGCCCCATAATGAAGACATCATCGGGTATTAAATCCTCTTCGATCAACTTGCGGTAAAAATCAAATTCATCCTGACTGGCAGACGGGAATCCCACCTCAATCTGTTTGAATCCGATATCGCAGAGCATCTTGAAATATTCGAGTTTCTGCTCCGGATCCATGGGATCAGGCAACGCCTGGTTTCCGTCGCGCATATCCACCGAACACCATTGCGGAGACCGGGTAATGCTTTTTGTCGGCCATTGGCGGTCCGGAAGATCGATCATCTTCGGAATTACATATTTAGGTACACTCATCATCTTTCTCCAAAGGGGTTTAATCTAAACAACCCCGGCTAACTGTTCCATTTCATTCATATTTTTTCTAGCCACAGATAAACACCGAATTACATAGCTCTTAATCTGAGTTATTCCGTGGCCTGAACACAAAAAAACCTCCGTGGATTCCCACGGAGGTTTTTCAAATCGGTTATTTCAACAACCTATAGGCAAACCCGTTCCGCAGGATCATTCCCAGCGAGTAGCAGGTCTAGCAGTCGGTTGTTGATTGGGTTTCTCATATAAGGCCGAACTTATGTCCTCATTTGCTGGTTTGTCAACCTCCAACAAATCACTTATTCATCCAGAAGCACTTCCACCCGGAAGAACCCTTCCCTGCCCGCCGGATACACAAACCGATTCCGCGGACAGCGAATATCGGTCGCGATTAGCTCGAACTCGCTGTCAAGCGATGGACTCCGATATATATTGTACTTGCGCCCGGGGACGCTCTCCCATTCGACCGTAAAGGTATCACTGCCCGTGCCTTTGCGACTTCTCACTTTGAATCGAGATTGTTCGTTATGCGGGTTATGTCCGGAGATATATTTGGGCAATGGCACCGGTTTGGTTATTCCGATTCTCCATGGATTGATGGACAGCCATTGTCCATGCCCAAGGAATTGGCAGTTAAACATGGCGATTATTTAATGGTCATGTTGGTCAAATAGCATTGAGTTCCTTTAGAGGCCCCGACATGGGGCCGCACAACCTGCTAGCGAACCTTAACCAGGAATATGCCGGAAAGCGGCTCTAATTCCATATTTCCACTTACCTTGCTTCCATCATTCACGTTGGTGGGATCCTCTTTATCGTTACCTTTAAGTCGTTTAAATCGTTGCCCGGGGAATAACTTATCCAGATTAAATGTATGTGGGGTATCTGATGGATTGGCGAGAACAACACCACCTTCGAACTCACGATAAAGGACATCCTGTGCGCTATGTACAGTGAAGTTTTTAATATATAACGGTTCGACCCCTTCTGCTTCAATATTGATGGTGACGGTCGCGGGTCCTGCACTCTGACAATAAAAAGCGACGCGTCGGTATCCCGAGCGATCAGCCGTCGCATACTGCCATCTTAGCTTGGAAAAATCCGGACGGTTCTTGTTTCCATCCACGGTCACCGTGATGTAGCGATTTACATCTGCCGGGAAATAGGTGAATGGTTCCATCATCAGTTCAAATTGGAAGAAGAGGTCTCCTTCGGGAATGGTGATGTCGTTTAGGGCGAAAGACATTTTTTCGTAGGCTAAACCTTTGTCTTTGGTTTTGTGTCTGATGGTTAGACCGTTTCCGTTTTTCAAAATATCCGCCTGTTCGGACGACCATTTGTTCATAAAAGAGGTACTGAGTGACACACCGGCTCCACGGAGCAAATCCGGCGAGCTCATTGCTGGTCGTATGATGGGACCAACAGGTTTACCTAACCAGCCAATCTCCATCTCATCCCCTTTAGTGAATTCTGTTTCGTCCTGACCGGCGTTGGCTACTTCCAATATCGCGCATACCGCCCATGCCAGGCGTTGCCTGGTGTATTTATAATGGTCCTCGCCATGGGGAGCGTCTTCAGGGACTTTGACTTTTGGAATAATTGTTAGAAACGGATACTTTGCCTGCACCCGCTCCAGCCAGTATGGGTAAATATTTAAATTATTGGCCCAACGTCTGTAATCGCCATCACTATGCCAGGAAAGTCCCTCTGATTCTGTGCCATTCGAAAAAGCGGTAATACGGGGCCAGCTGGGAGAATTGCCGTCGGCGGTGAAAATAAATTCGTCGCCAAAAGCTTTTCTTAATTTTCTCGCTGTATCATACACACCAAGAGAAAACGCATTTACCCCATTTGCGTCGTAGCCGTTGTCTCCTATACCGTCTACGTTCGCATCGACTAAACGTTCATTTCTCCCGAGGCGAAATTCAGTATCAATTTGGTTTGTGTCATGAATGATTTCATTCGGCGTCCCCAGACTCCATGGCCAGATGTCGGTCATGATTCCGTGGAAGCGCTCGCCATCGCCTCCTCGCGAAAAAAAGTCAGAAAACATTTTAACCATGGCATCACCGCAATTCATGCCATTTTCATCTTTGGGGCAGTCTGCTGAATAGTTATAACGGAACAGGGTGTCGTCCTCGCCTATGTATCCGTTCGCCGTCATAGAAGGCGCCACATAGCTGCCCGCGCGGAAGTTCTTAGGCGTTGTATCGAAATGGCCCCGTGAGACGATCAGCCGATCCGGCTTGATCTCTTTAATCACCGCAAATTCACTGTTTTTCCAATCCTTCAGCCCATTCGGAAAAACGGGCACGATAACGATCACATCATTGTAAATGAGCCCTTCGAGCTTGGCCTCTCGTTCAGGGCTACGCCGATTTTTCTGTCCTATTCTACGGGAAGATTCGGAAAGAAAATTGGAGGTATCCTCCATCATGATGGTCTCTTCGTTGGCGCGAAGGTTTGCAGTCGTTGAACTTCCGGCGTAATACCTGAAATGTGCTGATGAGAAATAATCTTTGAGACTAAACTGCCCCTTCATGCTGTTTGCGTTGAAATGGTTCAGTATGAGCTTGTTCGGAAACTCCTCTCCCATTCGCTGCATGATCGGCAAGTTGACAGCTGACATGCTAAGCTCCTCGTTCCACATTTTTGGAGCTGCACCAAGTGTCTTGGCGTGACCATTAATGACTGCAGATTCATAACCACGAAGGCCTTTTGAATCACTACGAAAACTGTGGAAACGAGGTCCGCCTTGTTTGAAGATATCGAGTTCCCTCAGTGGTTTTCGGTCCCCCATGACAATGGGCTCCGGGTCCGGGTATCCGGAACTATACCAGATGGGTAATTGAAGCAGGGTGCCATCAAAAGACATGGGAGTACGTGCATCACTCACGGCAATGGTGATCGTAAACCCCCGTCCAAGCCTGAGCAGATCGTACGTCACATCTTTTCTGATCTCATTGAACTCGGGCTTGGTTTTAATCGGCTCTCCGTCCACATATACCTTTATTTTATCAAGCTCAGAGGATTGAATATCTTTAATCCTGATAAAATACCGGCCCATGCCTGCCGTCTTATATTCCATAAGTAAACTTTTATTGAGTGCAGTGATTACACGATTGTCTTTTACCCCACTGCCGGAACGAGACCGGAACAAACCATTATATTGAGAAAGAGCCTCTTTCTTTTGGAAATCAATCGTTGGCCGATTGGGCGCTTCAAAAAACGAAAACGTTGAAGTAATCGGGTATTGGGCCCGCTCGTTATCAGTAGGATTTATGGCACGTTGGGTATCCGGCAGTTCGCTTTGAGGTTCAGGGGCCGCCTCTGGCTGAGCATTCGTTTCTGGAGCTGGATCATCTTCAACAGCAAGCTCACCTTCACCCTCTCCTTCACCCTCAACTTGAACTTCAACCGCTCTCTCAACCTCAGCCTCGACCTCACTGGCGGCATCCTCAAAATCCGGCCGGGTTTTTTCAGCGAGAGAAGGATCGTTGCCTAAGGGAGCCGCCTTCGTGAAATTGCGAATTCGCTCTTTTAACCCTAGTTGATCTAAATTAGGGGCCGCCAAAAATAGAATGCCCAGAGCCAAGCCGATGAGCACTAAAACCAGAAGTACCTTGCTTCCCTTGTTTTTCTTTTTCATATCACTATTCCCAGCACAAATTATCCGTAAAAAGCCGCCCTACAACTACCGAAAATGTTTTGTTCAAACAATCAAACGTCAGAAAATCTTCGCAGAATCTATTCCGTCGCTCTCGCTAGTCCTTTATTTTCGCTAAAAAATACTCCTCCAAACAGCAACAACAATAGCAACAATGAATCCACTCGCTATCGGAATTTAATATAAAATCTTGTCTGTATATTGTGCAATATTAGTTGGTATTGCCGCAGTCGCAAGTACCGCCAAGAATGTCCATTCAGGAACCTCGATCCGGTTTTTACCCATTACAATTTCCTACAACATTCATCATATAGTTGATAGGATGTCGCTTTTAAAGGGACAGGGGCGCTTGACCTGACAGTTCGTTCTTGGGGGAAGTTTCTGACGTAAGGAGTAGTGAACGCCGGTTTTTTGTCAAGGTTGGGAGCCTTCCTCTCTGCCATCTGCGGCCCGCTCGGCGAGCGGGCCCTACCTTTTGAAATAAAACCTCTCCCATCGCGAAGGCTCAACCATTCGCGCAAGCATCGTAGTCCATGACCGGATGCTACTCGCGATACTTTTTCATGCCCACCCTGATCAGCAAGGATAGTATACGTCTCTATTCCAGATCAACGGAGCCGCCTAAAGGCAGGACTACACGCCGTTTAAACTTCCGCCTTGGGATAGGAGCCGAGAATGGTCATGACCGTGCAATGCTCCTGCAGTTCTTCGAGGGCGCGTTTAACCTGCGGGTCTTCGGCATGGCCGTCGATATCGACGAAGAAATAGTATTCCCAGTTTTTATTTTTACTGGGGCGCGACTCGATCTTGGTCATATTGATGTTGTCGGTTTTAAAAACAGACAGGGCATCGTACAGCGCACCGACCTTGTGTTTAACGCCGAACATCACCGAGGTTTTATCATTACCGGTAGGAGCACTGAAGTCCTGCCCGATAATCAGGAACCGCGTGGTGTTGCCGCGCATGTCCTGAATATTCTCAGCCAGCACTTCGATGTTGTACATATCCGAAGCCATTACGCTGGCAACGGCGGCGGCTCCGGGCGTTTCCAGTGCCAGCTGCACCGCTTTGGTCGTGCTTTCAACCGGCGAAAGTTTAGCATGCGGCATATTGGCACCCAGCCACGCACGGCATTGACCGAACGCCTCCTGCTTGCTGAAGATCAGGCTCACCTCTTCGCGCGGATATTTGGAGAGCAGCGTGAGCGATATCGACAGATAGATTTCAGAGCAGATCTTAAGCGGCGTTACGGCAAACTGGTCGAAGGTATGCGTAACCGCGCCCTCGGTTGAATTTTCAACCGGCACAACGCCGTAATCGGCCGAGCGCTTCTGCACAAGATCAAATACTTCGCTGATGGTACCGGCCGGAATATAATGCACACTTACGCCGAATTTACTGCGTGCGGCCTGATGCGTGAACGTGGCCTCCGGACCGAGATAGGCAATCTTCATTTCGGTTTCAAGCGCCAGCGCCGCCGACATGATTTCCCGGTAGATGGCATGTGCCGACTCTTCCGGAAGCGGGCCGCTGTTCAATTGCTTGATCTTCTCGAAGACCGCCCGTTCGCGTGATGGCACATAAACCTCCGCGCCGGACTTTTTCTTTTCTTCGCCGATATCCAGCACCACCTTGACCCGCTCGTTCAGCAGGCGGACAATTTCGGAATCCAGCGAGTCGATCTGCTTTCTTAAGTCATCAAGGTTCATGCTTTCTCCTCCCCGGCGTTCTGTTCCGTCTGAAGCTCCTCGTCAAGCGCGGCCATGGATTCATCGGCATCACTGTCGGCAGGCGCTTCATTCAGCTCGTTTTCCATGTCCGGGAACGTGCCGGTGGTCTCCTTCTTTTTTTCCTCCGCCGGCATTGCCCGTTTAAGCTCCTGACTGCCCGGCAGATCGTCGATGGTATTGATGCCGAAATGTTCCAGAAATTTCTGTGTCGTTCCGAACAGCCAGGGGCGGCCCGGAAGCTCGGACCTGCGCACAACACGCACCAGTTGCATATCGATCAGTTTGCGCAGCACGGCATCGACGGATACCCCGCGCACCTCTTCAATTTCCGAACGAAGACAGGGTTGCCGGTACGCCACGATCGCCAACGTTTCGAGTGCGGGCTTGGAAAGGCGCATGGTTTGATTCTTTTCCAGCAGGGCGCGAACAAAGGGGCCGCAGGCGGCATCGTTCTGCAGGCGGTAGGCTCCGGCCACGAGAGCGACACTCAGTCCCGCTTTTGCACGGTCCAGATCTTCCTTAAGCTGCTCAAGCGCACCTTCGATCTGCTGATCCGTTGCCTTGGCATATTGCTCGTAAGGGCCGCCGAAACCATTGCCGGTTTCAATCATGGCCTTGCGCATGCGTTTGACCGTGAGCGGCTCCTTCGCCGCAAAAAGCAATGCGCCTACAATCTGCTTCAACTCTGGAAGTACATCTATCGTGCTTTCGCTCATGCCATTCTCCGTACTACAGCATTTCCTCTTGAACCGCCGAATCTTCGTCCCCGCCTTCCGGTTCCTCATCGTGATCGATCATAACTTCCGGCTCGCGAGGCTCCACAACAATATCACCGAAATGCGCGTCCTGTACGCAGGCGATGCGGTTGAGCTTAATCAACTCCAGCACCGCCAGAAACGTGCAGACAATCTCCTGCCGGGAGGTCATGCCGCCGAACAGATCGGTAATGCTCAACCGTTTGGCAATTTTGAGATTTTCAACAATATAGGTCACCTTCTGCCCAACGGTATATTCCTCGGCGAAAATTTCCTGAAGATCCTCTTCCTGTACCCGGCCCAGCGCATCATTCAGCGAAGCAATCAGATCAAAGATGCTCGCATCGCGCATATCAATATCCGGCGGGGCACCCAGTTCAACATGCTCGCTCTCACGCCCGAACACATTTTCCATGTGCAGTTCAAGATCCTCAAGGTGGTCTGCCGCATCCTTGAATTTTTTGTATTCGACCAGCTGCCGAACCAGATCCCAGCGCGGATCCTCTTCTTCCTCTTCCTGATCATCTTTTCGCTCTTCAACCGGAAGCAGCATGCGGCTTTTGATCAGCATCAGCGTCGCCGACATAACCAGAAAATCACCGGCAATATTCAGGTCGAGCACCTTCATCAGCTGCAGATAGTCCATATACTGATCCGTAATACGTCCGATCGGTATATCGTAGATATCGACCTCGTCCTTTTTGATCAGATAAAGCAACAGATCGAGCGGTCCCTCGAACACCTCGAGCGAGACCTTGTAGTCGTCTTTAATTAAATCCATTTGGCTAGACACAGTTCCTTTACTTATTCCAGACCGACGGCCTGACGCGCTTTCTGCAGGACAGTACGCGCAAGCACCGATGCTTTTTCCGCCCCCTGCCGCAGCACATCTTCCACATAATCCATATCTTCGGCCAGCTCGCGCCGGCGATCGCGCATCGGCGCAAAGTGTTCGTTCAGCTTTTCCAGCAGTTCGGTCTTCGCATGGCCATAGCCCAATCCCCCCGCACGATAGCGACCGGCCAGATCTTCCTGCTCCGCTTCACTGGCAAACAGTCTGTAGAGCGCGAAAACATTGTCCGTCGTCGGATCCTTCGGATCGTCCAACCCTTTGCTGTCCGTCACAATAGACATCACGCGTTTTTTCAACGGTTTTCCTTCGGCAAAGATTTCGATGGTGTTGTCGTACGATTTCGACATCTTCTGCCCGTCCACCCCTGGAACCACGGCCACACTCTCGCGAATGGACGGCTCCGGAACAGTGAAAACCTCGCCGAACGCATTATTGAACTTGGTGGCCAGATCGCGAGTGACTTCCACATGCTGTTTCTGATCGCGCCCGACCGGAACCACATTCGCATTAACCGCCAGAATATCGGCCGCCATCAGTACCGGATACGCAAAAAGGCCGTGCGAGGCCGCAATCCCTTTAGCAATTTTGTCCTTGTAGGAATGGCAACGCTCCAACAGCCCCATCGGGGTCAGCGTCGACAGTAACCATGCGAGCTCATGTACTTCCGGCACATCGCTCTGACGGTAAAACGCGGTTTTTTCCGGATCGATGCCGCACGCCAGAAAGTCCAAAGCCACATCGGCAGTCATCTGCCGCAGCGCGCCCGCATCCTGCACGGTTGTCATGGCATGATAATTGGCGATGAACAGATAGGCCTCGCCCTGCTCCTGCAGTTCGATCGCCGGCTTCATCATGCCGAAATAATTGCCTATATGCAGCTTGCCGGAAGGCTGTATGCCGGAAAGTATCCTCATTGAAATTACTCCAAACCTTACTTGTAAAAAGATAATCGGCTTTTTTACCCGTTCTCCCTCCCGCTTACAAATCCATAAATGAACAGGAAATAGTTCAACGACACACTTTTCGACAAAACAAGCGCATTCCGAACCACTCGCAGTTTTGACCTCGCCCGGGAAACGTCCTGACAGGCCAGCCAGCCGGAAGCGCCGGATTATATGAGTAAATGGATCACTTTAATATTGAACGATATACCCTCCGGGGGTATCCATAAAGTAATCAACGGAGCGGCAGAGATGAAAGAACACACCACCACCCACACAGAAAACATTCCTCGGCTTTCGCGCATTGAGGGTCAGATCAAAGGAGTCAAACGGATGATAGCGGACGGTGAATACTGCATCGACATCCTCAACCAGATTCAGGCGGCCCGATCCGCATTGCAGTCCGTCAGCAATATCATCCTCGAAAAACACCTTAACCATTGTGTATCGTCAGCCTTGGTCGAACAGAACGAATCCGTGATTGATGAAAAACTGGAAGAAATTATGACGCTCATCAAACGAATGGGAAAATAGAAAGGAACCATACCATGAAAAAAAGCAAAGCAACCACCCTGCTCGCAGCCTGCATTTTAGGTATAGGACTTGCGGCCACCGCAGCCGAAGAGCAGAAGCCCGAACCGAAAAAGCAAACAACCTGTCCCGTGATGGAAGGGCAGCCAATCAACAAAGCCAACTATATCGACATCAAGGGCAAACGCATTTATGTCTGCTGCAAAGGATGTCTCAATCAGATCAAAGCCAATCCCGATAAATACATCAAACGTCTGGAAGACAAAGGCATCGTGTTTGAAAAGGCGCCGGCCGCCGAAGCAAAGAAAGATAAATAATGAAATCCCGGAGCATCACGTTCACAGCATACAGCGTACAGCTCTTCAGACAGACGGCCTGCCTGCTGTGCCTTGGTGTTTTTCCGGCATTTGCTTCGGCGTCAACCCTTCAAACCAACCTGACGTTGCAGGCAGCACTGGACTACGGCGCGGAAAACAGCACCCGGATCAAGGCCGCCTGGAGCCGCTGGCAGAGCGCGGTTGAGGGTATTTCCGTTGCCAACGGGTTGCCCGATCCCGCCTTTACCTACGGATATTATTTTGAATCGGTTGAAACACGGGTCGGCCCGCAAAACCAGCAGTTCCGACTGGCACAGACCTTCCCGGCTTTTGGAAAACTCGCCGCGCGGAAAGCCGTTGCTGCAACACAGGCGGCATCGCTCGAAGCAACACTCCGGCAGGAACAGCTCAACCTGAATCTCTCCATCAGCGAGGCCTTTGCAGAACTGCACTATCTGAAAAGAAGCATTGATATCACGTCCGACCTCATCAACCTGATTCAGGATTTTGAAAACGTGGCCCGCACCCGATACACGTCCGGTTCGCCCATGGCCCCGATCCTTCAGGCACAGGTTGAACTCGGTCGTCTGGAAGACCGCCTTTCCTCGCTGAAGGATCTTCGCACACCGCAGGCCGCCCGCCTGAACGCCGCACTAAGCCGGCCGGACAAAGCGCCCCTGCCCTGGCCGGCGGAACTTCCGTATACCGCGGTTCGGATTGAGCCGGATACCTTGCTGGATCATCTGCCAACCACCAGTCCGGAACTCGCCGCGCTGGAGCACCACGTTGAACAAGGGGCACGGCAGGTTGAGCTGGCCAAGCGCCAGCGGATGCCGGATATCACCCTGGGCATT
>Ga0210065_1000219_pt1 | contig 16087 bp, 14 predicted proteins | sample Muzzi_PWB_D1_FD_185533 | JGI IMG/M metagenome (GOLD analysis project Ga0210065, IMG submission 185533) | Wetland microbial communities from San Francisco Bay, California, USA, that impact long-term carbon sequestration - Muzzi_PWB_D1 (SPAdes) | ecosystem: Environmental > Aquatic > Marine >... | reverse complement strand
CTGCTGAACAATGGCGTGTCACAACCGATACAACGATATAAGCCCGTCGCTTTGTTATCATGATAGGGGTTTGCAAACGGGCGCTCGGTGCCCTGCTGGCGTGCGACCCTATACTGTATATCTGTTAAACGTTCCTTCCACTCAGCTTCGGTACGTGTGACAGGATAAGCATCACCGCTTAAATCGACGTGCGAAGGCAAGCCGCAGGCTGATGCACATTCGTCAATGTCGATATCGGTAGATTCAGATGCGGTCGGTTTTTCAGGCATGGCAAAGGTCAGTAGAGTTCCTCCAATTAATAAAAATGATAATAGAGATAAAACGGATTTAGTACGCTGGTTGATTGTTATCATAGAACTAAGAGAACTCAGTCTTAGTCATATTCCGAAAAACCGCAAGTATCCGGCCTAAAACAGACGATCGTTTTCGTCTGGATAGCGCACCTGGGTTAAGCTTCCTTTGAACTGTGTGTTCAACACCTCCAACACCTTGGTCCCGATCAATGGCTCAGCCGCCTCAAGCTCCATCAATGGTTTCTTGGCTTGTAATTGCGGCAATTTAATGTCCGGGCTTTCCTCAACCGCCAGCAAATCGTCAACATCCTCGCGCACCGGAAATGCTGAAGATGCGCTGTCCTCAGTTGTTTCGTCTACTGGCGAAGAATCCAGCGTTTCCGCAGCGACTGAATCCGGCATTAGGGCTGGATTTGGAACCTGCCCATGAGGATTCGGGAGAATCAGGGCTTTTTTTTTTCGGCTGTCGTGCCACCGACTGCCGCCACTTGCTTGATCAAGCTATCGATCGCACGCGAGCGCGACTCTTCCGCAGCCTTTAATAAAATAACCTCAAAATTTGCCTTCTCTGAAAGTCCACGCTGTACCGAGGCTTCACCGCGATGCAAGGCATCCAACATGCGCATGATCGACTCGGTGCTCAAAGGCGATCCCAAGCGCTCAGTCGTCCCTTTATTAGCGATCGCGTCCAACAGCGCCTCGCGGGCATGGGCCTCTAAATCCAACAGGATTCGATATAAATCACGACCCTCGTCGGCGAAAGTGTCCACCGCCGCGATAATCGCGCCGTAATCCAGAGTTCCAATTGCCTGCGCCAAGCTGGCAATACGGGCACTCGATACCAATCCATACACATCCAAGACATCGCTCTCTGCGATCTTCGTGCCGCAAAATGAGATCATTTGATCCAAGATCGACTGTGCATCCCGCATGCCGCCATTCGCTAAACGCGCGATCGAAACCAAGGCCGCCGGTTCGACATCGATCGCTTCCGCCTTGCAGATTTCCGTAAGTTTTTCGGCAATGACTTTATCCGAAATGGGGCGAAACTCAAAACGCTGACACCGCGATACGATGGTCGGTAAAACCTTATGCGCTTCTGTAGTCGCAAAGAAAAATTTCACATGCTCTGGCGGTTCCTCCAAAGTCTTAAGCAGCGCGTTGAAGGCGGCTGTTGAAAGCATGTGGACTTCATCGATAATGTAGATTTTGTAGGTGCACTGTGTCGGTGCGTATTGGCAGTCCTCACGCAGGTCTCTCACCTGATCCACACTGTTGTTCGAGGCGCCGTCGATCTCGATCACGTCCATGCAGGAACCATTCATTATGGCTTGGCTGATTTCAGACTCATTATCCGGCGTCGCACTCGCACCGCCCTCGGCGTTCAACGCCTTTGCAAATAAACGTGCCGTACTGGTTTTGCCTGTGCCACGTGGACCCACAAAGAGGTAAGCATGCGCTATCCGCTTGGTATCGATAGCGTTACGTAATGTACGTACTATATGATCCTGCCCCACCAGTTCATCAAACTGTTTGGGGCGCCAACGCCGCGCGATTACTTGATATCCCTTTTCCATCGAGATGACTAGAAAAGCTCTGATTCGACCCAAGTGGCAAGGGACTTTTTATGCTATTTTCAGAACATCGCTGGATCCGGACACAAAAGTGGCCAGGCACCCTACGGCACATGAGGATTAGGCGACCGCTGCTTCCTTCCGGACCTGACGGAGTTAACCTGTCCGTCATTGCATAGGACCCGGCCATCTTTAGCAGACACCCAGACCGGCACTTCGTTCAACAATAAAAGTAAACTATTTTCGCTATGAGTGTTGATAGATCGAATTCCACCTTGTCAGTTGCTACTCTTGTAACTTCGATGGAAACGTACATTCATTTCACATATGATCGATCCTATGCCGAAAGCCGAGAGCCAACACCGAAAGCAATTCTTTCCCATCAATGGCCTCTTTCGAGAGTATTTAAAGCAATTTGACAGATCTCTCGAATTGCCGATCAGCTACGAAGATTTGCTCAAGTATGAGGATTCGTTTCCTCTGATCGATAAGCACGGCAAGGATACCCTATGGCAGACACTCATTTACGAGCAACAATTAGGTCGTGAGATCTATGGAGGCCTCAAGCGAATTTATGTCCAGCTCCGCTCCGGCGGCGACGAATCCATTTTGAGTAATCTGTATATTGATCGTGTTGATTTCTGTACCTTTGGGAACACCAAGCCGATGCGCGTGCGGGTCGTAAATCAATACAACGACAATCACGACTACTTCTACGTAAAGAAAGCCGATGCCTCGCGCATTTACGGCTTGGAGCTTGAAGAATTACTTTCGCCCAACCATATCAATTTTTTGGTTCATGGCGACACACTCATCGAGGAACACATCATCGGCGTTCCGGGAGATGACTTTATCCGCGATTATCTGCCACGCTCCGACCTGCATGAGGTTCGTTTGGCGAAAGAATTCATCAAATTCAATGAACGTTGTTTCGTGCGTCTACTCGGTGACATGCGTGCCTATAACTACGTGGTCGAAGTCACCCCGGATTTTGAGCAGAACCAATACCGGGTGCGGGCCATTGATTTTGATCAACAAAGTTATGAAGGTCGTCGCAATATGTATCGGCCACAATTTTTCAAAAATAACCTGCCAGTGGTTAATCTCTGTACCGAGCTGATTAACTTAGAAACAAGTAAACAGTACCAGCGCGAGGAGCGCGCTTTAATCAATCGTCGACTCAACTTTGCACTGCCACGCGTGCAGCATCTGCGAACCTGCATGTGCGCGGATCAAATCTCGAGTGTCGAAAAAACCAAGCAGCTCAGAAAGGAACTCGCTAATTTACACGACGATTTCCGCTTCATGCTGTGCCAATCGATGGGCGAAATCACCTTTCTAAACATCACACTAACGCTTGGACTGACAGGTGCGGCAGCCTACTTCCCTGCTGCTAGTTGATTGTCGCATGATAAACGGACTCACGCTCTATCCCGCGCCTAAATCGCTGTTGCCGCAAGCTGGCCACTTTCAAGTGCCCCGTCAACTGAAGTGGAGTCTGAGTGCGAAAAATGACCTGACTGGCGACAAAGAAACCGTGCTGAATACCATCGGCAAAACTATCGATCTGTCATGGCAAGACGATCCACAAGCCGCCCAGCTCAGAATTTCCCTAAACCGAGCATTTGCTGCACAGCACTACCACCTGAAAATCACTCAAGACACTATTGAGCTAACCACCAGCGACCTCTCGGGCCTTTGTTACGGCCTGGATACGCTCAAGCAACTATTCTCGGCAGATCCATCACGCATTGCTTGCCTGTGCATTGAGGATGGACCGGATTTTCAGGAGCGCGGCTACATGTTGGACATTTCGCGCTGCCGTGTCCCGACCATGGCCAGCCTGAAAGAACTGATTCAACTGCTGGCACGCCTACGTTACAATCAGCTACAACTTTATACTGAGCACACCTTCAAATTCGAAGGACATGAGCAAGTATGGCGCGACGCTTCCCCACTCAACCCCGAACAAATCCAAGCACTGGATGTTGAATGCCGAGCTGTCGGAATTGAACTAGTCCCGAATACTAATTCGCTCGGCCACATGGAACGCTGGCTCTGCTATCCTGAGTATCAACATCTGGCTGAATCCCCCAATGGCTTTACGGCAATCGATGGTTCCTTCCGCAGTTGTGGCAGCACCCTGAAGCCCGATGAAACCTCGGTCGCATTCATGGCGAGCCTCTACGACGACATGTTGCCAAACTTCACCAGCCAGCGCTTCAATATAGGTGGTGACGAGCCTTGGGAATTGGGCCAGGGCGCATCGAAAGCCCGCGCTGAAAAGGAAGGTGTCGGCGCGGTGTATTTGGACTATCTACTAAAAATTCACCGTGAAGTCAGTCAGCGTGGCAAAACGATGCTTTTTTGGGGTGATATCATCAATAAGCATCCGGAACTGATTCCATCCGTACCCAAGAACTGTATCGCACTCAATTGGGGTTACGAAGCCGATTCTCCGCACGCCATCGAGTTGCCTCGTTTTAAAGCGGCAGGCCTGCAGTTCTACGTCTGCCCCGGCACATCCTCCTGGCGTTCCCTCTCGGGTCGTTGGAGCAATGCGCAGCAAAATCTAGCTATGTCTGCCATCGAAGGAAAAAAGCAGGGTGCGCTTGGCTATTTAGTCACGGATTGGGGCGACTGTGGACATCAACAAATGCCCGAAATCTCCTGGCCGGGGATAATCGCCGGCGCGCTTTACGCATGGTCTTATGAAGCGAATCAAGCAATCTCCATTGCTGAGGCCATTGATACCCTTATCTTGCATGACAGCTCTTCAGGGATTGGAACCATCATCCTGCAACTGGGACAGGTAATTGACTTAGGCATCTGGCATTATCCCAACGCCACCGTCTTCCAGCATTTCCTATACTGCGACGATTTCTCGCCCTGGTTTAAGGACAAGCAACAGCCGGACACAACAGCCCTTCAAAAATTCGAAGCTGCCTTAGTCGATCTCGAAGCCCAACTGCTCGCCCTTAAGCGCACGGATCTGGTAGGACAGGAACTGAAACTTTCGATTGCCATGTGCCGCTTAGCCGTCGCGCGCTATGCTTATTTGACTCAGCAACCAAGCTTGGACCGTTCCACCATGCTGGAGTTAAAGGCCGAAATCATCGAAACATTTCCAGTGTTGTGGCTCCAGCGCTCGCGCCCCGGTGGCCTTGACGAGAGTATGGATATTTTGAAAGCAGCTTTATCGTTTATCGAATAGCCGCTTACTCGTCGCGACAGTCCTGGCAGACGCAGACAGCATCTCCGTCGACGACCTTATAACGGAATACTTTGTCGGGATGAGAGCGATCCGTATCCCCACAAATGCTACAAGTGTGCAAGGGCGCATCGGCCGCAGCCCGTTTTTCCTTTTCGAATTGGGCCCTGCGTTTTCGGCTCTTGACTGAGTGCGTCATCGCATCACGAAAGAATAAGAGGTAATTCAGTAGAGGCGTCAAAATCGCGACACGCTCGCCCATAGTCGGAGAATAAAACAATGAAAGTACGGTCATCGCAGCCAAGAACCAAGCCAACCACTTTACTTTCATCGGTATCACAAAAAAGATCAAAAACTGAATGTTCGGATTCAGAGTCGCAAAAGCAAAGAAGACACTCAGATAGAGGAAATACGGCGAGACAACGATCAATGAGCTGGGCGAAATAAACTGTCCGATAAAAGCGCCAAGAATAGTAAAGACCAAACCGCTCAGTAGAAAAAAATTGAAGCGGAACGCTCCCCAAATGGACTCCAAGGAAGTGCTCATCATCCAGAGAATATACCAGAAAAATGCAAGAAAGAGTCCTTGAAACAATGTCTCGGGGACGCGCGGCGGTGCCAACACAAAGGAAATGATCCGCCACCACTCACCTGCCAACACAGCCTTGGGGATTAGCAACATCGAAACGAACTCCACCCGACCAATCAATATAGCGGCATAGAGCACTAGTTGTGCGATAATCAATGTCAGTATGACATTCGGCACAGCTAAAAAACCAAAGCGCTTTTCGAGGTGATCGAGAAATTTCATCCAGCTATCTATTTGTTGAGAGTCTCTTGAGGGCAAGCGAAAGCTGATATATTCTGAATCTTGTGGAGTTTACCTATTAGCGCGTTCACTCAGCTTTATACGACAATGCTCATGTTTACCAGACAGGATGGCTTTTAAGCGAAGCCAGTGCGCACTCACGGGCATGTTAGCTCAAAGCCGACCGATAAGTATGCCACGGCAGTGTGGCGCATTTAATTCGTGCGGGAAATTTTCGCACCCCGCTTAAGGCAGCGATTTCACCATCTTCAGCTAAATCGACCGGCGGCGCTTGTTCTGCTGTCAATAATTCGTTCACACGCGAATAAACGGCGGTGCCATTATCGAGCGTTTGACCCATCAGCAAATCACACATTATCGAAGCAGACGCTTTGCAAATGGCGCAACAGGCAGCCTCAAATTGTATCGCCGAAATCACACCCGAATCCAATTTAAGATAAACAGTAATCTTATCGCCGCACAGCGGATTGTAACCCTCTGCGGTATGCGTGAAGTTGGCCAAGACACCATAATGCCTCGGGCGCTTGTTGTGTTCGAGAATGATATCCTGATACAGATCGTGCAGCTCGTCATTCATCCAAAAAATTTCTGCATTTTTAAGACCGCACTCACCAAGCGATCCACGTCTTCAAAATTATTATAAAATGCGAACGAGGCGCGAGCCGTCGCCGATACACCGAAACGCTTCAGCAGGGGTTGCGCGCAATGATGGCCTGCGCGGATAGCGACACCGTCGGCATCCAAAAAAGTACCGATATCATGAGGATGAATGTCATTGATCAAAAATGAAATTACGGATGCCTTCTCGGGCGAAGTGCCAATAATACGTAGTCCATCGATCGCGCTGAGTTTTTCAGTAGCCACGTTTAATAACGCCGTTTCATGTTCCAAGGCAGCAGGTCGATCAATGCCCTGCAAATAGTCAATGGCAGCCGCCAAGCCGATAACGCCCTCAATGTGTGGCGTGCCGGCTTCAAATTTACCGGGGATACCCTTATAAGTGGTGCCTTCAAAATCAACCTTCTCAATCATGTCACCTCCACTCTGATAGGGAGGAAACCGTTCTAACCATTCCCGCTTTCCCCATAGTATACCAATGCCGGTTGGGCCAAAAATTTTGTGGCCGGAAAAGACAAAGAAGTCACAACCCAAGGCGGCAACATCAATGGACATGTGCGGAGTCGCTTGAGCAGCATCAATCAGTACCGGCACATCCAAAGCATGCGCTTTATCTACCAATTCCTTCACAGGATTAATCGTACCCAGTGCGTTCGAAATATGAGTGATGGCCACCAGTTTTGTTCGCTTTGAAAGCATCTGATCAAAGGCCGACATCTCCAAAACACCGCGATCATCCACAGGTACTACTTTTAAAACCGCTCCAGTCTTTTGCGCTGCAATTTGCCATGGCACGATGTTGGCATGGTGCTCCATGTGACTGATCAGAATCTCATCACCCGCTTTGAGCTGCGTTTCGATGAAGCCGTGTGCTATCAAATTGATGCTCTCGGTGGTACCTCGCGTAAAAATAATTTCGTCCGGATCCTCAACACTGATAAACTTCGCGACCTTTGTGCGCGCAGTTTCATAAGCATCGGTCGCCTTTTCGCTTAAGTAGTGCACGCCGCGGTGAATGTTTGAGTTCTCGGCGCTGTAGTAGCGCTCAATCGCATCAATCACCACTTGTGGCTTCTGGCTGGTGGCAGCATTATCCAGATAAGTTAATGGCTTGCCACGCACTTGGGATGCGAGAATCGGAAAGTCCGCTCGAACGTCGGTGTAATTAAATGTTTGTGCTATCGTCACAGATACAAGGTTTCTCAGTTGCGAAAGAATCTCAATTGAATTTGCCAGATATTTAAGTGTCGAGTTCGATCCAACAATCACATAGCACATTAGCATGATTCGGAATACAGCAGGTAAGGCAATCGGTAAGCTTCTGGCGCTCACAGCTCTCGCCACCGCCGGGATCATGGGATCTGTTTTCTATTTCTCGACTTCCAGCATTCATTCTCTGCTGACCGAGAATCACAAACTCAATAAAGCTATCAAAAATCTGACTGCGGAGGAGCAGATCGGCTACGCCACCCTGCAATCGCGTACGCGCAACGAACAGGGTGAACTTATCAGCACTGTACGTTTTGTGCAAACCGCAGCCGGTAAACCCAAAGAAATCGTTTCTGAGCAAGTTTTTCAAATCAGCGGCAGTGTCATTCACTTCGATGCTCTGATCGTTAAATTCGACACCGAGTATGTACAGGACGGTAAAGCGCGCTCACTCTATTTGTGGCGCCGCATTCACGGCGAAAACAACGCGCCCAGCGAAAGTGAGTTGATTGAAATACCCGGTACCGCACCGGAACGTTACTACGAAATCACCAAAGTACTTCGACTTAAAGATCGTGATATTTTCTGGGAAGCGATTTGGGATCTCGCAAACGACCCCGATCAACTTAGCAGTTATGGTGTCACCGCAGTTTTTGGAAATGCCATTTACAGTCGTATGGAAGCGAATAAGGTTTATCTATTTAAAATCAGCCCCAGCGGCCAAATCTATCCGGAAGTACTGGACGCCTTCTAGCCTCACATCTTCACGCGCTGCACGCCTATCCCAATTGAATTCTTATCCAAGCGCTGACTTACAATTGCAGTGTCGCTTGCCTCGACAATAAAAGTCGGCACAGCAAACAGGCCGCACTTGCCAGCTTCGTCAAACAGCCCAATCTGATTCACATGCAAAACACCCATAGTATTATCCTAGCACCTTCGATTCTAGCCGGCGATCATGCAGATCTCAAAAGTAGCATTCAGGAGATCGAGCAGGCAGGGTTGGACTGGGTGCATTTGGATATTATGGATGGACATTTTGTACCAAACCTCAGCTTCGGCCCACAAACTGTTAAAGCACTACGTCCACACTCAAAACTCTTTTTCGACGTACACCTGATGCTGGATAATCCCGATAAATACATCGATGCCTTTCTCGATGCGGGGGCCGAACAAATCACAATCCATGTCGAGCCCGATTACCCGGTAGCTGAAACACTGGCTTATATCCGCTCCAAAGGATGCAAATGTGGTGTCGTCCTCAATCCTGACACACCTGCAGAGGCTGCTGAACCCTATTTAAACAATTGTGATATCGTACTGCTGATGACCGTTCAACCCGGTTTCGGTGGGCAAAGTTTTCGGGAGGATGTTTTGCCCAAGATCGAAACCATCTCAAAACTGCGTCAATCACGTGGCCTGAACTTTCGACTCGAAGTCGACGGCGGCATCGATTTGAGCACGGCGGGTCTTTGCACTCAGTTGGGAGTCGACACTTTGGTTGCCGGCACCGCTTTCTTTAAGGCGGCAAATCGCTCTGACTTTATTCAGGAGGTATGTTCTCCGAAAGCTTAAATCTAACGATATGTTAATGTAGCAAAGCATCATCACTGTTCGTTATTAGCGCTACGCAATACCTCGGGCGATCCTAAGTAAAACTGCGTAGAAAGTAATCAGGTTCACAAATGATTAGGGGATTCTCCCTATCAGCCGTAAATCCCTTGTAATGCGTCTATCAATACAGTGTTAAAGCTAACGCCTGCAGCCTAAAGCGCTTTACCAATAATCGTGTTTAACTAGCTTAGCTAATACAAAACTTTAGCTACTTAAATCTAAACACATCACGATTATGCTATCCGCTGACGAAAATTTATACGAAGCCACCCGCGCCATAAAGGCCGGTAAAGCTGAAATGGCTCCTATTTTCAAGCATCTATCTGCTTGGGTGTTAGAACACACCGATGTCGTTATTCTCAACGTAGAATACAAAATCATTGAGTCCCGTCGCCTTGGCAGACACCCACGCTTAAAACTCGTTGTCGAGTCTGCCAGTGACTGGGAAAAAATTTGTGACAAAAATTCGAACATCAAACACAGCTTCAAAAAGTTCCTGCTCAATACTTTTTCCAGCTTAGTGGGTTCACTCAAATTAAATCAGGATTTCGAACTGGCTAACATTGAAGTCGCTGCTGAAAACTTTTCAGAAATTGCACAATCACTGGCCATTGAGAATATCTTAAAGAGCGGCAAGACTCACCTGCTGCAGAATCTGTCACGCTACAATATTTACGACATCATCAAGACGGAAAAGCAAACTGTGCTTGTGTACTACACCGAAGTAAGCCAACAGGAATCACTCTTATCCGGTGAAATCCATCAGATCCGTCAGATCTTTGCTGATTACATCAAGGAATACGACACATACAACTACTTCGAGCCAGACGCTATCAATTTAGGCTTCGACAGTCTGGAAAATCGAAGAGACTACAATCTGACTTCCTTTGCTTCCAAACGTCGTGAAATACCAGTCAGCACGAATGCAGAAGAAGTAGTCAGCAACGTTATTCCTAAGATGTCCTTCGGTTATTTCCTGGTCCGTGCCAACCGCGCAATTCACGCCGGCATGAAGCGCGCAGCGATACTGTAAATCGAAGATATCAGGGACAAGAGCGTTGGAAAGGAAAGCTAGCCGAGTCGGCCGGATTTCCCGATCTATCTAAAGCTCAAAGCTTGGAGTCCACCGTCACAATTGGCTCATTCCCTGTCTCGCGCTCATCTGCCTCATCCGCAGGCAAGTTGAAATCGTATTCAACCAAGTCGTCCTGATAGGTTAGCTTCCACACGCCTTCGATTCGCTCGTATTCTTCCCAGCGCACCAGCCCCACACCAACCGACATATAGAGACGTTGCCGCGAGATGTAATCAGGGTCATCAACGTAAAGAGCTTGGTAGACAGTGCAGACAAACTCTCCGGCTGGCACTTTCACCTTAGCTTCGGTTTCGATCACCTCGTAGTTCGAATCTTCTGCAATGTACTTATGCCCTTTTTTGACCGGATAGGGTAAAGTGAGCTCGAACTGATCCAGTGAGGTCGGCGCAGGATATTGAATCTCGATGGTATCGCCCCCCGAATAGTTATAGCTTCCCTGTTCATTCGCATATTCCCAATAATAGCTATAGGCATCTTCAGTGAGTTGTTCTCCTGCCAAACGATCCATGATTCCACGCCAGTCGACAGTCAGTTGCACCTTGTAGCATTTCACACCATCAATTTCGATAACCGCCTGCACATCTTCCCGTGAAGATCCCGCCGGCGACCACTGATCCCCTTCATAAAGTTTGCTGGTATATAACCAAGACGCCCCTTCAAAACGTGGCTGTATGGCTTTTGCCATCTCAAAAGGCTCTTTATCGGCAGGCTCCGCGGCTAATATCCGAAACCACGATATCAATACTAAACAAAGAATAAGCAGATCTCTATGTCTCATACTGAAAAAGTAACCAGCACGCACAAAAGAACAAGCTTAGTCTAAGTTACGACATCAGACACACACTCAATGCTCTGGGAAAGATTCCGTGATGCTGTTTAATACTCTAATAAGTAACAGGAACAGCAAGTTAGTGTTCATCTTCGGATTAAAAATAAGGTCTTTTGAAACGCAAAATCCGAGTCCAGTGCAAGACTCCTGGAAAATGCGCCAAGAATCCAACAATTCCAGATTAAAGACGCTTGCAACTCGCCACAGGCGAGTCACCACTCAAATGAATGCTAGCATCTATTTTGACACATCCCGGGGGTGCCCATAAAGACGAGTTTCTCGCATGCGCTGTCCTGCTGACACAAGCGGCTGTCGCTATCGAACGTCGCGATCCAACTCAGGAGGATCTCAACGATTCCAGCACTGCTGTCGTTGACATCGGTCACGAGCACAGTGACACGCTCAATAATTTCGATCATCATCAATTCCCGCGTGATCACGCGCCGACCTGCGCGCTCTCTCTGGTACTGCAGCACTTGAAGCTGTATGAGGACGCACGCGAATTTTGCCCATGGTTGGAAGTTGCAGAATGGTTTGATTGCCGTGGCCCAGTGGATACCGCTCAATGGCTTGGCATGGAGCGTGATACGCTCGGCAAGTTGAATTCGCCAATCGACATAACAATACTGCGACGCTTCGCCAGCCAGACAAAACACCTGCCCGGTGAACCGATTTGGGAGTTGATGCGCATGATCGGACAAGACCTTGTCGATTATATCACTGGTTTACGCACTCGTTTGGATTTTGTGGCCGAACACGCCGAAGTCTGGTCTCTGGAATGCAACAGTTTAAAGTTTAAGGCACTTTTCATGCCCCGCACAGACCCCATGCCCGACGAAGCTTCAAGTGGCCTCGGGGCACATGTCGAAAAACTCGGTTTACAGGATGAGGTGCTCGCGCTGATCTATCCAGACAGCCGCGGCAAAGGTTACGGCATGCGTCGTTTCAATGACGACATGCGGATGGAATTTACCCGGATTGAATCAGAACCCGACGTACACTTTACCCACGCGCGTGGTTTTATTGCCAAAACTTCATCAGCTGAGATTGCGCGACTCAAGCAACTCGTCGTGCTGTCCTATCTCGGAGAATAAGCATCACCCTCTAGCGCCTCCATTGGCTTTCAATCTACGTGAGTGGAACACTATGCTTGGTATAAGCACCGCCAGCTGCATGGGCACAAAAAAGCGGGGTCCGGTAAAGAACCCCGCTTGATACTTAAAAAGTATTTATTGAGCGTAACACTTAGTAGGAATCACGACCACCGCGGTCATAACCACCACGGCTTCCACGATCACCACCGCGACCACCGCGACCACCGCCGAAGTTGCGACCACCGCCGCCACCACCAAAGCTACGACCGCCGCCTTGTGGGCGCTCTTCACGTGGACGTGCTTCATTAATTGTCAAGTTGCGACCCATGAACTCTGCGCCGTTAAGCGCTTCGATCGCTGCATTCATTTCAGCAACAGTTTCCATACTAACGAAAGCGAAGCCACGAGGGCGACCAGACTCACGATCCTTGACGATAAAAACGTCGCTTACAGTACCATGTGCTTCGAAAAGCTCACGAATTTCGCCATCGGTGGCGTCGTAGGACAGGTTGCCTACATACATCTTTGTATTCATATTATTCTTTATCTCTTACTTTGGGCTATCCCACCTGCTTCTTTGCTTTGAGTGTTCGTTATCGAACTGAGACTGACCAACGAATACAACTTATCCAACTGATGCCTACCCACGCTCTGAATCCTAACATGTGTTATAGTGGCCACAGTTATCAACTAACCTCAAAAAAAAGCAAGCAACGATTCGACCGCAGCATAAAACAATGCGCGACAAGGATTCGATCGCTCAGCAAACATCTGAGTCTAGCTTACTGCTGGTACTTGCGCCACCTTATTGCGGGGCAGGCAAATTCGCGTTGCTGCCGCATCAAAATCCTCTTCCCCTGAAAGTATATCAATCTCTAATCGCAGGTAGTAGATGGGAATCGGCGCTTTAATGTCTTCAAAGAGTCGGACAGCGTCTTTCTCGGTCGTCACGATCATGTCTAGATTCGACTCTCCTACTTTTTTATATAAGTTCTGTATTTCGTAGCGCGAGAAACGATGATGATCCAGAAAACGTTTGTTATAACGAATCTCTGCCCCATAGCCACGCAGCATATTTTCAAAACTCTCGGGTGACGCGATGCCACTAAAGGCTGCCACATGTGCACCTTTAAGCCGATCCAGTGGCAGTCGCTCTCCTGTTTCCACAGATTGTAAATATTGAGGTTGGTGCGCGCATTCGATAATTTCCGCAGTTGGGTTATTCTCTCGAATCAGTTCCAACAGGGCTTCATCGGGCTTCCCATCAGACTTGGTAAGAAAAATATAAGTGGCTCGGGAAAGGTGTTTAATCGGCTCACGCAAAATGCCGCGCGGTAATAAATGTTGGTTGCCGAAAGGATTTGTTTTATCGACCAGCAGTAAATTCAATCGTCCCTTCAACGGTAAATATTGAAAGCCATCATCCAAGATCAGCGTATCGCAGCCGAAACGCCTTATCGCAAAAGAACCGGCCTTTACCCGATTCTTGTCACATAAGACAACCACCCCCGGCAAGTTCTTCGCCAACATGAATGGTTCGTCACCAGCAACATCCGAATCCAATAAAACTTTTTTTCCATCACTCACAATTTTGGGTGGGATCTCATCACCGTGAGTCAGCTTGCGCCAAAGCTTCTGAGCCAGAGGCTCTTTTTTACTCTTATAGCCGCGGCTCAAAATAGCGACCTTGCGTCCACGCTCATGCAAGGTTCTTGCAAATTTCTCTACCACTGGAGTTTTTCCGGTACCGCCGACTGTCAAGTTCCCGACCACGACTACCAGACATCCCAGCGGCCTGTTTCTCAAAAAACGATGTTCGTACAAATACCATCGTAAACGTACGATCCCGCTAAAAAGATATGAGAGAGCGTACAGAAACGAAGACGTGATCTCAGCCGCCCGACCGTGCCGACGATCATAGATCACATCAGCGATGAACTGAGCAAAATCGTTAGCCAAGCGCGCTAACTTAAAACGGAATCGACGGAACATGTAGAAATGAAAGCAGGAAAGTAAAAGAGAAGCGAAACCAAGCTCAAAAAACAGAAAGATGATTGACGCCAGTTTTAAAGCCCTCTTTTTACCGAAAACTAGTGATGCCCGCAGACCCAGGTCAAGGCACCTGTCTCTAAAAAGGTCTCGCCAAGCGAATTTTATACTTTCACACCCTAGCTAAGTACACACGAAATAATGCCTAATTTTCACATATTACCCATGTTCCCAAGTCCAGCAGCAGCGCTTCAAATGCAGCAATTGACTCATAACAAATAACTTACGCAATCTAAACTTTATTTATCCTGAGAGCCTCCGCCGAATTCGGAGGCTCACCGCTTTTGCAGACCGCTCAAATTTTACTCTATGAAATATTTAATAATCGCCGAAAAACCTTCCGTTGCGACCGACCTCTCTAAAGCTTTAGCAAAACATCTGGGCAAATTTACGAAAAAAGGAAAATCAAGGGACGCACAATACTTTGAAAGCGAAAATGCGGCCATTACATCGGCTGTCGGCCATTTGGTGGAATTGAAAATGCCAACCGGCCCGAACGGTAAAAACCTTCCTTGGAATTTTAAAGTTCTACCGGCTATCCCAAAGACCTTCGAATTGCAGCCAATCGAACAATCACATAATCGGCTCAAGCATGTCTTAAGTCTGGCGAAGAAAAAAGAGTTCGACGTGATTATCAATGCTTGTGACGCCGGTCGTGAAGGTGAGCTTATTTTCCAATACATTATGGACATCGGTAAAATTAAAAAACCGATCAAACGGCTGTGGATGCAATCGATGACCACCAGCGCCATTCAAGAGGCCTGGGAGAAGTTACGGGATGGCGAGCAAATGCAGGATTTAACCGATGCCGCAAAATGCCGATCGGAATCTGACTGGCTCGTCGGCCTCAACTCGACCCGCGCCTTGACCTGCTTTCGCTCGCGGCACGGTGGATTCAACATCACTGCTGCCGGTCGTGTGCAAACCCCTACTCTGGCTATCCTTGCCAAGCGTGAGCGCGAAATTAAAGCCTTCAAGTCTGAGGATTATTGGGAAGTCCACGCAGATTTCAAGGTAGCTTTGGGTGACTATCCCGGCAAGTGGATCGACCCTGACTTTAAGAAAAACAAAGCGCAACCACATGGCCGTGCGGAACGCATATGGGATAAAACCAGTGCCGATGCCATTCAACAGCGCTGCGAGGGCAAAACAGGCACGGTTACCGAGGAGACTAAACCGACGAAACAAATTGCGCCACAACTCTACGACTTGACTACACTTCAGCGTGAAGCGCCCTTCACTGCAAAAAATACGCTGGGCATCGCGCAGGCACTCTACGAACGTCACAAAATGCTGACGTATCCGAGAACGGATTCCCGTTATCTGCCGGAAGACTACATGGGTAAAGTACATGAAACAGTCCGCGAATTGGCAAGCTCTGGTCACCCGATCGCAAAATGGGCTCAAGACTCAATCGCCAATGGACGCATCAACTTTGATAAGCGTGTCTTTAATACCGCGAAAGTTTCCGATCACTTCGCCATCATTCCAACGGGACGAGTCGTCAAGCTGTCCGACCAGGAGGCCAAAATATATGACATGGTGGTCAAACGTTTCATCGCGGTCTTTTTTCCCCATGCAGAGTTTGAAGTCACTAAGCGCCTGACGACAGTCAATCATGGCAAGGAACAGGACGTTTTCCTAACGAACGGGAAAACCCTCACTAATCCA
>Ga0210065_1000218_pt1 | contig 16152 bp, 18 predicted proteins | sample Muzzi_PWB_D1_FD_185533 | JGI IMG/M metagenome (GOLD analysis project Ga0210065, IMG submission 185533) | Wetland microbial communities from San Francisco Bay, California, USA, that impact long-term carbon sequestration - Muzzi_PWB_D1 (SPAdes) | ecosystem: Environmental > Aquatic > Marine >... | reverse complement strand
TGTGTTGATATCACCGAGAATTTCAAGTGCTGCACCCCGGGTCAACAGTACGCCCTCTTCAAGTAAAGCCCGACTCGATGATGCGATTGCTGCGGGTGTAGCGAGTGATAATGCGCACGGGCAACTGATGACCAGGACCGCGAGGGTTGCGGGGAACAACATGTTCACGTCATGTACAAGCCACCATGCAGCTGTGAGACTGGCTACCATCAGTACAACCGCCACGAACCAACCGGCGTAGCGCTCTGACAAACGTGCGTAACGACTTCGATGTGTCTGTGATTTCAACAACATGCGTCCCATCACCGAGACGGCGAAATCGTCAGGATCTCTCGAAACTTTAACCTCTACACTCTGGGCAAGATTGATACTACCGGCTATGACATTGTCACCAACGCGTTTTTCTACAGGCCGGGATTCCCCGGTCAACAGGGCTTCGTCAACTTCGGTGGATCCGTTAAAAACCAAACCATCAGCAGGAAAGGTCTGCCCTGCCCTCACCCTGACATGGTCAGCAATACGCAAATCAGTTGCAGGCACCTGTTCCGCTTGCCCGTCCCGAATCAGTTCGGCCCACTCGGGTAATAGACGGGCAAGTGCAAGACCGGTCTGCAAATTACGATGACGGATAACCAGTTCCGCGTACCTTCCCAGCGACAGAAAGAAAATAAACATGACCACCGAATCAAAATATACATGACCGTTACCCGTTAAAAAATTGAAACAGCTCATAATGAATGCGATGGAAATGGCCAGTGCAACCGGTACATCCATACCCACCCTGCGATGGGATAAACTTCGCCAGGCGCTGGTGTAAAAAATCCGGCCCGAGTAGAGAAGAACCGGTGTCGTAACGACAAGGCTGATCCATTGCAGAAAACGCTCCTGACCTTCCGATATACCCATGGCATCACCCGCATACAGTGCAGCGGCATACATCATTACCTGCATCATACCGAGACCGGCTACACCCAGGCGTTTCAGGGCACTGCGGCGCTCCTCCTGTCTGCCCATGGCTTCTGCGCCGGCCAAGGGCAAATGCGGGCGGTATCCAACAGCTGCCAGGATTGCGGCGATCCTGCTAAGCCGCAGCTTGTCCGGTTGCCAGTTGATGCGTACGAAACCGGTTGCCACATCCACCTGTACCTGATCGATACCCTGGCGTGCTTCCAACTGGCTCCTGATCAACCATGCACATGCTGCGCAGCGAATCCCTTCAACCTGCAGCAATAATTCGAAGCGACCATTTTTAAGCGGGCTTCCCCAAAGCGAATGGCGCTCATCATAGCGCTTCCAGGCATCTTCAATTCCGATATCTTCCTCAACGGGCTTGATGGCATTGGCGGTTCGGAATTGATAATAACGTGATTGACCGGACTGCAGAATCAGGTTCGCTACAGCCTCGCAACCGCTACAACACACAGTTTGTAACTGTCCATCTGCCTCGACGGTGAGATCGCAAGAGGTTGGAACGGGTTCTCCGCAATGGAAACAGAACCGTGTGTTTTCCGTCATGACCTAGTGTAGTGTCCTGTACTAGTTCGATTTGGAATCGGAAACACCCGTGTCAGATTTCTGTTCTTTTTTTACAGGTAGCTGTGCTTTCAGTTCGCTGTTTAACTGCCGGTACTCGTCCTCATCTACAACCAGTTGGTCCGGATTGCTAATCGCCAACCACAAACTGATAAAACTGGCAATAACCGCCGAGGTCGGTAGTGCGATGATGAACCATGGCCAGAATTGCTTGTACCACGGCAAGCCCTGGCCTGGTAGCGGCCCCGGTTTTTGCACATTTTGGTGTTGGTTCATAAAATCTCGGAGCCCTCCTAGTCAAATGGTAGCAGGAAACGCGCACTGACCGTCCGTTCAATAACAGGCTCGTCCAGGGTTGAAAATCGCACGTCAACCTTCATTGAGCCACGACCCATGTCTTCGGGCGCCTGCATACGTACAATAAAGTTACCGACTTCTTCCGGTTCAAGTTCGGGTTCGGGAGAAACGAGCAGACGTATATTTTCATTATTCAAAACTTCGATTTTATAGTGATGGGGTTTGGAGTCCATATTGATCAGTTTGAGGGTATAGATATTCTCAATGATGTCGCCCGGTAATTCACGATAAAGGGCGTTGCGGTCACGCAACAGTTCCGCGCGTAACAATACACGATGATTGACCGACCAAATGACTCCGGCAATCAGGGCCAGTAGCAAGATGGCATAAACAAGAATTCTTGGGCGGAATACGCGGGTTTCGTTGCCGCTGAGCTTATGTTCGGTCGTATAACTGATAAGGCCCCTTTTATAGTCCATTTTGTCCATGACCTGATCACAGACATCAATGCAGGCGGCGCAGGCGATACATTCAATTTGCAGACCTTCACGAATATCGATACCGGTCGGGCATACCTGCACACAAAGGGTACAGCCGATGCAGTCACCGAGACCCTTGGCCGCAGGGTCATCTGTCTTACTGCGTCCGCCACGGGGCTCACCGCGTGCTTCATCATAGGCAATGACCAAAGTGTCCTTGTCAAACATTGCACTCTGGAAACGGGCGTAGGGGCACATATATTTACACACCTGCTCACGCAGAATACCCGCATTGCCATAGGTGGCAAAACTGTAGAAAAGTAACCAGAAAGTCTCCCAGCCGCCGAGTTGAAATGTAACAACGGATTCGCCCAGCCCCCGGATCGGTGTGAAAAAGCCAACAAATGTAAAACCGGTCCACAAGGCAAACCCGACCCATAAAACCTGCTTGGACGTCTTACGCAGGATTTTATTTGCGTTCCACGGGGAAGCATCCAGTTTGATGCGCTTGTTACGGTCACCTTCGACCCAACGCTCCATCCACAAAAACACCTCGGTCCAGACCGTTTGTGGACACGCATAGCCACACCAGAGCCGTCCGGCAACAGCGGTGACAAAAAACAATGACAGGCCGGCAATGATCAGCATCAGGGTCAGGAAAATGAAATCCTGGGGCCAGAATGTGAGACCCAGGATATAGAATTTGCGGGCCGGCAGGTCGAATAAAACCGCCTGGTGACCATCCCAGTTGAACCATGGCAGCAGGTAATACAACCCGAGCAAAACGATAACAGCAAGCTTGCGCAGACTTGCAAAAGAACCTTTTACATCACGCGGATAAACTTTTGGGTCTTTGCGATACAGCGAACTGCCTGCATCCTGCATTTGACTCATTTCCAGTCCTCGCCATCAATATCCGGGTTGGATTGTGACGGGTCGTGAATTTCTGGTATGGAACGCCTTCCTTCACCTTTGGCGTGTCCGCGTGAAGGGCCGCTGCGGATCATGAACATGGTCAGGGCCGAAGACAGTAGACAAAGTAGATAAAGGAAAGCGAAAGCAAGCCCATAGGCAAGACGCACACCGATATCAAATTTATCCACCCAGGTACTGATTACGTCCAAAGGGTCGACCAGGCCGAAAAGAACGAAAAAACCGACGGCCGCCGAAAGGAAAGCAATCCATAGCACGACAGCCCAGTCGCGCTGTCGCATATTCCATCGCCGGTTAACCGGGTGCTGTGTCGTCATGCTTGTTACAATCCCGCCAGTCTCTTACTTCGACAGGCTTAACACGTAGGCCGTGATCAGACGTCGCCGGTCTTCACTCAACATATCCTTGTGTGCCGGCATATGGCCAGTGCGGCCCTTGGTGATGGTTTCCCTGATTGTTTCGGGATCACCGCCGTAAAGCCAGATCTGATCATTGAGCCGAGGAGCACCGAGGGCCTGATTACCGCTGCCGTCAGCACCGTGACAGGCGACACATAACATGTCAAAGTTCTTCTTTCCGTTTGCCGCCATCACCGGATCGGCTTTTTGACCCGACAGGCTTTGCACGTAAACAACCAGTTCGCTGATGGCCTTGTCATCCAGACCGGCGACCATAACTGGCATGACTCCCGCGCGACCGTTTTCGAGTGTTTGCATGACGCTATCGAAACTGCCGCCGTACAACCAGTCATTGTCGGTCAGGTTCGGGAATCCACGCGCGCCACCGCCATCAGAGCCGTGACACATTGCACAACTGTTGGCAAACAGTCTTTGACCGGTTGCATTGGCTTCAGGATCCGCAATCAGGGTTTCATTATCCATTTGCTTGTAACGCGCAAAAATCGCTTCCTGTGCATCGCTGGCAGCTTTCATCTCCGCCTCGTACTGGCCTTCCTGGGTCCAACCCAGCACACCGCCGATATTTCCCAGGCCACCGAATAAAATCAGATATATGAAAGCAAATGCTATGGTGATATAGAACAGGTTTAACCACCATCTCGGCAACGGATTATTGAGTTCCACCAGGTCTTCGTCCCAGACGTGGCCGGTCGTACCCGTTCCGTCATCTTCTTTATCGCGATTGGAAACACCCTTGGTCCACTGTAACAACCAGAAACAGCCCAGAATGGTGCCGATGGTTATGATAATGACATACCAGTGCCAGAAACTAGTTAACATAACTTACTCCCTGCCCCTTTTGATGGGTTCTCATCAGTGGGGTCTGCATCATTCGGAATTACGCCGCTGTCTTCTTCCAGAGGCAGTTTGCTGGCCTCACGGAATGCCGATTTACGTTTGCTGCTCCACGCCCAGGCCCACAGACCTAAAAAAGCGAATATCAGAATCAGAAGAATGGCGCCGCGAAGTATATTGATGTCCATTTCAACGTCCACTCCTGGCGAGGCCGAGACTTTGTAAATAAGCAATAACGGCATCCATCTCGGTTTTACCCGCTACCACAGACGGTGCTGCAGCGATGTCTTCTTCGGAGTACGGATCGCCCAGTGTATTCAAGGCACGCATCTTCTTCTGCACGAGTTCACCATCGACCATCCTGTCCTGTAACCAGCCATATGCGGGCATATTGGACTCTGGTACGACATCGCGCGGATTGTTCAAATGAATGTAATGCCACTCATCACTGTAGCGGCCACCTACCCTTGCCAGATCGGGGCCGGTTCGCTTGGAGCCCCATTGGAAGGGCCGGTCATAAACGGATTCACCGGCGACCGAATAAGGCCCATAACGCTCGGTCTCGCTGCGGAACGGGCGGATCATCTGTGAATGGCAGTTGTAACAGCCTTCATGCACGAACACGTCGCGTCCCGCGAGTTGCAGCGCCGGATAAGGCACGACACCGGCGGCCGGTTGCCTCACCTGGTCGAGAAACATCAACGGAACGATTTCAACCAGTCCGCCAAGACTGATCGCAATGATGATAAATATGGCCATCAGGCTGATATTTGTCTCGAGTTTTTTGTGTCCCGTGCTCATGCGTGATCTCCCCAAATTGCGGGTTCTGAGGCAGGAATAGGTTTCATTTCCTTTTTGCCCAGTGTCTTCCATGTGTTCCAGGCCATGAAGAACATACCGGAGAGGAATAGTAAACCGCCCAATAATCTGACGACGTAATACGGCTTGGTCGCCGCCAGACTTTCGATAAAGCTGTAAGTCAGGGTGCCGTCATCATTGAATGCACGCCACATCAGGCCCTGCATCACACCGGCGATCCACATGGACGTGATATACATCACCACACCAATCGTTGACGTCCAGAAATGAATATCGATGGCCTTGATGCTGTACATCTTTTTCTCACCGATCAGACGCGGTATCAGGCAATACAATGAACCGATGGTCATCATGGCAACCCAACCCAGGGCGCCTGAATGCACGTGGCCAATTGTCCAGTCGGTGTAATGGCTCAATGCATTGACGGTCTTGATCGACATCATCGGACCTTCAAACGTTGACATACCGTAGAAGCTCAGCGCCACGATCATGAATTTCAGGACCGGGTCAGTACGTAACTTGTGCCATGCACCGGACAAGGTCATGATGCCATTGATCATGCCACCCCAACTGGGTGCCAGCAGGATCAGTGAAAACACCATGCCCAGAGACTGTATCCAGTTCGGCAATGCCGTGTAGTGAAGGTGATGCGGACCTGCCCACATGTAAATGGCAATCAGGGCCCAGAAATGCACGATCGACAAGCGGTATGAATAGACAGGCCCTTCGGCCTGCTTGGGTACAAAGTAGTACATCATTCCCAGGAAACCGGCCGTCAGGAAAAAGCCCACCGCATTGTGGCCGTACCACCACTGCACCATCGCATCGACTGCGCCCGAATAGATCGGGTAAGACTTGTCAATTGCGACCGGAAAGGACAGGTTGTTGACAATATGCAGAACAGCAATGGTCAGGATGAAGGCACCATAAAACCAGTTAGCCACGTAAATATGGCTGACACGCCGTTTTACGATCGTACCGAAAAACAGCACGGCGTACGCGACCCAAACCAGCGTGATCAGGATATCGATCGGCCATTCGAGCTCGGCGTATTCCTTGCCCTGGGTCCAGCCCAGTGGAAGTGTAACAGCCGCTGCAACAATGACGGCCTGCCAACCCCAGAATACAAGGCTGGCCAGCTTATCGGATATCAGGCGCACATGGCAGGTTCTCTGTACAACATACAACGAAGTGCCTATCAACCCACTACCACCAAAGGCGAAAATGACCGCATTGGTATGCAGCGGCCGCAAACGTCCATATGTCAACCAGGGTATATCGAAATTAAGTATAGGTAACCATAATTGCGCAGCAATAATGACACCCACCAGCATTCCCACGATACCCCAGAGAATCGTCGCTATGACGAATTGTCTAACAACTTTATCGTTGTAAGTCATGATTGAGCTCTTCCCTCACTATTTCAAACCAAAGTGACAACCCAGGTTTTGGCTACCACCACAGATGCTTCCAGAATCGATTTCGGAAACCTCATTCCAATCCCGTTTTTAACGGGTTAATTACTCAACACCTGCTTTCCCCGGGTGTTGTTGCACAAATCCTGCCGAAGCCACATGTTCAGACGCCGAAAATCGTCCGCTACCTGTTGTTTTGCGGACTGGATGACCAGCTTGCGGGTCGAGTCTTCATTGCAAATCCGCAAAACGGTGAGCCGCCGGCTACACCATTGCTGACCATTCAGAAAACCCTCAAAAATAACCTCCCGTTTGGATTCTAACCGTACATGTCCATCGGGAAAAATGATTGAGATCAATTCGCTGCTTTTTGTTTTAAACAAACCTTTTCGCTGACGAACCCACCCTGCCCAGAGAACAAGGGCAACAGGAACCGTCAGTAGCAAAGGATGAGGACTCAACAACGCCGCGATTACCACCATTGAATTGAGCAGCCGAACAGGAAGGGCAAAATCCATTCCGGTCGAGACTTTCAGTTTTACGGGTCTGTTATGCAGCATCGGTAAGTTTATTGATCAGGGTCAGCATGGCGGGATCTGCCGGTAAATTTCTGCCGGAAATCCAGTCAAACAACACGTCATCCTCCTGTCCAAGCAATTCCTCGAGTTCCTGCCAGTCACCCGCAAGCAAGGGCTCGGCCTGTTTTACAAAAAATGCTTCAAAGAGCACATCCAATTCCTTCATGCCGCGCCGGCTTTGCCAGCGCAATTTTTTCACCCTGTCGTGATTGCCGGACACCGGGCGAAGCAATCTCAGGCCCCATTCCTTGCCAATAGCATTTTCTTGGTTTCTGCGATGGCTTTGGCCGGGTTCAGGCCCTTTGGACAGGTAGAAGTACAGTTCATGATGGTATGACAGCGATACAACCGGAACGGATCATCAAGTGCGTCCAGACGCTCACCGGTATCCTCGTCGCGGCTGTCAACCAGCCATCGGTAGGCCTGCAATAAAATCGCGGGCCCCAGGTAACGATCACCGTTCCACCAATAGCTTGGACAGGAAGTGGAGCAGCATGCGCACAATATGCATTCGTAAAGTCCGTCCAGCTTTTCTCGATCTTCCTGCGACTGAAGTCTTTCCTGATCCGGCAAAGGTACACTTTGGGTGCGGATCCAAGGTTTAATACTGGCATATTGCGCGTAAAAATGGGTCATATCCGGCACCAGGTCCTTGACGACCTGCAGGTGCGGCAACGGGTTTACTTTCACATCACCCTTGATCGATGTAATGGGCTTGGTACATGCCAGCGTATTGGTGCCGTCAATATTCATCGCGCAGGAACCGCAAATACCTTCGCGGCAGGACCGGCGGAATGTCAGGGATGGATCAATTTCGTTTTTAATCTTGAGAATGGCATCCAGCACCATCGGCCCGCAATCGTCGAGATCGACCTCATAACTGTCGATACGGGGATTCTCACCCTTGTCAGGATCCCATCGATAAACATGAAATGTACGGACATTGCCTGCACCCCCGGGTGCAGAATACTTCTGCCCTTTAAGCGGACGCGATTCAGGAGCCAATCTTAACTCGAGCATGTCATATTCCTTTTATCCTGCGATGTACCGTATTAGTAAACACGTGGTTTCGGGGGAACGACTTCTACATCATCTGTCAATGTGTACAAGTGCACCGGCCGGTACTCAATGGAAACATGGCCGGCGTCATCCATACTGACAAGCGTGTGTTTCATCCAGTCGTCATCATTCCTGTCAGGGTAGTCTTCACGGGCGTGTGCACCCCGGCTTTCCTTACGGTTTTCAGCACCGAACATGGCTACCTTTGCGCAACCCAGCAGGTTGCGTAATTCAAGTGTTTCGACCAGGTCAGAATTCCAGATCATGGAATGATCAGTGACCCTGATGTCTTCAAACTTCGTATATACATCTGAAATCAGCTTGCAGCCTTCCTCCAGCACGTCACCCGTGCGGAATACCGCGGCATTGTTTTGCATGACATGCTGCATGTCATCCCTGATGCTGGCTGCGCTGTTTTTACCATCAGCATGACGCAGGCGATCGAAATCTGCCACCAGCGCATCAACCACCTTCCTGTCCAGGTTATCGTGTCGTTGGTTGGGCTTGATTACTTCCGCACAACGATGGGCCACGGCACGTCCGAAGACGATCAGATCAAGCAGCGAGTTTGAACCCAGCCGGTTAGCGCCATGCACTGATACACAGGCCGCTTCACCAATCGCGAACAAGCCTTGCACCACGGAATCGGGGTTGCCATCTTTCAAACGCACCACTTCACCGTGGTAATTGGTTGGAATGCCACCCATGTTGTAATGGCAGGTTGGTATAACTGGAATCGGCTCCCTGGTCACGTCCACACCGGCAAAAATTTCTGCGCTTTCTGCAATACCCGGTAGACGCTTATTAATGACATCAGCACCGAGGTGCTGCAGGTTGAGATGGATATGATCCTTTTTCGGACCAACCCCCCGCCCTTCCCTGATTTCAATCGTCATCGAGCGACTGACAACATCACGTGAGGCAAGATCCTTGGCATTCGGGGCATAACGCTCCATGAAACGCTCACCTTCCGAATTGGTCAGGAAACCACCTTCACCGCGCACCCCTTCTGTGATCAGAACGCCGGCGCCGTACACACCGGTCGGATGAAACTGTATAAATTCCATATCCTGAAGTGGCAATCCAGCCCGCAGAACCATGCCGTTACCATCACCGGTACAGGTGTGTGCCGAGGTGCACGAAAAGTAGGTACGGCCATAACCACCGGTGGCCAGGATTACTGCGTGCGCGCGGAAAAGGTGCAGGCTACCCTCGGCAAGATCCCAGGCCAGCACACCGCGACAGACGCCATCTTCATCCATTAACAGGTCAAGTGCGAAATATTCAATAAAGAATGTCGCGTCGTGTTTAAGGGCCTGCTGATACAAGGTATGCAATATGGCGTGACCGGTGCGATCGGCTGCCGCGCAGGTCCTCTGTGCGGTACCTTCGCCAAAGTGCGTCGTCATGCCACCGAATGGCCGCTGATATATTTTCCCGTCTTCCGTACGTGAAAATGGAACGCCGTAATGTTCCAGTTCAATAACCGCGGGTACAGCCTCCCTGCACATGTACTCGATGGCATCCTGATCACCCAGCCAGTCCGAGCCCTTGATCGTGTCGTACATATGCCAGCGCCAGTCATCCTCACCCATGTTTCCAAGCGCTGCCGACATGCCGCCCTGTGCGGCCACCGTATGGCTGCGGGTTGGAAATACCTTGGAGATACATGCGGTTTTAAGACCGGTGGCCGCGAGGCCCATGGTCGCGCGTAACCCCGCACCGCCGGCGCCCACCACAATGACATCGTATTTATGTTCGGTAATCGAATAGTCCGTGCTCATGGTTCAGGCTCCCAGTGCCAGTTTCAGGACTGCAATGGCACTGATCAGAAATGCGACAAGACAGGCAAAACGAACGAATATAAGCAGTACGAATTCCAGTGCGGCAATATGCACATAATCTTCGATTACAACCTGCAAACCCAACTGGGCGTGATAGAACACTGCCCCGGCCAGGAGGATGGTCATACCCGCATTTAATGGTGATGACATGGCGGCATTTGCCGTCGCGTAGTCTGCTCCGGCGAGCGCAACGCCCAACCACAATACCCAGGTCGTCAGCAGTAACAGAATCAGTGCTGAATAGCGCTGTGAACGCCAATGCTGAGCCCCGCCACCGGAACTGCCGTTGCCACGCACCCGGGCCAGGGGATTTTGCATGTTCATAAGCCCGCCCCCAAAACGACCAATGACAAGACGATAGAGCCAATGATGGCCAGCCAACCGGACAATCGAACCTGTGGCATCTCCATCATCCAACCCGCATCCCAGATCAAATGACGTATCCCGCCACACAGGTGAAAGCTGAAACTGAATACACTGGCGGCAATGACGAGTTTACCCAGGCCGCTGCCAAGCCACGCGCTCAATGCCATGTATTCGGCCTCCCCGCTTGCCAATGCAATCAACCAGCAAAGCATGAGCGGCGCTGTCACGACCGACATGAACACGCCGGTAAGACGGTTCAGAATAGACAGGGCTGAGGTGATCTGGAATTTGTAATAGGGCCCCAGCATGTACGGCGACATTGGGCGGTTAGATGGTCTCATGGTTCGGCGGCCTGTATCCTTTGAACGTTAATACTAAAAGTCGGTGCAACGACCCGCTTTTTCCCAGTCTCCATAACGGGTCGGCTCCGGCCCTTTGGGGCCGCCGATTTCGACCGGTTTAATGGAAGTCTTTTGAACAACCGCGGGTTTTTCAATTGTTTTTTTGGAGTCATCGGGTACAGCAGGAGGCTTCGTGGGTGCAACGTTTTCCACTGATTTTTCTCCCCCGTTTTCCGATCGATTTCTCCAGCACTAAGTGTAACGTCTATGGCAGTATCGTGCGAGTCCGGCTTTTGTGATTTATTCGCTGCAAATGGCCACAATGAGTTAAAATGAGAGTGTGAATCATTTACCGTCTGCAATAGGATACCAGCCCTGATGATCAATCTTAGTTACCTGTCATGCATGCGCTTAAGCGGCGCCGATGCAGGCAGTTTTCTGCACAACCAGGTCAGCGCGGATGTACTGGCCCTGACCAGCAGCAATTCAACTTTTGCCTGTTATTGCGAACCCAAAGGCCGGGTTCTGGCCCTGATGCTGATTCAAAAGGTCAAAGAGGACTATTACGTCGTAATGTCGTCTTCACTGATCACCGCGGTTGCCGAACGCTTAAAAATTTACGTGATGCGGTCAAAGGTAAATATCGAGGTACTCGGTGAGCACCGGGTAGCGGGTATCAGGGCAAATAACGCGTCGGAACTGGCATTAACGTCAGCACCTGCAATCCGTCTGCCCGGCGGTAGCCACTGGCTGGTGGTTGCACCCCTTCAAAGCGCCACCAATGAAGATATAACCACGCTGGAGAAGTGGAAGATGTCAGAACTGCAACTGGGTATCACCTGGCTGAGTCCGGAAACCAGCGGACAGTTTTTGCCGCAGATGCTGGGTTTTGAGGAACTGGGTGCGGTCAACTATCGCAAAGGTTGTTACCCCGGCCAGGAGATCGTCGCCCGAACACACTACCTTGGAAAAGTAAAACGTCACCCGCGCCTGCTAAACTGCAAATTGAAAAATAATCCACAAACCATGGATAAGATCACGCTGTTCAGCCATGAACAGACTGATGAAGCCATCATTGCAGACTGCGGTTCTGGCGACAGTGGGCGCTTTTGCATATTGGCGGTCACCCGTCTGGAGGCGGATGCGATTGTAGAGCGGATCGAATACATGGGTGAGATTACAGCGTTACATTAGGGCTCGCGCTCGGATAGATTGGCCTCGTCAGGCCTGGGCAACGAGGTAACACACCCAGCCGGGATCGGCATCGCCGATTTCTGAAGGCGTGTAAATACCATTGCCTTCATTTTTTTCCTCATCGGTGCCTTCCCAGTAAACATCTACCTTAGAAAAGCCCGCTTCATACAGGATTTCGCGGATTTCCGGCAAGGTCCACAGGCGCCAGTGATAACTGAAAGCTTTGTCCATCCGTGATCGATCAGGGAATTCAAAATGAATTTGACAGTTCATGCAGGAGTCAATTGGATTGAATGTTGCCTGGTCCCAGATATAGGTGAAGTCGTTGCCATCCTCGTCCTTGCACTCGCGTGATTCGGTCAGAACCATGGGTGCCTCATAACCGCCGTAGGCATCCAGGAACAAAATACCATCAGAGACCAGGCCATCGAGTACATTTTCAAAGTATTCACGTAAGTCATCACGCTTTACAAACAGGTAATAACTGAAATTCATTGCCAGGATGATATCCGCCAGGCCGGGGCGAGTCTGCAGCACATCCTCGTTTAGCAACTCGATACGTTCAAATTGTTCATCATCAAGTTGTGTGAGCCTGTTCGCACGGCTCCAGTCAAGCACTTCCCGATCCAGGTCCACGCCAACAGCATGATGATTTTCATCACGTATCACCCATTCGCAAGCCGTATTGGCAGTGCCGCAGAAATCCTCGCGCAGGAAAACAGCAGGGCGTTGCCGGAGCTCGGACCATGTTTGTTCGACAAAATCGATTTCGGCTTCAACATCCTGCACCGACTGCTGATAAAGCTGGTGGCGGTCTGCGCAAGACGCCATGGACCGGCCCGCTTCAGGTGCCGAACTTTTGGTATTTTTCCGAAACATACTTGTCGATCAATGAGAGGAAATCGCCGGTTAAATTATCACCCCGGAGCGTAGCGGCCTTGACACCATCGATAAATACCGGTGCCACCGGTGATTCACCTGTGCCGGGCAGGCTGATACCGATATTGGCCTGCCGGCTTTCACCCGGACCATTGACGATACAACCCATGACGGCAAGACTGAGGTTTTCGACACCCTCGTAACGCAGCTTCCACTCGGGCATCCGACTTCGAACGTGGTTGGTCACATCGAGGGCCAGGGACTGGAAAAAGGTACTGGTTGTGCGGCCACAACCAGGACAGGCGGTCACCATCGGTGCAAAGGCCCTAAGACCCATGCTTTGCAATAATTCCTGTGCAACGATCACTTCGTCATTGCGCGACTGCCCGGGTTCGGGTGTAAGTGATATGCGGATCGTGTCACCGATACCCTGTTGTAATAACACGGCCAGCGCGGCAGTTGATGAGACAATACCCTTGCTGCCCATGCCCGCCTCGGTCAAACCGAGGTGCAGGGGGTAATCGCAACGCTTTGCTAACTCGCTGTAAACCTGTATCAGGTCCTGGACACCACTGACCTTACAGGAAAGGATAATCCGGTCGTGCGCCATACCCAGCTCTTCAGCCTGCTGGGCGCTCTCAAGTGCTGACCGGATCAGCGCTTCACGCATGACTGCATCTGCGGCTTGCGGAGAACTGCTTTTGCCATTGATATCCATCAGTTTTGCCAGCAGACGCTGGTCCAGGCTTCCCCAGTTGACACCGATACGTACCGGTTTGTCATATCCAATTGCAAGTTCAATGATGGTCGCAAACTGGTCATCACGCTTCTTGCCAAAACCGACGTTCCCCGGGTTGATTCGATATTTGGCCAGCAAACGCGCACATTCCGGGTATTTCTGCAGCAGATGATGACCGTTGTAATGAAAGTCGCCGACCACCGGAACATCACAGGACATCATCTCCAGGCGCTCCATGATGCCGGCAACCGACGCAGCGGCGTTTTCGGTATTGACGGTTATACGCACCAGTTCCGAACCGGCGCGCGCCAATTCGGCAATTTGCGTCGCCGTTGCACGAATGTTCTCGGTATCGGTATTGGTCATGGATTGCACGACGACCGGATTTTCGGAACCGATCAATACACCCCCGACGTTTACGGTCGGTGATACACGGCGTGTGCGTGTTTTTGCATCCTGCCTCATGCTATTTCGACCTTAGGGATCACTGCTGCTTGAAGCCTGGTTGCTTTCACGGCTCATGACAGGCCAGGCCGCGTGCAAATATACCCACATTGACCACAGGGTCAGAGCGGCGGCCAGATAAAGCAGTAACTCACCGATCAGTGCGACGGGTATACCAAAGAAGTCGTATTCATATAACAGGCAGCTGATCGCGGTCATCTGAAAAATAGTCTTGAATTTACCCAGGATTCCGACTTTGACTGTGCCACTCTCCCCCATCTCAGACATCCATTCCCTGAGCGCTGAAATCGCAATCTCCCGGCCGATGATGATGGCCGCAGACAGGGTCAGGAATATTTCCGGGAAAATAATCGGTGGCGGAATATGCACCATCAGCACCAGTGCCGTCGCAACCATTAATTTGTCGGCGACGGGATCAAGGAACGCACCAAAGTCAGACATCAGGCCCATGCGCCGAGCCAGGTACCCATCAAGCCAATCGGTAATCGCCGCCAGGATAAAAACGGCCGCCGTTGCCAGGGGTGCCCATACGTAAGGTAAATAGAAAAATAAAACCAGCACGGGAATCAGCGCTATGCGCAACAGCGTCAGGATCATCGGAAACGTCATTTTCATGGATTCGGTCCGCTCGGGGTTATCCGTCTATTATCGCAGACAGCTGAACATTTTTGCAGGTAAATAGTCAGCGGATTTCAAGCATTTTTCTGTTCGAGTGATTTTACTCTCAGTGCAGTGCCTTAAATATCCGCGCGGCCATTTGCTGGTTAATACCCGGTATTCCGGACAGTTCCTCAATGCCTGCCTTGCGAACCCCCTGAAGTCCGCCGAAATGGGTCAACAGCGCGCGCCGCCTGCTTGCGCCCACACCGGGGATATCCTCCAGCACCGAATGCACAACAGCTTTCTGACGCCGGCCACGATGACCGGTAATCGCGAATCGGTGCGCCTCATCCCTGACCTGTTGAACCAGGTGAGAAGCAGCGGATTCCGGTCCCGGCCGAAGATTGTAAGGCGCGACCGGCAACACCCACTCCTCGTAACCCGCCCGCCGCGATGGTCCCTTGGCAACACCCATCAACGGGACATCGCTCAGGCCACAATCCGCCAACACCTCCACGGCGACCCCCAATTGACCTTTGCCACCATCAACCAGGATCAGGTCCGGCAGATGACCCTCCTCTTTTTGCAGTTTCCGATACCTTCGATTCAATACCTCCCGCATCGCGGCATAGTCATCCCCGGGTTCAAAACCTGACAGGTTGTAACGGCGATAATGCGATTTAAGCGGCCCGTTGACATCAAAAACAACGCAGGAGGCAACGGTTTTATGTCCGGATGTGTGAGAAATATCAAAACACTCAATGATCCCGGGTGTTTCCTCGAGCTGCAGCAGTTCAGCCAGTTCGACAAACTGCCCGCTGATCCGGGATGTCTCGGAGTTACGCATATGCAGGGCATTCAGCGCATTTCTGCCAGCGAGCTCGAGCCATTGGCGACGGTGACTTCGCGGATGAGACTGGATATGCACCCGGCGTCCGCTGCGTTCACTGAACACAGCTTCAAACAGTTCCTGTTGTTCCAGTGTATGCGAAATGATCAATTCAGGCGGCGCCTGGCGTTGGCTGAAATACTGTCCCAGGAACGCATGCAGTACTTCGGCATCCGAATGACCTTCGGATTGAGTGGGAAAATAGTCCCTCTGACCGAGACTGCGACCGCCGCGCACCGAAATCACCTCGATCGCAACACTGCGACCCAACCGCGCGAGGGCAATAATATCCAGATCGCCATTTCCTGCTGAAACAAACTGGCGCGCCTGCATCTGCTTCAGGTGATTGATCTGGTCACGATACCTGGCTGCGTCTTCATATTGCTGCAATCGTGCGGCATGTTCCATACGGCCTATCAAGCGGGAAATCACCTTTTGGCTATGTCCGCGCAGAAATAGCAACGCATCG